>Ga0326512_10001124_pt1 | contig 21526 bp, 12 predicted proteins | sample 1_2617_0518_D_FD_203652 | JGI IMG/M metagenome (GOLD analysis project Ga0326512, IMG submission 203652) | Bovine rumen microbial communities from UC Davis, California, United States - 1_2617_0518 | ecosystem: Host-associated > Mammals > Digestive system > Stomach > Rumen | place: USA... | reverse complement strand
AGTCTTGCGCCCATCGATATAGAAATTATTACCGCAGATACCATGAAATGCGGGCGATGTCCCCGTATAAGCACTCGTATGACCAATGGCCGTCACCGTGGGCAAATAGTTTATCAAGCAGTTGTCGAACGAATAGCCCTTGTCTACTAACCGACGGAATCCATCTTCGGTGAACTTGTCGTAGTATCGAGACAGATAATCCCAACGCATCTGGTCTACGACTATTCCTACTACAAGTTTTGGACGATCGTTAAACTTCTCCTGTGCTGACACGTTCAAAACACAGCACAACATTAAAGTCAATATAACAAACTCTTTTTTCATAATTTCTAAAATCTTTAGTAAGTACGCAAGTTTCTTAAATTGTTATTTTATTTTTCGCTCAATGATCTCAAAGCACATACGGCTGTTGTGATAAGGACATTTCCAAAAGCCAGCCTTGTCATCAACAGTATTGAGTGTGCCATCGGAATGGCGACTCCAGTGCCATTCTCCATTCTCATAATCGATGAGTTGATCTTTAATATACTGCCAGCAACGGATGGCTTTTTGCAGTGCATCCTCATCATTAAAATATTGATAAAGATTGAACCAGCCAACAACATTCTCGGCCTGTACCCACCAATGTAGGTCATCGTCCACATGACCTGTATCCAAATTAGCCTCGTGAATCATGGAGCCATCAGGGCGAAGTCCTTTCTCGCTGGCTTTAGCCACCATACGAACAATAGGCTCCACCTTGTCTAACACAGCTTTGTCACCTAAAACGAGAGCTGCTTCGTGCATGAGCCACGAACATTCTATATCATGTCCATAGCTCTCCAGTTGGCCAGCACCACGTGTCCAGTCCATTTCGAAGAAAAGGTCCAGATGGTGTGTCTCCGGATTAAGAATCTTATCCGTAAAGATACTGATGATGTTACGTAGGGAAACCTCCACACTATTTATCGTTTCCTGAGGAACAGTAACATTCACTGGAAGCACGGATCCAATGAGAGGGACATAATCGCATGATTCTGCTGCATGTAATTCGCTTAAGCAACGATATAGATTGGTATAAGGCTCTATAATATGCAGATGGGTATTCTGCGACTTTGGGAAGTTTGCATCCAACTCTGATAAACGCATATCAGCAATAGGCTGCCAGTCACGTGTCATCGCTTCGATATACCCATTATACTGATGGTCCAAGGCATGTTCTTCAATGCAGTAATACAGTTGTAATGCACATTCCAATGCCTCTCTATCACCTGTTGCACGGGCATACTCAGACATTCCATAGAGGGCAAAACCTATAGCATAGAACTGCTTACGCGTATTCAACGGTTTCCCCTGATAGTCGACACTCCAGTAGACGCCACCATATTCCTTATCCATAAAGTGCTCTATGAAATACTCTTTGGCATAAGTAGCCATCTCCAAGTATTCGGACTTATGGAACACTCTATATGCAGCAGAGAACGACCAAAGGATACGGGCATTGAGAATTGCACCTTTCTCAGCATCCTTATGCAAGACCTCTTGAGCATCGATGCGGCCATAGAATCCACCATGCTCGTGATCGACCATCTTATCTTGCCAGAAACGCAGGATATTATTCACCACAACATCCTGCATCTCATTTCGTAACTTCTGAATATCCATATCAGTCTTCAATAGCACGAACCTTCTTCAGTTCACGATTAATCTCATCAATGCGTTCAGTGGTCAGCGGATAGAACCATACTACACACATAGAGAGCAGCGCCACACAAGCGGGGATGAAACTCATTAGCCAGCGCAGACAGTCGAGTGCACTCTCAGGCTGAACGACGTTACCCTGAGCCAGCAACTCGGGATCGGTGATATAACCAAAGCCTGACAGGAGCCACAAAACTGCAGCACCACCGATGGCACCACCAAACTTCTGAGCCATTGAAGAGCTAGAAAAGATCAGACCTGTAGATGCCGTCTGGAACTTCAGCTCAGCATAATCGCTGACATCAGCATACATTGACCATACCAGAGGCGACATAATACCCGTCAGAATGGAGATAAGGATCTGGAAGATGAGCATCATCCAATAGCCTGTAGGTGTACAAGGAATAAAGAAGAAAGCTATGCTGAGTACCACCAGCAAGGCATTGACCAGGATGAAGGTGGTCTTCTTGCCCAGCTTATTAGAGATAGGTACGCACGAGGCAACACCAACCATGTTACTAACCTCACCAACACCCAAGAACAGACCCGCATAAAAGGCAAACATCAGTCCGAAAAAGACTAAACTAACCTCAGCTCCGATGATATCCTGAAAGAAGTATGCAACAGTGGCACCACGGACGGTATTGAACAAGTTGAAGCACAAAGCTGCACCAATGAGCAACCACCAAGGCTTGTTGGAGAGCAAAGCTTTGAAGTCACTACCTACGCTGACGGTAGATACAGTCTTCAGATGCTCGCGTGTCATGGTGAAGCAGAGAATGAACATCACGAAGCAGGCTGCTGCAATCATGACCATTGCCCAGAACCATCCGCCTGATGTGTTATAGCCTCCCATCATATTGGTCAGAGGCTCCCATAGGAACAGTGATATAAACGAACCACCATAGGCAAAGAACATGCGAAAAGAGGAGAATACCGTCTTCTCATTAGAGTCATCGGTCATCACACCCAGCATAGCGCCATATGGCACGTTAATAGCGGTATAGACAGTCATCATCATGATATAGGTCACATAAGCCCAAATGAGTTTTCCTCCATAATCCAGATTAGGAGTGGTGAACAGCAGGATACCACAGATACTGAAGAAGGGAGCCACCCACAACAGGTAAGGACGATACTTACCCCACTTGGTTTGCGTACGGTCAGAGATGATACCCATCATGGGGTCACTGACTGCATCCCAGATACGGGTGACGAGCACCAGCACACCTGCATCGACCAGCGAGAGGCCAAAGATGTTGCTGTAGAAGAATGGCAGATAGTAGGAGAATATCTTCCAGAACATGCTGGACGACATATCACCAAAGCCATAACCGATCTTTTCCTTTAATGTTGATTTAGCCATTCTGTTTGTTTTTAGTGATTAGTTTTTTTATGGTTTCAACCGAAGCAGCGGTATAGAGACCGTCCTCAGGTGTGTTCATACAATAGTCGATTAACTTGTCGATAGTAGAAGTAGCCACATGCATTCGAGTATCAGCTGAAGCATAGTAGATGAACACCTTACCATCAGAATCAGCTATCCAGCCGTTGGCAAAGGCTACGTTCATCACGTCACCCAGATACTCATTACCCTCTGGAACGAGGAAATAGCCACCAGGCTGCGCGATTACCTTGGTAGGATCCTCGAGCGATGTCATATACATATACAGCACATAGCGCAGACCATCGGCTGTGGCGCGTACGCCATGAGCCAAGTGCAGCCAGCCTTTAGGTGTTTTAATAGGATGTGGCCCCTCACCATTCTTCACCTCAGTGATAGTGTGGTAATGACGAGCATTGATAATCTTCTCGTCTTTTACCTCAGCGTGGGTAATATCATCGACCAGCGCCCAACCAATACCACCACCAGAACCGGTATCGATGAAACCATCCTGTGGACGGGTATAGAAAGCATACTTTCCGTCAACGAACTCAGGATGCAGAACCACATTACGCTGCTGCGACTTGGTCTTCAGGTCTGGCAGACGTTCCCATGTCTTCAGGTCTTTCGTACGAGCAATGCCTGCTGTGGCTGTAGCAGCACTGAGGTTACCTGGCTGTGAGTCGTCGTGACGCTCAGCACAGAACACACCATAAATCCAGCCGTCCTCGTGCTGGGTGATACGCATGTCGTAGATGTTGGTAGCAGGTATCACGTCATCGGGCATCGTGATGGGCTCTTCCCAGAAACGGAAATTGTCGACACCATTGGGCGATTCAGCTACAGCGAAGTAGCTCTTACGGTCGGCACCTTCTACACGCACTACCAGACAATATTTGCCATTCCATTTGATGGCACCTGAGTTCAATGCAGCATTGCACATGATGCGCTGCATCAGGTAGGGGTTATCCTGCTCATTGAAGTCGTATTTCCACTCCAGGGGCACATGTTCGGCAGTCACTACAGGATTCTTCCACTTCTCATAGATGCCATTACCCCACTCTATGGGTTCGTTCTTTCGCGTCAGCAACTCCTCATGGTGAGCACGCAACGCCTTTACTTTCTCTTGAAAATTGCTCATTTTATATCTTGTTTTAATCTTTAATATCCTTAAGGAATAGCGTATTCTCTGCCTCATACAGTTTCTTGAAATCCTTAGCACAGGGGAGTTCGGGCGAAGGTCCAAAATATTCCTCCTTATAATTGCGCCACAAAAGGAAATAGCTGATGGGATACTGATCCATGATAGGCTTCAGCACACGAGTCCACCATGTTGCATCAGGCATATTCTTCAAACCACACTCCGTCATAGCCAACAACTTACCATTTTTCTTAGCAAAGCTACTAAGGAAGGTGAGATCGGCCATCAAAGCATATTTAAAGTCCTGTTCTGTACCCCACTGGTATGCATCTTCGCCAATGAGTGTCACACGGTCGTTACCTGGATAGCGTTGCAGGAAACGACGCTCCGTCCACTGTCCATCTAGATTAGGCGAATAGCTCCACAGCAGATTATCGAAACCACGTTCTGTCATATAGTCTTGCAACATATTCCATAGCCCGAGGAACTCGGCATCACTACAAAGTTTCTGACCCCACCAGAACCAAGAGCCATTATTCTCATGCCAAGGGCGGAAGATGATGGGAACAGGCTGTCCATTCTTTGTCTTCAGCGTAGCCACGAAATCACCTACGCGCTGCATCCAAGTCTGGAATTTATCATACTGCGAGCCACCAGGCAGAACACTCTTCACTACGGTAGAATCAGAAGTATCCCATGCAGTACCACCCGTCAAAGGATTACGGGGATGCCAACTCAGGGTGACTATTCCACCACGCTCATAGTGGGCTACCAACTCATCGTGAACACGCGTGAAGGGCACACTATCCAGATTTTTCTGGTCACCCATCTCGATGCCACCCAAGTCGAAACCCATCACAGCAGGATAATCGCCCACTGTACTCAGCACGTCGCTCTTTCCCAGGTCATTCTTGCCACCAGCATAGGTTCCCAACCAAGTCACACCATAGAATGGATCATCCTGATGACCCACCATATAACCTTTCGGTTGCAGGGTTTGCAGACGTTCTTCGAGTTGCTTGCCCTGAGGCTTTAACTCCCTCAGTAGCCAACTTACCCACTCGTCCCACTGCTCCTGATGCCAATAGTGCCAAGTGGCCTGATAGGGACTAAGTTCCTTGGGGCCAGTCACCGTATTATAGGTTGCATAAGCAGTAGTGGGAGGCACCACATCGTCACAATAGCCAAACGAGAACCAGCCCTTCTGTTGATTGTTGATGAGACGGGCGAAGTTAACACCATCGTAATAGCGAGTAGCCTCTACCTCCTTACTATTCTCTAACCTCTCACCTCTAACCTCTAACCTCTTATAAAAGTAATGAGGCCATCCACAGGCTACACCTTTCAGGGCTGCCGTATAGTCGCACATAGCAGCATGAACGGCACCATAACAAGTGATGCGCTTGTCGAGACCAGCCGTTGCCAAAGTAAGGAAACCACCCTGACTAGAACCTGTCACACCCAAGCCCTTACCGTTCCAAGGGGTATACTGCTCAATATAGTCGAGGGCACGGATACAGCCCAACACCACTCGCTTGTAGTAGCTCTTGTCGCGATCGTCCATTCCAACCTCCCAATAGCCCATCAAAGCGCCATTGAACACGTCATCATAAATCTTTTGCTCCATCGTGACAGGAATACCATGAATACCAATCTCGAGAGTGATGACACCCTGCGAGGCCGACCACACGTCGCCACCATAAGGACGCACACCCGCACCAGGAACACGCAACAGGGCTGGATACTTACCCTCCTTGACGGGAACGCATAATATGCCATAAGTGCGATAGTTCCACTTCATATTCTGAAATGACACCTCATAAACGTTCACGTCCTTCGTACAACGCTCAGTCAAAAGGCGCTTCGTAGGATTCAAGTCCACCTGGCGAGCTTCTTTGATTGCGTTCTGCCAGTATTCTTTAAAATCAGCAGGCATCACCGTAGTAGGTTTCAACTGCTCAGGCGAGAAAGCAACAGCACAAGCACTCTTATACTCTTTGCCATTTACGTAAGCCTTCACGTCAACACGATAGAAACCAGGCTTCGTCATCTTGCCCTTCAGCGTCAAAGTACCATCTTTGAGCACCACACCCTGCTTCTTTACTTCAGGATACATCTCTGGACCTGCCTCATAGTCTACGCGTACATTATTTAATAATATAGTCTGATTGGTCACACTCACCTTGAATTGAGCCGTCTGTCCTACCTTGTAGTTCCAGTCCTGGTGGTCGGGAACGACACTGACATTGATAGCATTACCACGTATCTGAGCCATAGCAGGCAATACTGCGAGTAGAGTCATCACTAATAGAAGTACAGATGATTTTCTCATGAACCAATTGATGTTTAGTGTAATATTTCGTTTGCAAAGTTAGCATTATTTTTCGAAATACCATGATATTTTTTTAGCAAAGTCACATACTTTACCCCCTCTTTTGCAGAAAAGTATCAAAATTAAACAAAAAAAGTCTATCGAATTTAAAAAAAATACATTACCTTTGCATTCGATTGCAAGAGAATTATAATCAATATTACTAACTAATAAACTAACGTATGAATCTAAATTGCAGTAAGAAGACTCTGCTGACAGGATTATGTTCCATTTTCCTGTTAGGGTATTCGTCGCAAATGTATGCAGTTGGGGGCAATGCCCCACTACCTGCCGTACAGCAGACGAAGAAAATTACTGGTACCGTTAGCGATGCCATGGGCCCCGTTATCGGTGCAAGTGTAGTCATTAAGGGTACGTCAAACGGTGTTGCCACCGATTTTGACGGAAACTTCAGTCTTCAGGCCAACCCAGGCCAGACGCTGGTGATTTCCTACATCGGCTATCTCACGAAGGAAATCAAGGTCACTAGTGCTAACCGTTACGACATCACACTCGAAGAGGACAAGAAGATGCTCGACGAAGTTGTTGTCGTTGGTTATGGTACGATGAAGAAGAGCGACATCTCTGGTGCATCAGTATCACTAGGTGAAAGCGCCGTAAAAGGTTCTATCATCACCTCACTCGACCAGTCTCTTCAGGGTCGTGCCGCAGGTGTGACTGCCGTTTCTACCTCTGGTGCTCCTGGCTCATCATCTTCTATCCGCGTGCGTGGTACTGCCACCATCAATGCCAACGCTGAGCCTCTTTACGTCATCGACGGTGTTCCCGTTCAAAGTAGCGGAACATCTGGCGCAAGCTACGGACTAGGTGACGCCCTAGGCAATGGTTCGGTATCTACCATTTCACCACTTTCAACCATCGACCCTTCCGACATCGTATCAATGGAAATTCTGAAGGATGCCTCAGCAACCGCTATTTATGGTGCTCAGGGCGCTAACGGTGTTGTGCTTATTACCACCAAGCGTGGTAAGGCAGGAGATGCTAAGTTCACCTATAATGGTATGGTAGCATGGAACCGTCAATCCAAGCGTCTCGACCTGATGAACCTGCGCGAATATGCAGAATACTACAACAGCTTTGCAGCCATTGGCGAGGCCAGCTATACCGGTGCGCTCTCAGACCCCTCTTTGCTGGGTAAGGGTACCAACTGGCAGGACGCCGTCTTCCAGACCGCTTTCCAGCACTCTCACCAGGTAAGCGCACAGGGTGGTTCTGACAAGGTTCAGTACTATGTATCAGGCTCTTACATGGATCAGGAAGGAACTATCATTGGTTCTGAGTTCAGACGTTTCTCTGTTCGTTCCAATGTGGATGCACAACTGAAGAAATGGCTGAAGATGAGTCTGAGTGTTACCTATTCCGACACCAAGGATGACCTGAAGCTCGCCGACTCTGATGAAGGTTTGATTGGATACTCACTGACCACGATTCCCTCTATACCTATTTATAATATAGACGGCACTTATTCATCCATCTCACAAGAAGGTTACACAAACCCCAACCCCATTGCTATGGCTATGATGGATGAGATTTTGCTGAACCGTCAGAAGTTAAATGGTAACATCTTCTTCGAGGTTACACCCATCGAACATTTGGTATGGCACACTGAGTTGGGCTTCGATTTCGGTTGGAACAAAGGTGAGACTTACAAACCTATGGTTGACCTTGGTACCTGGAAACGTTCAAGCAACGACAGCCGCGTACAGAAGAACAGCAGCACATTCTGGCAGCTGAAGAACTATCTGACTTACAGCCGCACCTTCGGCAAGCATTCTGCAACTGCTATGATTGGTCAGGAATGCTGGGAATCGAAGTATGACTATGTTTCTGCTTACAATACCGGTCTCCCCTCTGACGAGGTACACAGCCCTGCACTCGGAACTGGTACGCCTCAGATTGGCTACGGTTTTGGAAGCAGTTCTATGGCTTCGTTCTTCACTCGCTGGACCTATAGCTTTGACAACCGCTATAACGCTACTTATACCTATCGTTATGATGGTAGCTCTAACTTCGGTCCCAACCAGCGTTGGGCGGGCTTCCACTCGTTTGCCGCCAGCTGGCGCTTCTCCAATGAGAAGTTCGTCGAGAGTTGGGCAGGCAAGTTCCTGAGCAATGGTAAACTCCGTATCGGTTGGGGACAGACTGGTAACTCTGGGATTGGCGGCTATAAATGGGGTTCTCCCCTTTCTAAGATGGAGACAGGTCTTGGTGTCAGCTATCGTCCTGCACAGATTGCCAACGAAGACGTTAAGTGGGAAAGCCAAGAGCAGTGGAACGTTGGTCTCGACTTGGGTTTCTTGAATGATCGCATCAACCTGACTATCGACTGGTATAAGAAGGAATCGAAAGACATGCTAATGCAGATGCAGCTTCCCTCTTACATGGGTACCAGCGGCAATGGCTCATCAGCTCTTGCAGCACCTTGGGGTAACTACGGACAGATTCGCAATACCGGTTTTGAAATCACACTGAACACCCATCCTTTGGTTGGTAAGTTCCAGTGGGACTCTGAGTTCCAGATTTCTTGGAATAAGAACAAGCTGATTGCCCTAGCCGACGGTTCCAGCAATTCCCAGCTGATTGGTTATGGCCAGTGGACTGATGTGGTAAGCCGCACACTTGTTGGCGAAAGCCTCTTCAATTTCTACGGCTACGTAACAGACGGAGTATACACTTCACAGGAAGACATCGAAATGTCTGCCAAACCTGCAGCTTATCCCTCTAACGGCATTTTCGCCAAGAACTCCACCGTTTATGTAGGTGATATCAAGTACAAAGACCTCAATGGTGATGGTGTTATCGACGAGAACGACCGTGCCAACATCGGTTCTCCTCTGCCTAAGTACACTTTCGGTTGGACCAACACCTTCCGCTGGAACAACTTCGATCTGAATATCTTCATCAACGGTTCAGTAGGCAACAAGGTTGGTAACTACCTGAAAATGAAGATGACCCATATGAACTCTACATGGACCAACCAGCTTGTCGATGTTAAAGACCGAGCCATCCTCACTCCTATCGACGGTGGTAAGAGCTATGGCACGGGTATCGACCGCGGTGATGGAACCATGATTTACTACTGGTACGATGATATTGGCAACGTCAGACTGATTAACCCAACTACTGGCATGCCTCGCGCTACTATCAACGATCCTAACGACAATGACCGTTGGAGCGACCGCTATATCGAAGACGGAAGCTATGTCCGTCTGAAGAACATTGCACTAGGTTACACCTTCCCCAAAAGAATTATCAGCAAGTGGGGACTTGAAAGCCTACGCCTCTATTGCAACATCCAGAACCTGCTGACCATCACTGGCTACGACGGTTACGATCCAGAAATCGGTGCAAGCACACAGAGTGCTAACGTATTGGGACTCGACAATGCTCGCTATCCTTCACCGACTACCTATTCGTTCGGGCTGAATGTATCATTCTAAGCGTACTTGATTCACTAAAAGAAAGATTAAGTTATGAAACTATCGAATATAAAATATTGGGCCGTTGCCGCTATCGCCACTGTCTCTCTGACATCCTGCGAGGACTTCTTGGATCGCCCCAATGAAGACAGCTACAACACGGGGAACTTCTATAAGACCGATGAGCAGTTCTATTCAAGTGTCAATTACCTCTACAATTCACCGTGGTACGACTTCCAGCGCGGATTCATCAAGGTGGGCGAAGTGCTTTCAGGCAACTATTATTGGGGGTCATCTCCCTATCTGAATTTCTCGGTCAACGGTTCTGACGACGACCTCGTCAACATGTCATACTCGCTGTGGGCTGTCATCGGACATGCCAACACGGTATACGCTACGCTGAAAGGCAATTCCGTCAATTCTACAGCCAAGTTGCAGGCAATGGGCGAAGCACTTACTTGGAAGGCTATGGCTTATTTCTATCTAGTGCGTTCATTTGGTGATATTCCCATTGTACACAACACCATGCAACAGCTGAATGATGGTTCTTACACCAACATCACTAAGACCAAGCGCTCAGATGTATACGAATACATCATCATGACACTAGAAGAGGCCATGAAACTGCTTCAGAAGAGTGCTCCTACAGGCCGTATCGACTATTATTGTGCTGAAGGACTACTCGCCAAGGTTTATCTGGCTAAGGCAGGCGTTACTGGTTCTCTGAATGCTGAAGACCTTGCCAAGGCTGCCAGCTATGCCAAAGACGTTATCGACAACTCTGGACGCACATTGACAGAGAAATATGGTGACATCTGGAAACTGACTCAGAACACAGCCCCCGAAAGCATGATTGCATGGCGCTGGACGGTTGGTTCACAGTGGACTTGCCAAAATACGCTACAGAGCGACCTCGCTATGGAAGGCATGGACGAGTTTGGCGACTGCTGGGGCGGTTGGAACGGCCTTTCTGTCGACATCCAAGAGGCATTCGGTGTCAAGATGCTGGAGAACATGCCTGATGCTGCTCTCTACAACAACGACACCCGTCTGAAGGCTACTATGATGCTGCCAGGCTTCACCTACGACTACATGTGGCAAGACCATGGCGGTTTTGATTACCTCAAGTTCATCTACGACAAGACCTATAATACCGCTGCTCCTGGTACGCTACAAACACCCACGGGTGCCAACTGTGCTAAGCACCTCTATGGCAACACAGCCGACCACGTGGCCGCACTGGGAATCTCGCCCGCTCGTATGGCCTATGCACTCGCAACCCATATTCTGCGTCTCTCCGATATCTACCTGATATACGCAGAGGCCAAGTTGGGAGCCAGTCGTTCCACCTCGACAGATGCTGATGTAATTGCAGCTTTCGACGCTGTTCACCAGCGCGCTATTCCTACAGCCACAGCATCTACCAGTGTTTCTTGGAATGACATCTGGAAGGAGCGCCGTCTGGAGTTTGCGATGGAGGGTGACCGCTGGTACGATTTTGTTCGCGTCAGCTACTACGATCCCGATTTCTGCGTCAACCAGCTCAGAAATCAGAAGCGCAACGCCTTCTGGGGTCTCGACGATCTCTACAAGACCTACAACACCAGCGGTTCTTGGAAGGTTGACCTTTCTAAACAGGGCTATGATGCATCTGTATCGGCTCCTAATGTTGTAGTATTGCTTCGCAAGGACTCTGAAATCAGCAACCAAGGCTACTTCGCTCTGCCAATGGCTGCTGAGGATGTGCTCTTCAACGGCAACCTCGGTTCCAACGTAGAGGGTGTACACATGGACGTTCGCTCAACATATAGTTACTAATCACTAACGGATATAAAGCTATGAATAGAATGAAACAATATACCAAAGGGCTGTTATTCGCCATTATGGCCATAGCGGGACTTACACTGATATCCTGTAAGGATCAGCCCGATAAATACGAGACGACAGACGGAACGCCTTCAGTAGACTATATCCGCAATCTGTCCACAGAGATCAAGAGCAGCCGCGATGCTGCTGACACACACTATACCAACGGAGAACTGGTGTTGGAGGCTTCTCCACAAAGCACCTTAGCCCTTATTGGCAGCAACCTGCGTAGTGTTACCAAGGTGATGTTTAACGACAAGCAGGCCGTGCTTAACAACAGCTACATCACTGACAACGTGCTAATCGTTGACGTACCCAAGGGCGTGCCTGCTGAGGTTACCGACAAGATTTACCTCTACAGCACGAATGGTGAGGTGACCACCGTCGACTTCAAGGTGGTCATCCCGGCTCCCAGCATTAACACCATGTCGTGCGAGTATGCCAAGCCTGGCACTGTTGCCAAGGTTATCGGTGACTACATCGTCACCTACGACGACTCTCCCCTAGAGGTTTATTTCAAGAATGCCGCCGACCAGAACATCGCAGCAGAGATTATCGAAGTTGACCCCGACAACTCCTATGTCACCGTACGAATTCCTGAGGATGCCGTAGAAGGATCTATCACGATGAAGACGCTCTATGGCACATCGACCTCTGGTTTCCACTATCTGGACAGCCGCGGGATCCTCTTCGATTTCGACAACCCCGTCAAGGGCACCAATTTCGTGCTGGGTTCCATCAAGTCAGGCTGGCATGATTTCATGCGTGTGAAAGATGAGTGGTCGCTGTCTGGAACCTATATGCAGCTTGGTGATGGTGAGGCTGTTATGACTAAAGACGGCAAATGGGACGATAATCATTTCTCGTTCGAATACTGGTGTGGCTCATGGGATGACCCACAGGTTATCGACAAGGCTTCAGCCAATGCCAACATCGCCCTCTTCAACATCCAGGACTTCACAAAGTGGGAGAACCTCGACCTGAAGTTCGAGATGTGCATTCCAAGCAGTAATGCATGGAAAGCAGGCTGCATGCAGATTGCCTTCCAGGGTATTGAGCAATTAACTTTATCAGGAAAACCCGTATCTGGCTATTCTGATGTCGCTGAACCACAGGCCTTCATCTTCAATGGCGAATGGGCCGAAGACAACAAGAAAGGTTGTCCTTATAACCAAGGTAAGTTCGGACGTGCTATGTATCGTCCTTGGGCTTCTGCAAAATCTGGTTCATACGATACAGCTAACGAATGGGTTACTGTCCGTGTTCCTTTGAAAGAATTCGTCTATGACCGTGAAGGCGGTGCTGCTGAGAAGACATTCTCAAGCTACAAGGACTTCGCCAGCTTGAACATCTTCGTTGTGGCTGGAGGCATCAACGGTAAGGAGTGCTATCCCATCATTAAGATTGACAATATCCGTGTTATTCCTAACAAATAATCTAGAAAAGATATGAAAAAGATCAATAATATATTAGCCTTGTTGGTGATAGCCCTTATGGGGCTCTCACTGACGGCATGTAGCAGTGACAACCTGGACACCAACCAGTTCCAGGGTGATGTATCACTGAATGCCTTTGGCCCCAACCCCGTGATGCGTGGCGGTCAGTTGCGTTTCGTGGGCAGCAACCTCGATCAGGTGGCCAGCATCAACATTCCTGGCATTGGCGAGGTGACCAACTTCGAAGTCATCAAGTCAGGTGTACCCAGCGAACTGCGTGTAGCCATCCCCAAAGATGGTCCTACTGTTGGTAAGGTAGTTCTGAAGACCAAGAGCGACCAGAAGATTGAGACCCAGAACGAACTGACTTATATCGAAGGTATTGAGGTAACAGGCTTCACACCTACTGAAGCTGATCCTGGTACCGTCATTAAGATTGAGGGTGACTATCTGAACCTTATCTACTCTATCGCCTTCGCTGACGGTGTATTAGTATCTTCGAGCGAGTTCAAGTCATGGGATCGTTACTTCATTGAGGTTGCCGTTCCAGAGGAAGCTCAGACTGGTAAGATTGAGCTCTACACTGCTGACCTGACCATCCAGCGTACCAAGAAAGAGGAAGACGAGTTGGAGTATCAGACCTTCATCACCGAAGAAGCTCTGATTGTTGGAACCCCAACAACCACTAAACTGGAATCTCCTCGTGGTGTTGCCGGTGAAGACGGTGTTGTTACCGCTAAAGCTGGTGAAACTATCTCACTGACTGGTAAGTTCTTCAACATCGTAACAGGCATTAAGTTTGGCGATGTGCTGCAGGAGGAATTCATTGTCAGCGAAGATGGCACTACGCTCAGCTTCGTTGTTCCTGCCGAAGCAGCCAGCGGAGCCATCAACCTGGTGCTTAAGTCGGGCATCGAGGCGATTGCCGGTACGTTGGCCACCATCCTGCCCAGCGAGTGCGTGGCAGCTCCCACTCCCGTCAAGGCTGGCAACGCACTGACCATTACGGGTAAAGACCTCGACATCGTGACAAGCGTGATGTTTGCCAATGCTGAGGGCAACTACACCGTGGCTGGCGGCGACATCATCGCCGAGGCTGCCAAGGTGGTTATCAACAGCGTTCCGAATACGGCCATTGAGGGCAACGTCCGTCTGATTACAGCCAGCGGTGAATATGCTGAAGTACCCTTCACGCTGGTGAAGCCCATTGTAACGGGGTATGACAATTTTACCGTCAGTGCCGGTGGTGCTCTGACCATTCAGGGTACCGACCTCGACCTGGTGGTATCTGTACAGTTTGGCGACGAGTCCGATGTCGTTGAGGTAGAGAACGCCACTGCTGAAGCTATCTCGCTTCAGGTTCCCATGAACGCCGCTTCAGGTGCTCCTATCCTGACGCTGGCTAACGGAACGAAGGTAGAGAACGTTCCTGCCCTCACCATCGAGGAGGCTGTATTCTGCTACGCTACAGAACTTCCCGGAGAGGATGCTGAGATAAAGGCCGGTGAGTCACTGACATTGCCTGTTGCCAATGGCGACAAGCTGACGGGTGTACAGATTGACGGAAACGACTGCCAGTACGTTCTCGTCAAGAACAATACCGAACTGATTATCGGTGTTCCCGACAAGGCCAAGAAGGGCTCAAAGGTTCGTCTGATTTCGTCGAACGGCGAGATTACCTACACCATCGACTTCATCCCCAACACCGAGGTAACCACTGTTCTGTGGACTGGTGCTCTCGACTTGAATGCATGGAGCATCAACTGGCAGATTGGCGACGGTACTGCCGGTGCCAGCAATCCTAAGATGTTCGTCGACATGGACATTCAGGAAGGTGACGTCATCCGACTCTATGCTACTGCTTACAACGACTGGTGGCAGATACAGTTCTTCAACGGACACTGGGAGGCCCAGAATGAAATCGGTACAGCTTCAGGGCTGAACAACAATAACAACATCAACTCAGACATCTATAACCTGGCTGAGCATGATGGAGCCATCGAGATTACAGCTACCGCCGAACTTGTCAGACAGCTGACAGAGTACAGTGACTGGGGCTACTGCTGGATTCTGCAGGGCGAGGGACTTGTTATCACCAAGATTGCCGTTACCCACTACGTTTCTCTGGAAACTACCCTATGGAAGGGCGATCTCGACTTCAACGGATGGGGTATCAACTGGCAGATTGGCGACGGAACAGCCGGAGCGGATAATCCCAAGATGTTCGTCGAAGCCGGACTGAAGGCTGGAATGACGGTTCGCCTCTATGTGGATGCATACAACGACTGGTGGCAGGTGCAGTTCTACAACGGACACTGGGAGGCCCAGAACGAAATCGGCACTGCTACAGGACTGAACAACAACCACAATGTCAACTCAGGCATCTATAACCTGGCTGAACACAACGGAGCTATTGAGATTCCTGTCACTGAGGAACTGGCCAGACAGTTGACAGAGTACAGCGACTGGGGCTACTGTTGGATTCTGCAGGGCGAGGGTTGTCGTGCTACAAAGATTACGATTGAATAACATAACAATATAAAATCATGAAACTGAATAAAATATATTCTATGTTTGCTGCAACGGCTGTGGTCTTCGGACTCACAGCCTGCGCAGACACGGATGCTCAGTACGAGATTCCCGTGGTAAATGCGCCCGAATATGTCAGTGTTTCACCCAGTGTGAACAATGCATTGATCTTTGGCGAGAAGACTATCAAGGTGAAATTCGACCGTAAGGTAAACTTCGCGACGAAGAACACCGACAAGATTACCCTTAACGGCAAGGCCGTGAAAAAAGCACTTGTACTGGGTGCTGACTCAACGCTGACCATTACGGTGGATGTCAACTTCGACAAGAAGCAGAATCTCGTGATTCCAGCTAATCTGATTGCCAACGCTCAGGGTGCATACTACGACAAGGAGATCAACCTGACTTGGGAAATCAAAGACCTGCCCTCCAACGAAGCTACTGCTATGACGCAGAAGTTAGGCTGGGGCTTCAATCTAGGTAATCACTTTGACACCGATAATATGGAATGGGGTTACTGGGATGATGCAACACCCACTGAAGCCCTGTACCAGAAACTGGCTGCTATGGGTGCCAAGACGGTTCGAATTCCTGCCACATGGACCAACCACATGGACGACAACAAGGTGATTGACGCTGCTTATCTCAATGAAGTAGCTCAGAATGTTGACTGGGCCATTGCTGCCGGACTGAACGTCATTCTGAACACCCACCACGACGCATTTGAGTCAGGTTATCTGGGCAATGCTGCTACCAATCCGGCTATCGCTGCTGAGGCAAATGCACTGATTGAGGCTGTATGGTCACAGATTGCCACGAAGTTCAAGGACTACAACGAACAGCTGATTTTCGAGACCTTCAACGAGGTACATAATGGCGACGACTGGAGCAAAGGCTCCGCTGCACAATTCAGCACGCTGAACGCTTGGAACCAGTTGGCACTCAACACCATCCGAGCTACAGGTGGTAATAATGCTACCCGTTGGATTGGTGTGAGTGGCTATGCTGCCAACATCGACCTGACTATTGAGACGGAGGATAATTCTGACCAGCTGAAGAACTTCAAGCTGCCCACCGACCCCGCCAACCACGTCATGGTCAGCGTACACTGCTACGATCCTTATAATTTCTGTACGTCTCCCTATGATGAGAAAGGCGACTCTATTATTGCCAACAGCTGGGGACACAATGCCGACCCCTACCACTCAATCAGTGGTAATAACGAGGAGTATATCATCAATAAACTCTACAAGCTGCGCACCACCTTCATCGAGAAAGGAATCCCCTGCTACATGGGTGAGTACGGCTGTGTCAACCAGTTCACTGCCAACGCTACGGCATTCCGTAAGTACTATCTCGAGTTCTTCTGCCGTGCTGCCAATCTGGCTGGTATCCCTGTTTGCGTATGGGATAACAATCTCTCAACAGTAGGCAACGAGTCGTTCGGTTATATCAACCACAACAACGGTGAGTTCCTCACGGATGGTGCAACGGTTGTTCCCATGATGATCAACGCTACCACCAGCACTGATGCTTCTTATGATTTCTACACCATTTGGAACAGTTCGCCAGTTTTTAGTGGCAATTAAGAAATCATCCGTATAAATTAATATTGGGGAGTGCAGACTCACTATCGTCTGCCTCCCCTTTTCTTTCCTATGAAGAATATAATCACATTATTAGCATCCATTCTGTTGTTATTAAGTTGTGGCGGTGACGATGATAACCAAACCACAACAGGCAATACAGGAGGAGGAGGTGGTGGCGGAACAACAGGTAGCAATCCACCCAAAGTCGTATCCACATCACCTGCAGACGGAGCAATCGACATTCCCATAGGCAGTGTCGACATTAGCATTGTCTATAATCAAACTATTCGACTCACATCAAATAACACATCAGGAATACTGATGGAGGGCGGCACAGTGAAAAGCTTGAAACTTGCTTCAAACACTACAGCCTATCTTACCGTCGATTGTCCTAGCTACGACACCAAGGTGAATATCACAATCCCACGAGGAATGGTTTCCAATCTGTCAGCAGAACAATCAGAAGCTTATAGTTTTAGCTTCACCACGACGTCAAAACCAACATCAAAAATATCGAAGACCCCTATCGCAGCGACAACAACCACTGCTCAAAAACTATATAGCTACTTCTTAGACCAATATGGTCAGAAGACGATCTCCAGTGTGATGGCTGAAGTCAACTGGAATAAAAAATGTGCAGACAAGATACAACAGTTAACCGGCAAGTATCCCGCCATGAACTGCTACGACTTTATACATATCCACGTGCCCAATCAGAGCAGCACAAGTTGGATCAACTATTCGGATATCACTCCCGTCAGCGAGTGGCATAATGCAGGTGGTATCGTGCAGTTGATGTGGCACTTTAACGTTCCACTAACTGAGACTACCGAGATTAAGAATGATGGATCTGGAGTGACCTGTTCACCCGACAAGACCACCTTTAAGGCTTCAAATGCTTTGGTCAGTGGTACGTGGGAGAACAAGTGGTTCTACGAGCAGATGGACAAGGTTATTGCCGTTGTTCTGAAACTGCAGGAAGCAGGTATCGCTGCTACATGGCGTCCTTTCCACGAGGCTGCGGGCAATGCTACGGCTAAACAACAGGCCAGTTGGACTAAGGCATGGTTCTGGTGGGGCTACGATGGGGCAGAAACCTACAAACGCCTTTGGATAGCCATGTTTGAATACTTCAAGGAGAAAGGTGTTCAGAACCTCATCTGGATATGGACTACTCAAAACTATAATGGCAATAGCAGCCAATATAATCTAGATAGCAATTGGTATCCAGGCGACCAGTATGTCGATATGGTAGCCCGCGACCTCTACGAATATAATGCCACACAGAATCAACAAGAGTTCAGCCAGATACAAGACCGATACCCAACCAAGATGGTGGTACTGGGCGAATGTGGACATGGTGACAAAAACGAAGCAGCCCAACCTGGTGACTCTTGGTCAGCAGGAGCCAAATGGGGCCACTTCATGGTGTGGTATCAGGGCGAGCAAGGGTCTACTGATACCATGTGCAGCGATGCTTGGTGGAAGGCTGCTATGAATGACCCTAGCGTTATTACACGAGAACAATTACCAAATTTAAAATAGACAAATGAAGAGACTCATCATGATGGCCACTGCCGCCCTTCTCGTGGCTGCCTGTGGCAACAAGAACAAAGCCGAAGACCCCATTGGCGAGAGTGGGCGAACCCTGCGTACCGAACGACTACTCAACCACTTGATGGCATACGGCGACAGCACCGTTTATCTGTTCGGACATCACGATGCCACCGTATATGGCATTGGCTGGGAAGCCGACTACACCAACGATTCCACTATCCATCAGCGTTCTGACGTCAAGAGCGTCTGCAACGACCACCCTGCCCTACTGAGCTTCGACCTCGGACATATCGAGTTGGGGGATGATCGCAACCTCGATGGAGTACCTTTCGATCGTATTCGCAAGGAGATCATTGCCCACTACGATCATGGAGGCATGGTGACCCTCTCGTGGCATCTCGACAATCCGCTGAGCGGAGGTTCCTCTTGGGTGGCCGACTCGCTGAAGGATGTGGAGACCCGCACCGTAGCAGCCGTCTTGGAAGGCGGCGAGAAACATGAGCTCTTCCTTACCTGGATTGACCGCCTAGCCGATTTCCTCAATTCATTAGAGACACCTTATGGTGTGAAGGTTCCCGTACTTTTCCGTCCTTGGCACGAGCATACGGGTTCCTGGTTCTGGTGGGGGCAGGCTCATTGCACTGCTGATCAGTACAAGGCCCTCTGGCAGATGACCATCCAGCGTCTGAAAGAGCGTGAGGTAGTCAATACCCTCTACGCCTATTCTCCTGGCACCGAGCCTGATGGCGACGAGACCAAGTATCTGGAGCGCTATCCCGGCGATGACATCATCGACCTCATGGGCCTAGACTGCTATTGCTTTGCTCCTGATGCCGACACCGTAAAGATAGCCGAATATGCAGCCCTGCTCGACCGCAATCTGGAGATGGTGTGCCGAGTAGCTAAACAACACCAGAAGGCTGCAGCACTCACCGAGACCGGCTACGAATGTATCAAGACACCCGACTGGTGGACCACTACGCTGGCTCCCGTTTTGGCCAAGCATCCTATCTGCTACGTGTTGGTATGGCGTAACGCCCACAACCGACAGAATCATTTCTTTGCACCCTATCCTGGCCAGCAGTCAGTCTCAGACTTCGTCCACTTCTACAACGATCCTAAGACGCTCTTCCTACGCGACGTCAACGGATTGTATCTATAAAAAAAGGTAAAAAATAGCGGGTTTACTTCGTTATATGGACGAAAATGATTATCTTTGCACAATATTTACAACATATAACATCTGAACGATATGAAGATTTCGCACATTGAGCATCTGGGCATTGCCGTCCAGAGCATCGAAGAAAGCCTGCCGTTTTTCACTGACGTGCTGGGGCTGGAGTGTTATGCAACGGAAGTAGTTGAGGACCAGAAGGTGAAGACAGCCTTCCTGAAGTGTGGCGAGGTGAAGCTGGAGCTCCTTGAGCCCACATCACCCGAGAGCACCATTCAGAAGTGGCTCGATAAGGGCAACAAAGGTGTTCATCACGTAGCTTTCTGCATCGAGGATGGTGTAGCCAATGCGCTGGCCGAGGTGAGCGCCAAGGGTGTACGTCTGATTGACGAGAAGCCTCGCAAGGGTGCTGAGCAGCTGAACATCGCCTTCCTGCATCCGAAATCAACCTGTGGAATTCTGACAGAGTTGTGCGAGCATCCTGAATAAATTGATAATTGACAATTGATAATTGATAATAAAACAATGAGCAAGCAATTAGAGAAAATCAAACAACTCATCGAGAAGCGCGAACAGGCTCGTCTCGGTGGTGGTGAGAAGGCCATACAGAAGCAGCACGAGAAGGGCAAGTATACTGCCCGCGAACGCGTAGAGATGCTGCTCGACAAGGGTTCTTTCGAGGAATACGACATGTTTAAGGAGCACCGTTGCCACAACTTCGGCATGGAAAAGAAGCAGTTCTTGGGCGATGGTGTGGTAGCCGGTTCTGGCACGATTGACGGCCGTCTGGTATTCATCTTCGCACAGGACTTCACCGTTCATGCCGGTTCTCTCTCTGAGACCATGAGTCAGAAGATCTGTAAGGTGATGGATATGGCCATGAAGATGGGTGCTCCCGTCATTGGTATCAACGACTCAGGTGGTGCACGTATCCAGGAGGGTATCAACGCGCTAGCCGGTTATGCTGAGATCTTCGAGCGCAACATTCTGGCTTCAGGTGTGATTCCCCAGATCAGCGGTATCTTCGGTCCCTGCGCTGGTGGTGCTGTGTACAGCCCTGCCCTCACTGACTTCACGCTGATGATGGAAGGCACATCATATATGTTCCTCACCGGTCCTAAGGTGGTAAAGACCGTTACTGGCGAGGATATCGACCAGGAGCATCTGGGTGGTGCATCCGTTCACGCCTCTAAGTCGGGTGTTACCCACTTCACCGCTAAGACGGAGGAAGAGGCTGTCGAGATGCTGAAGACCCTGTTGAGCTATATTCCTTCCAACAACATGGAGCTGGCTCCTCGCAAGAAGTGCTCCGACCCCATCGACCGTCTGGAGGATTCGCTCAACGAGATTATCCCCGAG
>Ga0326512_10001123_pt1 | contig 21532 bp, 17 predicted proteins | sample 1_2617_0518_D_FD_203652 | JGI IMG/M metagenome (GOLD analysis project Ga0326512, IMG submission 203652) | Bovine rumen microbial communities from UC Davis, California, United States - 1_2617_0518 | ecosystem: Host-associated > Mammals > Digestive system > Stomach > Rumen | place: USA... | reverse complement strand
GTTTTCTCTTGCCCAGTCTTTTTTTTCTCTGGGCCTCATTGACCCGCAGATAACGGCGCACAAGGTGCGTGGACAGATGTGAAAAGTCAACGCGGTCCCTGATCCCAATGTGTACGGAATCAAGGACCGTGTTGGTTGGTGGTATTTGTTGCTCTTATGGTCCTATTGTGTTTTGCCTTATTGCAGCGCGTTGGAGGACAGGAATGGGGACGTTTGTCCTGTTGCAGAGTCGGTCAATCGTGTGCTTGGCAGAACTAATGCCATGTGGTGTCGGTATCTATCTTATATTTATAGATACGCGCAAGCTTCACGTTGAAGATGAGTGCTGAGTAACCTGGTATTTGGGCCGAGCCATAGGCGCTGGTTCCATAACCGAGGTGATATGGGATGACGATAGTCCAGTCATCGCCTTCCACCATGTTCATCAGCGCAGTGGCAAAGCCGTCCACATTGGCATTCACGGCCATCAGCGTGGGAACGTCTGTAGCCTCGTTGAATGTGTTGGAACTGTAGCTCTTGCCGAAGTTGAAGCCGTTTTTGTATGAGCTGGAAGGTATCAGACGACCGAAATAGTGCACGCGGACAGAGTCGTTGTACTCAGGCTTCTTGGTGCCTGTGCCATTACTGTTCTTCTGAATGTAGACGTAATGGTTGTTGTTCAGGTCTGGCTTCTCTTCAGAGGAAACGTGTTGGTAGCCCAAAATCTTGGTCCATCCGTCTGTGCCATTCTGTGCCAAGTTGGCAATGGAATCAACATAATGCTGATTCCTTGTCTGCCAGTTGTCATACTCGCCCGCTTCTTCGTTCTCGCTGCATGAAGACGCGCCCATCCCCATTAGGGGAAGGGCTAACGCAATGAGGGTACGATATAAGAATCCTTTGATAGTCATATGATATGTACTGTTTCCAGTGCTCCGTGGGCAGTGAACCGCTCGCACTTGGACTGGTTATTTCAGATTCTTCAGAAGGCTAGTGATAGTCACTTGGTCTTCGATGATGCCACGAAGGTCTGCGATGTTCACGCGTTCTTGCTTCATTGTGTCGCGGTAGCGCAATGTCACCGTGTTGTCCTCTAGGGTTTGATTGTCCACAGTCACGCAGAAAGGTGTGCCAATGGCGTCCTGACGACGGTAGCGCTTACCAATTTGGTCTTTCTCCTCATACTTGCAGTTGAAGTGGAACTTGAGGCTGTCGATGATTTCGCGAGCCTTCTCTGGCAGACCGTCCTTCTTGGTGAGTGGGAACACGGCCAGCTTGATAGGAGCGAGGGCAGCAGGCAGACGGAGCACCACGCGAGTGTCGCCGCCTTCGAGTTTCTCCTCGCAGTAGCTGTGGCACATCACAGAGAGGAACATGCGGTCTACACCGATGGAAGTCTCAATGACGTATGGAGTGTATGAAGTGTTGTCTTCTGGGTCAAAGTATTCAATCTTCTTGCCGCTGTACTGAGCGTGCTGAGAAAGGTCGAAGTTGGTGCGAGAGTGGATGCCCTCCACCTCCTTGAAGCCGAATGGCATCTTGAACTCCACGTCGGTAGCCGCGTTGGCATAGTGAGCCAGCTTGTCGTGGTCGTGGAAGCGGTAGTTCTCTGCACCGAAGCCAAGAGCCAGGTGCCAAGCCATGCGGCGCTTCTTCCATTCCTCAAACCACTGCAGCTCTGTGCCTGGCTTTACGAAGAACTGCATCTCCATCTGCTCGAACTCACGCATGCGGAAGATGAACTGACGTGCTACAATCTCGTTACGGAAAGCTTTACCAATCTGTGCAATGCCGAAAGGAATCTTCATGCGGCCAGTCTTCTGCACGTTCAGGTAGTTTACGAAGATGCCCTGAGCCGTCTCTGGGCGCAGATAGATGGTTGATGCGCCTTCAGCAGCAGCGCCCATCTCTGTCTTGAACATCAGGTTGAACTGACGCACATCTGTCCAGTTTCTTGTGCCGCTGATAGGGCAAGCAATTTCTTCGTCGAGAATAATCTGCTTCAGTCCTTCAAGGTCGATGCCGCCTTCTGCGTTCATCACCTCCTGATAGCGCTGGTGCAGATTGTCGCGCTTAGCCTGCTCTTCGAGCACGCGAGGAGAAGTTGCACGGTACTGTGCCTCGTCAAAAGCATCGCCAAAACGCTTGCGTGCCTTTGCTACTTCTTTCTCAATCTTCTCGTCATACTTGGCAATCTGGTCCTCGATGAGCACATCAGCGCGATAGCGCTTCTTAGAGTCGCGGTTGTCGATGAGTGGGTCGTTGAACGCATCCACATGGCCTGAAGCCTTCCAAATAGTGGGGTGCATGAAGATGGCGGAGTCGATGCCCACGATGTTCTCGTGCAGCAGCACCATATACTGCCACCAGTATTGCTTGATGTTGTTCTTCAACTCCACGCCGTTCTGACCGTAGTCATATACTGCGCCCAGTCCGTCGTAAATCTCTGATGAAGGGAACACGAATCCGTATTCCTTGCAGTGGCTCACCACTTTCTTGAAAATGTCTTCTTGTTGTGCCATTATGTTGTATGTTTTTATTGTTCAGTCCACAAAAACGTTGCAAAGTTACGACTTTCTCAATAATATACGTGGTTTTGAGGGTAAAATAATGTGAATGAACGGGAAATAGATTCCTTTCTTGTGCATTATGATTGGAAAGCCGCGCCTTTGTGAGCCAAACACTTTGGCCAGATTCTCTCTGTAGCTTATTCTCCTCTTCGCAGAGGTCATTCCTTCTTCTTCGCGTCCAGATGGTATGTGAAGCTGATGCCGACATAGTGGTGGCGGAACTTCTGCCAGGAGGTCGTTTGCTGATAGGCAGACTGCTCGCTCCAGCGTCCGTCTTCGCTGTTTAAGATATCGTCCAGCTCCAACGTGATACGGGCTTTATTCTTCAGTATTTTCCAAGTGACGGAACTGTCCCACACGAGGATGTTGCGGTTCATGCTGCTGAGAGTGTAGCCTCGGCTGATGCGCTCGTTGAGGCTGGTGTAGACGTAGAAGTTGCCTAAGGAAATCTCTGCGTTCAGACCGAAGTTGTTGTTCCAGTGGGTCGTGTTCTGTTCGGGTGAAGCCGTATAGCGGAGTCGGTCAGCGGCAATCTCTGCATAAACAGAGGCTTTGAGCCAGTTGTAATCGAATGAGAAAGTGAGGTTCTCTCGAGGATTCATGCTGCTTTGGCGGTTCAAGGTTCGCTCTTGCTGTGTGGGCTGGAAGGTGAGGTAACCGTACCGTTTGCCCGCATTCAGGTGGAAGTCGCTTTGCAGACGCAAGTAGTCGCCCAGACTCTGGTCGATGTTGAGTCGGAATGTCCATGATTTGCTGCCTTTGACATTTTCGGGTCGGCTGGTATAGATGGCAGTTTTTGGGTCGTAACTTAACGCAGTGGTGGTCTCGCAGTTGTTGTGCGTGTAGCCGGCAGAGGTGCTGAAAGAGGTCTGGCTGTGTGCGAGCACCATGTTGTAAGTTAGATTCGTTGTGTGCGTGTGCGTGTTTCGCAAATGAGGATTGCCCTCTGTGATGAAGTACGGGTCGGTGAGGTCGCGGTAGCCAATGGTCTTGAGGATATCGGGCTGTTTCGTCGTGAAGGCGTAGTTCAGTTCAAGTCCTATGGTCTTGCTGAGTTTCCATGTGGCCCGGAGTGAGGGGTCAACAAAAAAGTAATGGCGTACGGCCGTCGTGTCGAGCATGCCTCGTTGGTAGTCTTGACCTTCACGCTGCCAGCGAGTCGAGACCATCGGCATCAGCTGAACAGGATTGAGGTTAATGGTCTGTGAGATTCGCAAGCCATGCTCATGGTGAGTGTATAGCTGATGGTAGCTGTTAGCGTCATCGGCCATTCCATTGGTCATGAAGTCTTGGTCCTTACGGTTGTGGTCGTAGGTCAGGATATATTGTGCCTGTATCATCCATTTCCCAGTGAGCCATCGGGCATGGTGAGCCTCAGCCGTCGTGGAGAATTGCCGAGCAGGTGAGGTGTAGGTTTGGGTGAATTGCGATGAGGAGTAGGATTGCGTGTGCGCCGTGATGGTGCGGTTGGTCAGGCCATCGGTCTTCCCATCTTGGTAATCCAGTTTGACACTCGCTCCCAGTACGACATCCTTCACGTAGTGCTCCCATCCGATTCGGGCATTCAGTTTCGTTTCGTTCCCATTCGTGTTGGTTGTGTTCTGTTGCGAGAGCGTCGGCATATAGTCTATGCCAAATGCATCTTCTTGTTCGGAGCGTTGGTGGCTGTGCGAGCGGCTATCGCTGTGATCCACATTTGCAGTTAACCAGAAGGTGTTCAGCGAGTCAGGCATCCATTGAAGGTTGGCGTTGAGTCGTGGCTCCAGCTCGTGTGTGCGCTGATGTTTCTCAGTGCTGATGCGTGTAGCTGCAGTGTTGGGAAAGTAGTTCTCTGTCAATTGGTTTAAGGTCTGCCAGTCGTCATCATGTGCTAATCCGCCAGTGAAACTGTAGAAGCTCTTCAGTTCCTGTGAGCCTTCCTTTCTTACTTTTCCATTGTGCTGATAGCCGGCCGAGATGCCTTGCTCTTTGCCCAAACCTTGGCTCATGTATGCGCTACTCCCGTTCATATTGCGTCGCCAATGCCTGTCGATGTTGTTTGCATTGGCAAAGACCATCAGGGGGTCAGTCTTAGACAGGCGGTTCATCAAAAGTTCGCCATTATAGTATTTCGGTGACTGGTAGTATGCTTTCACGTCACCATACCAGCGGTCGAGGAAGCTTGGCTTGATGTTCAGGTCGAGCACCATGTCCTGTGTCCCGTCATCTTTGCCTGTGCGCTTGCTGAATTCCGATTGCTTGTTGTAAGCTTTGATATTCTCCACCGCCTCGGCAGGCAGCTGCTTCACTAGGTCGTCGCCGCCGAAAAGGCTTTCGCCGTCCATTGTGATGCGGATGGGCTTGCCGTTCCATGAGAGTTTTCCGTCACTGCCCATCTGCACACCCGGCAGTTGCTTAATCAGTTCGTCAAGCCTTGCGCCCTCCTGCAAGTGGAAAGCCTCAGGGTGAAAGACAATCGTGTCGCCCTTGACGGTGAATCGCCTTGCGTGTCCCTTCACCTCTACCATCTTCAGCATCTGCGGAGTCATTTTCAGTTCCATCGTGCCAATGTCAATTGTGTCTTTCTGGCTATTGCTGAAGGCCAGTACTGTCTTCGACATCGTGTTGTAGCCCAGCATGAACACTTCAAGTTTGCCGCGTCCATCGGCAAAGATTGTGAAATTGCCCAAAGAGTCCGTTTGTGCAGACCTGATGGAATAGCCGTAGTTGTCTGTCTGTTGAGTGTACTTCACTTGGGCTTCTGGTATAGGTTCTTTTGTTTCGGCATCCACTACACGGCCCTTGACAATGTCGGCCTTAAGGGCTGTTTGTGTGCTTGCGATGAGGCATAGCAATAGCAGGATGCGGAGGTTTCCGCATCGAAATAAGCTTTTCATCATGTTTGTTATGGATTAGTAGTTTGCGATAATCTGGTCGAAGGTGATGGTTGGGTCTGTGACGCCAAACCCTTCCTTTTTCAGTTTCTGCTTGCGATGCTGCACGGCTGAAACGGAAATCACATAGATGGCTGAAAGAGCGGTGTTGGAGAGTTTCAGCCGTGTGAGCATGCACAGTCGGATGTCATCCTCGCTGAACTGCGGGTGCTCAGCTCGCAAACGGCTGACGAAGTTGCCATCGGCAGTGTCAAGCGTCATCTCTATCTCGCGCCAATTGCGGGCGTTGATGATGGTGCGTTTGTTTGCCTTTGTTTCCAGCATGTCGAGAATTTCACTCTTGTCCATGATGTGGCCACGCAGCATGGCGATGACGGTATCCTTCTGCCGCAGACGCTCTGCCAATTCATGGGCTTCGCGCTGGTGAGCGTTTTGCTCCGCTTCATGTTGTTGGCGAGTCTTGAGGTGCCAGTTGCGGAAAAGGAAAGCCAGAAACAGTAAGCTCAGCAGGAGAATGACAATGATGGCCAGCATCAGGTATCGTTGTGTCAAGGCAGACTTCTTCACATAGCCTGATGCCAGATATGCGCCTTGGCTGGTGGCGAACTCTTGCTCCGACCATTTTATGATGGTTTCATACTTCTCGGGCCAATGGTTCGCGGTGTCGGCATAGGCTTCTTCATACATCCCGATGGGTACGGTAATGTCTCCAGTGATGGAAACGCCTCTTCTGATGCTAAAGGCAAGTGTTGGTGAAAAATTGGGGTGAGGCAATGCCCAAAGGGAGTCCAGAGTCTGATAGATGGAGTCTGTGACCTGTGGCGATGCTGGTTCTTTGCAATGCAGGGCCGCCATGTTGACGATGCGTTCCAGAGAGCTAAAGTGGTGCAGGTCGAAAGGTGCGGAATGGAGCACATGGTATCCGTAGTCGTTAAGTATCGTCAGCAGCCATCGTGGATGGTCGGCCGACAAGCGATAATGTTCCAGTGCACGTCGTTGAGCCTGCTCTTGTTGAATTGACGAGGGAAGAAGCTTGTGGCTTGCAAACTTGTCATAGGCTCGATAGGCGAGGGAATGGTCTTCTGCTGTCTCGGCACAATGGATGGCCAAATGGAAGAACTTGCTGACTTGTGATGGCAGCGCTTTTTCACCTTGGTGGCCACTCAGCACGAAGCAAATGCGCCCGAAATGTCTCAGGGCATCCTGGTCGTCGCTGGCACCGCCAAGGCTCTCTTCTTCATAATAGCGGTACACGCGGGAAAGGGTGCTGTCATCGGGAAATGCTTGATGGCTTGCTTCCTGGCGGCCTGCTTCGCGCTTGAAGTTCCAGTACTCCGCATCCGACGAGAGGCAGGAGGCTGTATCGCTATGCTGCACATACCATTGTTCTTCATGCACCATAGCCCGCAGCAGGTCATAGAGCATCTGTGAACTCTCTGTCAACCGAGTCGTGTCAACTCGTTCCAGTATCTGTTTTGCGCTATCTGCGTCAGTGAATACAATGTCTTCTGCTTCATGGAGCAAGTGTTGCTGTGGCAGGTAGCGCAGGTTCCATCCCATGGCGCCTACCAAACCTAACACCAACACTCCGACGATGATGCCAATCGTTTTTCGTTTCATATTTGCCCGTTTTGTGGATGCAAAGGTATAGCTATTCAGTGACTCCGCAAAGGAATGATGTGGAAAAGTTGATTCCATCTATCGCTGTCTGATAATCATTGAATTACGTGCTGATTTTCCACCCTTTTTCCACTGTTTAAGGTGGAAAAGTGGCTACGCAACCCCACTTGCTCCCCTATTTCCCTGTGATAAAAGGGCACGTTGGACGGCTTGCTGCTCACTTGATGGAATGGCACGGGCAGATGATGTGCTATTCAAACAGTATTGTTGATGCGCCAGATGGGGCAACACCGCTGTTTCAGCTGAGGAATATCCACTCCTGCAGAAGAGGTGCGCTTTGTGCCCCAAAACCGACCTCGTCGACGTCGGTCGACCGATGTCGACGAGGTCGGTGAAGCGATGTCGACGACATCGGTTTGGAGATGTTAGCGATGGGGCGTTCGGTTGAGGCAAAAAAGGATGGAAGGCTTTTAGGATGATGGAAAAAGAAACCAGCCACTTTCGCAAGTAGCTGGCTCTTTGGTTAACCTTCGTTTAACTAACTTATCTTTAATTACTATCAGTTGCTAATGGCGCACAGTCATTATTGTTTATTTCACACCATACACTTCCTTGACGATGTGCCACTTGTCGTGCAGGTCGGTGCCGTCGAGGCTTTCGGGCAACTGGTCGAATAGCCATCGCCAGTCGTACTGCGGATGTTTTTGTTTCTGCAGCTGGGCCCATTGGCGATACTGCTGATCGGTCCAGTGCGCGATGGGGAGGTCTTTGACCAGCTCGTAATTTTGGATGCCCATCTCGTCCATCATGCGGGTGGCGCGGTCGATGTACTGCTGGGGCGTTTCAGCACTGGCATAGATGTAGGCTTTGTAGCCGAGGCGGTGGCAACCACGTTCTATCTCCTTGCGAACACTCCAGCCCCACTGGTTCTCATCCCAGTCGGTGATGCTGTAGTGCTGCCAGTCGCCCGCCTTTGCCTTCTTGTCGATGATGCCGAGCATGCCGTTGGGGAAGAGGAAAAGGGTCTGGGTGCGTGGGGCATTGCCTGTCACGCCCGATGGGATGCCTCCTGAGAACTGGGTGATGAGGTTGGCCATCAGTTTGTTGCCCTGCCGCTTCATTTCAATCTTCTTCAGATGGCTGTTGCGCATGTGTGGCAGGTTCTTTGGGGTGAAAGGCTTGCCGTCCATCTGCATGATGGTCTGCGCAACGGGGAATGCCATCTGGAAAAACTCTTCGTCGATGTATCCCTTTTCGCCTTCGTGCTGAATCCACACGCCCTCGCAGTAGTGGACGATGTAGTAGGGCGTTTCTTTTCCCTTGTGCTTCCGCTGGATGACTTCCACCAGTGGCTTGTACTCAAACTTCTCCGCTTGTGGCTGGCTGTCGCTGTTTTGGAGGACGATGACGGCCGAGGCGATGGCTCCGCCGAGCAGGAAGATGATGCCGGCAATGGCGGCGGCTTTGGTGGTGAAACTCTTGAGGAAAGTGTGCTTGGGGGTCGGTTGCGCTGCACCCATCACTTCTTTCTCAAACTTTGCCCATTCAGCGTTGATGTCGGGCATTCCTATTCTTTTGTCTATTTCTTCGGTTTTCATGAGTTTGCGGTTTTGAAGATGGAACGGATTTTGGAGAGTGAATGAGAAATGTGCTTGTTGACGGCTGAAGGGCTGATGCCCAGTGTCTGGGCCGTCTCGCGATAAGTCATTTCTTGGTCGTAGTGGAGAGCGAGGATGCGCTTGTCCTGCTCTGTCAGGTGTTCGTCGATGACTCGTGCCAGTTCGTCCAGCAGTTCTTGGTGTTCCTGTGCCTCCTGTCTTGATTGCTCGGCTTTCAGTTCGGCTTCGACAGCAGCGTTCTGGCGACGGGTCCGCAGGGTGTTGAGGCAGTGGTTTCGCACCGCTGCCATGAGGTAGCCCGTGATGCAGTCCTCCTGCAGTTGAGGTTGTGTGTGCCACATCTGGGTGAAGACGTGGCTCACGGCATCACGGGCATCCTCCGCTTCCTCCAGCAGGGAGAAGGCGAACCGATACATCTGTCGGTAGTTGCTCTTGTAGAGTTGCTCGAATGTGGTTTTGTCGTAAATCATAAGTTTGCGATGCAGGCTTTTTTGCCTTTCTCTGCAAATAAGACACACGAAAAGGGGAATCAAATACCCCTATGGCCGATTTTTTTGCAAAGTAAAAGAAAAAAACTAACTTTGCCCCCAAAAAGGAACTGAAACAATGGAACTGAAGTATAAGGAACAGACCGAGGAGGCGGTGGAACTGCTGAAGAGGCTGATTGCCACGCCAAGCGTGAGCCGCGACGAAAAGGCGGCTGCCGATGTGCTGGAAGCATATATGAAGGAGAAGGGGCTGAACCCCCAGCGGCATGGGAACAACGTGTGGTGTGCCAGCCCCCCTCTTATCCCCCCAAGGGGGGAAGACCCATCCGGACGGCTCTCCTCCCCTTTGGGGGAGGTTGGGAGAGGGCTTACCATCTTGCTCAATGCACACATTGACACCGTGAAGCCTGTGGCTGGTTGGCAGCACGACCCGTTCTCTCCGACACAAGAGGGCGACGTGCTCTATGGCTTGGGCAGCAACGATTGTGGCGGTGGTTTGATGGCGCTGCTGCAGGTGTTCATGCTGTTGAAAGACTGTCTGCAATCATATCATCTTATTTATTTGGCGAGTTGCGAAGAGGAGGTCTCTGGCAAGAACGGCATCGAGAGTGTGTTGCCTCTCTTGCCGAAGATTGACTTTGCCATTGTGGGCGAGCCTACGGGCATGCAACCTGCTATTGCGGAGAAAGGGCTGATGGTGATTGATGCTACAGCTCATGGCAAGGCAGGACACGCGGCTCGGAACGAGGGCGACAACGCCATCTATCATGCCATGAAGGACATCCAGTGGCTCTCGCAGTGGCAGTTCCCGAAGCAGACGGACTTGCTGGGGCCTGTGAAGAACACGGTCACCATCGTCAATGCCGGCACACAGCACAACGTCATCCCCGACCAGTGTACCTTCACCATCGATGTACGTAGCAATGAATGCTACACCAACGAGGAAATCTTTGCTTTCTTCCAAGAGCATCTCACTTCGGAGCTGAAAGCACGTTCTTTCCGCCTGTCGTCGTCGAGGATAGACGAGTCGCACCCCTTTGTCCAAGCCTGCATCAAAGAGGGCTTGAAACCCTTCGGCTCGCCTACGTTGAGCGACCAAGCCCTGATGCGCTTCCCTTCGCTCAAACTCGGACCGGGTGAGTCGTCACGCTCTCACACAGCAGATGAATACATAAAAATCAGCGAGATAGACGCTGCTATCTCGCTGTACGTGAAGTTGCTGTCTTCACTATAAGTTATTTGTCGTTTCGTTTTCTGGCTGCTGCATCCAAATCCCAGTCGTCTATCGGCACATCGGGCAGAAGGAGCGTTCGATAGTGGGCGAGGAGTTCGTGGACGGCGGGCATGAGGGATTGGAGTTGGTCGAGGTTGTCGGCTCTCAATGCCACGCAGATGTTTTCGAAGGTCTTCTGTAACTGTTTGCAGGTTCTTGACCCATTGTCGGAGCTTCTGGCGTATTTGTCGCCTGAGAAAGAGTACCAGACAAAGTGGTAACTGGTTCCATCAAGCGTCGTGTAGTCGGGGTCGAACTGGGCAGAAGTGTAAACCGCTAGCTTGTGGAGGCTCTGGATGGAGTCGTAGATGGCTTCAGTCACCTTCATCTTGCGGGTGTGGAACGTCACCTTCTTGCCTTTTTTCTTGCTTCCATCCCAGCGTTGCTCCAGATAGACTAACGCTGTGTCTTTAGGACTATAGGAGAAGCCGTATGGGGGAGCAAAGGAGGGGCGTGCGATGAAGAGGTGGCGATAGCAGGGAAGTGTGTCGGTCATCTTGTCCTGCTTCTCATCGTAGGCTTTGTACGCCTTCTCTCTCTTCTTTTGTGCTTTTTCGGCCGTTTTCGCACCAGACACGTTGGGCTCATAATATCCAGTCCACCAACGTTTGGCTTCTTGGTTCATTCCATATCGGAAAGCCTCGATAAGAGGGGCGTTGATTTCTTTGCCTTTTCGATAATGGGGCAGTCCTGATGCCGTGAGCAGTCGGTCCGTCCTTTTGATTTCGTGAGGTTGGGCAAAGGTGCTGGTGGCAAAGAGTGTCAGCAGCATAAGGGTGAGAGTTCTTTTCATGGGGGCGCTCCTAACTCTTAATGTTCTACATATTGGCTGGCAATCTTGTTTATCAGCGGTTCCGTATCGGGCACACGTTCCCAGATTTGGTAGTCGGTGCGGTAGCCGTCAAGGTGGATTTCCATGGCGAAGCAGTCTTTGGTGAGCCAGATGAAGTTCTGTTCGCGGATATTCTTGTGCTGTAAATTTGACATCAAGATTTTCTTCTTGCCTTTATAGCCAGCATATTCGATGGAGCCTCCTCGGCCTCTGTTGCTGTACATGATAGCGTATGAAGGGGTGAAGATAAGGTTGCCGATGTCCATGCCATCTTCGACATCCTTGCGAAGCGCGCTCAGCTTCTTCTTCACATCTTGCAGTTCGTCCATCATGCCCAGGAATCGCCATGTGCCGATGAAGGGGTTTTGACGGTGGGAATCGTTGGGCGACATGAGGGCATCGAGAATGGTTTTAGCATTGACGGAGTACTTTCCTGACTCGTAGAACTCGGTGCACCAGTCGTTGTGGGGAAAGTAGAGGTGGCTCTGATAGGTGCTCCACCATTTCAGCGTGAAGTGCTCAGCGTTGCTGTCGAAGATGCGGGTGGCAGTGGCATTGTTGGCATCGGGCTTTTCGCCTGTGTAGTTGAATACTTGTGAGTCGTTCTTGCCCAAAGAGAATCCGCTACCCTGCATGGTGAACATCAGTGTCACGCTGTCGGTGCATATTTTATATTGGTCGAACGGTGCTTGGATGGTGACGCCCTCTTTATCGATGAGCGATGTGAGTTTGTAGACTCCACGAGGGTTGTCGGTCTGTGCCATGCAGAGTGTAGGCGCAAAGGCAATGGCTGCTGCGGCCATGATGTTAGTAAAAGTAGCTTTCATTGTGTGAATATTTTGTGGGTTATGTAACTATGCTTACCAAGTGGTGAATTGCACTTGTGGGAAGCGTTGGCGAATAGTTTCTTTCTCTCCGTCGGAGAGCTTGTCTTCGTTGGCAATGATGAGTTCGTCAATGGTCAGACTGTCCATCCAGTCGGGAAGAACGATTTCATCGGTGAAAACGAGGTGTAGGGTGTGGATGTGTCCGATCTGGGCGAGTATTTCAGGCACTTCCTTCACGCGGATATGGATGCCCAGCATGCTATCTGGTTTATTCATCCCTTGTAGGGCCTTTAGGTGGGTGGCTTCGTTGTCGTCGGTAGTGCATATCATCCAGCCGATTTTGGGCGTAACGGCGTGAGTGACTTTATCCACTTCTGCTCCTACGAAACCTGCTGTCAGCTCCATCGTTGTCTGGCTGATGAGGCTACCGTCGGCAGGGGCAATCTGCTGGTATTTGAAGTTTACTCGTGCTCGGTCGACAGGCATGCTCTTGGTGTGAGGTGTGTGGTCGAGTGTCTGTCCGTTCTCATCGGGGAAGAGTTTCAGGAGCCAACCGTCAATCTCCGTTGGTTTGTTGGGATTGCAGGCTCCACCCTCTAACTGGTCGGGCCTTGTTTGCTTGACCATGCTTTGCCAGAACTTGCGGTTGGGGCACCCTTGTGCTGCCAGAACAAACTCTTTCAGGATGGGTGTGAGGCTTTCTGTCCATGCTTCAAGTCCGTAGGGCTTCAGCTGTTGAGTCTTGTCCAATACCTTTTGCCAGTCTTGGGGAGTTCCTTTGAGGGTGACGGAAGGAATGCCGCAACTGAGGCGCATGATAATGTACTCGAAGTAGGACTTCACCGTCTCCATCAGTGTGACTTCGGAGGCGATGCGTTCTGTGGTTCCTGTGGTGGAGAAATCGGCAGTGATGGTTTGGGCAAGGTCGCCCTTGGTGTTCTCTTTAATCTGAGTGTTGAAGTCATCCAGCAGCTTCGCCCAATCGGGCTGACCCGTGAGCAAATCCTCGCTGGTCTGCACCACTAAGTCCATTTTCCCCGTATGGTTCACCAGTTGCTCGCGAAGCAGCTCTGGGTGGGCATTCACGTAGCGAGAGAATCCTTGGCTGATGAGCAACCAAATCATGTCGGGTGAAAGGACGATAGGGCGATGGCTCGCATAGGCTCTGATGATGCTTCTGAAGAAGACGTCTTTCCCTTGAAACGTCAAGCTTTCATCGGCAAAGCTGGTAGCAATCATCTGCGACTTGTGGGGCGAATCCATGTCGGAAAGGATGCTTTTGGCAACTTCGTTTCCGTTTAAAAGAGTGTTGAAATACTTGTTGTCGATTTCAGAAAGGTCGCCGTCCACCACAAACGTGACTCCTCCGTCCGAGTAGCTGATGGCGCTCTTCTCGTTTCGAGAACTGCGGACCTTGCGGTGTTTATTCCTTCCTTTTATGGCCTTTTTCTTGATTCGCTTCTGCTGCTTTTGGGTTTCTTCTATCAGCTTTGGCAGGTTGATGGAATCAATGACATTGTCTATAATCGTTTGGGCTTTAGGCTTTGAATAGAGAGGTAGTGGAAGCGTGTAGGCGCGTGGCTGTTGTTCTTCCGGAATAGTAGGTGTAATAGGAGGCGTGCTTTGGTTTTGACCTCGGCAGAGTGAAAAGAAAGCAAGGCAAAGGACTGCCAGCAATGTGATACGGTTAGTTTTCATCTTGCATAACTTTGTAGTTGAACGTTTTGATGCCACAAAGATAGGCTTTTCACTCCATCGGTGCTATAAAATGGAGTTTACAAATAGTTCACATTTCGCTTCGGACCCTTATGAACAGTTCACAAGGAATTTACAGGCTTTTCCTAATCGGCAGTAAATCGGTGCGTTATAAGGAGAGGATGAACTTGTCCCAATCCTTGGCAGTCCCTTTGCCGCCAAACACTTTTTGTTGCATTCGGAGACGGTTCTGAGATACCGCACTATTGCCAATCGCCATCAATTTGGCGATATTGGAAGGGGAAACATCTATCTTGATGAGCATGCAGATGTGATACTCGGTGTCGGAAAGTTGGTAAAAGGAGAAGAGTTTCTCCTTGAAGACAGGAAAGGCACTCAATAGCCTCGTTTCTATCGTCTTCCAGTCGACCTCTTTTAATGCTTTATTATTATATATATGTGTGGTCAGCAGTTCGTCAATGTCTTTGTCGTAGAATTGACGCTTCTTTGTAGGGGAAAGCGTGGAGTTGGTGCTTTCGTCGTGATGGTGTTTATATCGCCGATACAGAATTGTTCCTGCTCCTGCCAGGGCAAGGATGAAGCCGATGCTGCCGCCCCATGCGATGAGTCTGTTTCGGGTGTTTTCTTCTTGTAGTTTGGTGTTTTTCTCATACAATGCTTGGCTCTTGACTTGTTCTGCCAGCTTTTGCACTTTCATTAAGCGCTCTGTCTTGAAAGCGTCTCTGACACTGTCGATGGAAGCAAGAGCCGTGATTGTCTGAATGTCCTCGGAGCTATATCTCATGCCTAAAGTGTCACCTTCTTGCTTGCAATAGAAATAGGCAAGCTGCTGCATGTTGAGCGCTTCCTCATAGAGGCTGTTGCGCAGATAGATGTAGCCAATCTGTGCGTAGATGCGGCTCTTGAGGTGGATAGATACGTGAGTGCTGTCTTCCAAAAGCGCTTTTTGGAAAAAGATAAATGCCCTCTCTCCGTTCTGTAAGTCGGAGTTGACGCGCCCAACATAGTAGTAGGCTTCAGGCAGATGCCCGCTTTGGGGATTTTTCTTGAAATATGTAGCGACAATGTTAATCAGGGAGTCGGAGGTGTGGCGCACATGGGCCTTGTCATCCGCTTTTACTAGTAGGAGCTGGTAATATGCGAGGACTTCCGCCGGAGCGTCGTTCATCTCGTTGCCAAGTCCAGCCAGTAGGCGTCTGGCACTGTCTGCATCAACCTCAGTGAGACTGTCTATATCCGCTAAAACAACACCATACTGACTCCTCCTGCTAGTACAGAAGGTAGTCAGTATGATGATAAGAAGGAATGAAAAGGCGGTCCGTCTCATTCGGGAATATGTTATCTTTCTATCGTTTGTTCACGGTCTGGACCAACGCTGACGATAGTGATAGGAGTTTCGAGCTCTTTCTCGAGGAAGGCAATGTAGTCTGCGAAAGCCTTCGGGAACTCGGACTCTGAAGTAATCTTGGTGAGGTCTGTCTTCCATCCGGGCAGCTCTGTGTAAACAGGCTCGATCAGACCGTCGCTGATGTCGTATGGGAAGTAGTCGATGACGCTACCATCCTTCAGCTTGTAGGCAGTACAAGCCTTGATAGTCTCGAAGTCGTCAAGCACGTCGCTCTTCATCATGATAAGCTTGGTCACGCCGCTCACCATGATGGCGTACTTCAGTGCTACAAGGTCAATCCAGCCGCAACGACGCTCACGTCCTGTCACAGCGCCGTACTCATGGCCAATAGCACGAATCTTGGCACCGGTCTCATCAAACAGCTCTGTAGGGAATGGGCCTGCACCAACGCGTGTGCAGTAAGCCTTGATGATGCCGAATACATCGCCAATCTTGTTAGGACCTACACCCAAGCCGATACAAGCGCCGGCACAGATAGTGTTAGATGATGTAACGAAGGGGTAAGAGCCGAAGTCGATATCAAGCATTGTGCCTTGTGCGCCTTCGCAGAGGACTGATTTGCCTTGCTTCAGGAGGTTGTTGATTTCGTGCTCTGAGTCAACAAGCTGGAACTGCTTGATGTATTCGATGCCCTCCATCCACTTCTTTTCCACCTCTGTGATATCGTAGTCGGTATAGTTGAGGCTCTTGAGGATTTCCTCGTGACGTGCTTTGTGTGCTGCGTACTTCTCTTCGAAGTTGTCGAGGATATCACCTACGCGCAAACCGTTGCGGCTTGTTTTGTCGGTGTAAGTGGGGCCGATGCCTTTGCCTGTAGTGCCCACTTTGTTCTTGCCTTTAGCTGCTTCGTATGCAGCGTCGAGCAGACGGTGTGTTGGCATGATGAGGTGCGCTTTCTTTGAGATATGGAGGCGGTTCTTGAGGTTGTGACCGCTCTTCTCAAGGTCTTTGGCTTCATCCATGAAGAGGTCTGGAGCCAGCACCACGCCGTTACCAATGATATTAACCTTCTCGCCTTGGAAAATGCCCGATGGAATGGAACGAAGAACATACTTCTCTCCTTCGAACTCGAGCGTGTGTCCTGCGTTAGGACCTCCCTGGAAGCGGGCTACAACGTCATAGCGGGGTGTCAATACGTCCACTACCTTACCTTTACCTTCGTCTCCCCATTGAAGACCTAACAGTACGTCTACTTTCATTGTTCTATTTAGTTTATTGGTTTAATTTTCTTTGAACCATTCTGCTGCTTTCGCTAACTCTTCGTTGATGCGGGCGAATCGTCTTTCCTCGCGTGTCATGCTGGCCTCCTTCTGCTTCTCCATTTTCTTCTTGACACGTGCCAGTTTGGCTTGACAGATGTTGCAGAGACCGTAAATGTAAGTGCTGCACCGTAATTTCTTGAAGCGTGGCGTCTTCATCTTTGAGACTGCCTGCTCAATTGTAGAATCCTGCAGGTCCCATATCTTGTGGCATCCTGTGCAGATGTAATGGTGGTGGGGCTGCTTGCCGAAAGCGCATTCATACAGGGTGGCGCCTTCTGTTTGGTGGTTGTAGGCTAAGCCGCATTCCACCAGCAGAGTCAATGTGCTGTAGATGGTGCCTCTACTGACAGGAAAGTCTTGTGGCATCATGGTGAGAATTTCATCTGCACTATGGTGTCCCTTCATTTGCATCACAACGTCTAGAATGGCAAACCGCTCTGGGGTTTTTCGCATTCCTTGTTCTGACATGAAGCGTGCGAGGATGTCGCGTGCATTTTCCTTCTTCTTTGAGCCGTCAGTTATTGCCTCTTTCATGCGTTCTGTGCACAATATGGGCACAAATTTACTGCTTTTCTGTGGGCGCTACAAATAATCAGCCACTTTTTTGGCTTTTCGTCTGTTCTCTACGCTCTTTGATGCGTAAATCTGCAGGGCTTTTGTTGCATACTTGTTGTCTAATGCCGCTCCCGCCTGATCCAGAAATTCAGCTTCAGCTTCTTCACTTAGGTCGTATTTCCGGATGAGGTGGCAGAGAGTCAAGTAGCCACAGGTTTGCAGCATCCGTTCCTCATGTGCTATCCATTCGAAGGCCTTTGTGCTGGCATATGGAAGTCGTTTGGTGAGATACATGCAGAACATTGTGGCGATTTCTTCTGTCTGAATGCTTTCAGCCCAAATGTCGCACACTTCTTCTGGCATCTCTTCTTCTGGCATTAGCATACAGGCCAGAATCTTGCATTCTCTGGTGCTGTCGTTCCACAGTGCTTGTGCTAGAGAACGCATTGATGAGATTGTCCCGTCGGCCTCATTCCAATCGCCACGCGCGATTTCATCGGCAATATTGACTAGTCTTGGCAACTCCACGCCCCAATTGATTCGGTAGTCGGCAGTTTGCCTTGCATGTGCCGATGCTACTCCGTTCATTTGGGCGTGGAGTTCCTTTTTGATGACGTTGATGAAGTTATTCATTGATGAGTGGAAGTGTAGAATAGTCCTTGCTGTAGCGTAGCATTTGTTCGGCATATCCTTCCGTGTAGGAGATGGTTACGTCTGTGATATTGCCTTGTGCGTCACGCACAGCGGTATAGACAGGATTGATGAAGCCTTTATATGGGGCAATGTTTAGTTTTATGTAACGGTCGAGAATCTCCTTGTGGAGTTCGGGGTCAATCTTCACTCCGTATGTCTCAACGAGGGTTTGTGCGCCCTTGAAATCACCAGTTGACTTCACACGCTGAATTTCTGCCAAAAGTTCTCCGAAAAGTCCTCTAAGCTTCTGGTAGTCGTTGATTTTCACGTAGGTCTTGCCGTCACGTTTCACAAGCTCCATGACATTGTCTGCTTTGCCGTGCTCATACGCCCATCGTGCGATGAGAGCGCGGTTGCGCATGTGTGCTTCTTCAATGTCATTCCCTAAATTGATACGTACCAATTGGGTGAGCAAGCCGTTTTGCATCTCGCTGATGTAAGCTGCCTTATAAGCGTCACCATCGGGTACGAGGCTGAGTTCCACCAGCTTCGGGTCTGCCAGATAATAAAGCGCAAACAAGTCAGCACGTGCCTCTTCAATCGTGCTGCCGTATGCTTTCAAGCTATCAGCATCCACGCCTTCAAGAAGTTTTCCACTGCCGTGACCAAGGCATTCATGCAAGTCGGTGTGTAAATCGCTGGTTAAATCGCCATATTTTTCCATTAACGACATCTCTTCGGGTCCATAAGAGAACTCTTGTAGCATGCCATTGCCCTTAGCTGCTTGGCTGTAGGCATGAGTAAGGTTGCCGATGGTGACGGACTTGGATCCATGTTCTGCACGAACCCAATTGCTGTTGGGGAGATTAATGCCGATGGCGGTAGATGGATAGAGGTCTCCTGCCAGGATGGCTGCTTTGATGACTTTAGCCGTGATGCCCTTCACTTTCTCTTTTTTGAACTCTGGCGCAACAGGCGAATGGTCTTCGAACCATTGGGCGTTAGCGCTTAATGTTTCCGTGCGTTTAGTAGCTTCAAGGTCTTTGAAGTTGACGAAACCTTCCCAAGAGCATTTCAAGCCCAGTGGGTCGCCGTAGCACTCAATGAATCCGTTGACAAAGTCAACCAGAGGCTCTGTGTTCTGCACCCATGCAATGGAATATTGGTCAAAGGTCTTCAAATCGCCGGTTTCGTAATAAGAAATGAGCAGGTCGATGACCTTTTGCTGTTGTGCATCTTCAGCATAGGGGCGTGCTAGCTTCAAGTTCTCGACAATCTTCTTCAGCGCTGTGCCATACATGCTGTTTGTTGTCCATTTTTTCTCGATGAGTTCGCCATTTTTTGTTTTCACAAGGCGCGAATTCATTCCATACATCACAGGACGTAATGGATCGCCCTCAGCCTTCTGCTTTTCATAAAACGCTTCTGCCTCTGCTTGGGTTACATTCTCGTAATAGTTGCAAGCGCTTGTCTTCACCAGATCGTCGCCGTCAGCAAGATTCACGCGCTTCTTCATCGTTTCCGGATTGAAGATAACATCCGCGATTTCATCGGAGCAATTCGTCTGTTCTTTAAACCATTTCTGGCTGAATCCGGGTACAAACTTCTCGCACCCATAGTGGTGGTGTATGCCGTTGGAGAACCACAGGCGCTTCAGATATTCCTCGAAAGCCTTGAAGTCTTTCCCGTTGCGGTCACCCCGATAGTTGGTATAGAGGTTCTCCATCATCTGTCGGATGCGCAGATTATACTTGCCGTTTTGGTCGAAGAGGATATCGCGACCATAAAGGGCAGCTTCTTGCAGATAATAGATGAATGTTTTCTGTTTGAGCGTGAGGTTTTCAAAGCCTTCTACTTTATAGCGGAGCATTTGCAAGTCTGCAAAACGTTCGTTGCTATACTCGAAGGTTCCTTCCTTTTTGTCCGACGAAGCCGTTTGGGAACTATGCTGTTGTGCGTTCGTCGTGCCAGCTCCAACAGCCATCAGTGCTGTAATCATCATTGTTTTTACTGTCTTATTCATTCTGTCTGATATCGTATTTATAATTGTTCGCGATTGCTCATGTACGCCTCTTCTTCTCACTGGCCAGTGCCTTGCTGCCCATTTGGGGACTAGCGTCTTTAGGGGCGTTGGCATCACGTCGGTAGCGCTCTGGGGTGGTTCCTGTTGCCTTGCGGAAGGCGGTGAAGAAAGACTGCCGGTTCTTGAATCCCACCAATGTCCCGATGTCATCAACGGAATAGGGGTGCATTCGGGCGTCTTTCAAATAGCGCATGGCGTCTTGGATACGGTAGCTGTGCACAATATCTGCATAGGCCATTCCATATTCATCTTTGATGATGCGTGACAATTTTGATGCAGACACTTCCAGCATTTCCGCTAATGCTTGAGCGGAAAAAGAAGGCTCCCGGTACTTCTTTCCCTTGATAAGGATAGCGTCAATGCGGTCTTTGTGAATACCCTGCTTGTCCATTTCGGTTGCAAAGTTATGAATTATTTTTTCGACTTCTTAGTTCGGGCCGTCATTTTTATGCTTTCTGCAGATTTCCGCTTTTCATTCCGCCCATCTATTGGACAACTTATTCTTCTCCAGTAAGTTCGTTGATGGCATCCATATCCACCACCGTCATGTTGCGCAGCACCTCTTTGAACGCTTTGTGTGGATAGAACTGCATTTTTACTTTGAACACGCTCTGGTTTCCCAATTCCTCGGGTGTTTCCGCGCTGTGCGCATTAAAGGTTGGTTTAAGAGTGCCAATGCCCTCAATCTGCACGCTATGCCCCAGCGTGAAGTAAGTTCGCAGACGGTTTGACATAGCGCTTGCAATGCCTTTTACCTGAGCCTCCGACACTCCCTGCGCCATTACGCACTCCTTCACAAAATCTTCGAACTTAATCGGATCATAACTGAACTGCTCCATCACCCATGCTTCATGTTGCTGATGATCAGGACCAAGGATTTTCTTCTTTCTTTTTCTGTACGGTATAGCCATAGAGTTTTTCTTTATAGTGACAATAGTAATACGTGTGTTTTGCCTGCAAAATTACGAAAAAACTTCCGATTCCGCAATACCTTCTCTCCGCAGGTACGCGCCCGTTGCCTTCAAAACCGATGTCGTCGACATCGATTGACCGACCTCGTCGACATCGCCTTGCCGACATCGACGACGTCGGTTTTTTGAAGGTGAGGAAAGAAAGTCAAAGCTGAGTGAGGAGAAAACGATGAGGCCGTAGTGGTGCGTGACGATAGGCTCCTTTTTAGGAATATGCCCATATAATAATTAATAATGTGTAATTTGTTGACGGCGCAGAATAATCACGAGACCTGAAACCGTCTTCTTTTAGGCGTATTACAAGGTGAAAAGGAGTATATGCCACGCGAAGTCATGCCCTTGCTCCTGAAAAGTAGCCTGCGATAAGCGCGGTAAAAGTTATTCCACAAATGGCAGAAAGGCTTGCATAGTCTTTCACGGGTGGCTTGCATAGTAAGAAGCGTGTGTGTTGCCAACAAGCCATTTGAAGCAAGCGGAATGGCTCTTCAGTCATTCTTGTTAGCAGTGATCAAAGTCTGATTCTGCCCATAAATTGGACGAAAAGATGGAGAGTTCGGGTAGCTGTCCAAAGAGGTGAATGATTCCATTCGTGGCCTCTTTTATGGTTTCCTACGCTTTTTCTTTCTAGATTTTTGTCCTTAATCACCTTTTTTGCCATTTCTTTCAAAAAAGTTCCCGAAAGATTTTGCCATTACATAAAAAGGCGGTACCTTTGCACTCGCTTTCCGGAAGGGAGGCAGACAGAATAGCTCTTTGACAGACTGCGAACAGAACAGAAGACAAGCAGCGCGCCTGGTGCGTTTTTCGCAAATTAGGCGCCAAG
>Ga0326512_10001122_pt1 | contig 21546 bp, 25 predicted proteins | sample 1_2617_0518_D_FD_203652 | JGI IMG/M metagenome (GOLD analysis project Ga0326512, IMG submission 203652) | Bovine rumen microbial communities from UC Davis, California, United States - 1_2617_0518 | ecosystem: Host-associated > Mammals > Digestive system > Stomach > Rumen | place: USA... | reverse complement strand
CGAGCACTTTCCGAAAGACGAATTGGGAATGTATGACCTGGTGGCCACCAACGTGCCGTTTGGCGACATCAACGTATTTGATGCTGCCTATAGCAAGAGCGACAATAAGGTGCGCAGGGATGCAGCTAAGATGATACACAAGTATTACGTGCTGAAAGGTCTGGACTGTCTGAGGGATGGCGGTATCGAGGCTTACATCATCACCTCGAACTATCTGAACCGCGACGGCGAGCAGTTGGCAGAGGTGCTGAAGCAAGCACGTCTGATAGGTGCCTATAGACTGGCCAACAACCTGTTTAAGGATGCCGGCACTGAGGTAGGTACTGACCTGCTGGTGCTACAAAAGGACAGCCACAAGCAAGGACTGACGGCTGACGAGACCTTCCTGATGACGCAGTATGAGGACTCAGGATGTCCCACCAACATGTACTTCCAGATGTATGAGGACCATGTGATTGCAACGTCGTGGACGGTTGACACCGATGCCTATGGCAAGCGTGGTTTTGTCTATATGCACAAGGATGGCGTGAAGGGTATTGCCAGCGACATGCAGAAGGCATTGGCAAAAGATATGGCTGCTAATCTGGATGTGGCGCTGTTTGAGAGTGACACAGCCACACATAAGACCGAGAGCGCCGAGAAGAAGGTGCAGCTGACGGCACAGCAGCTGACTATGCTGGCTATACACAAGACCTACGAGGAACTGTATGTGTACGAGGCTACGAAGTTCGAGGAGAACACGGCGTTGCGCCGCGACCTGAACGAGTTGTACGACACGTTCGTGGAGTCGTTCGGTGCGCTGAATAAGAGCGACAACGTAAAGGCGCTGAAGGCTATCAAGAATCACGGCAACCTGACGGAGTTGCTATCGCTGGAAGTGAGAGACGAGCGTGGCCGTTGGGAGAAAGCCGACATCTTCACGAAGCCGGTGGCTTTCGCTACCGACGATGTGCATGGTGCCGACACACCGCAGGAGGCACTGGCTCAGTCGTTGAACGACTACGGTAAGGCTGACATGAAGTATATGAGTGCGCTTACTGGCATGAGCGAGGACGAACTGCTGGACGCCCTGCATGGCGAGGTGTTCTATAACCCTCTGCCTGTAGGCAACCAGTACGAGATTAAGGCGCAGTTTATATGTGGCAACGTCGTTGAGAAGCTGGAGCAGATCAAGCAGCTGTGGCCGAAGGTGGCAGAGTTGCTGGATGCAGGTTCCAATGAGCAAGATGCAAGCCACCTGCCTGAGACCATCAAGGACCAAGAGGAACTGAGGGTGTATCAGAGTGCCAAGGCTTTGCAGGAGGCAATCCCAGAGCCTATCCCCTTTGAAGAGTTGGACTTCAATCTGGGTGAGCGCTGGATTAACGAGCGGGTGTATAGTGCTTTTGCTACGGAGTTCTTCAATGTGCCTGGTGAGCGTCCGTCGTGGCAGAGTGAGCCGTTTGCGGTAGAGGTGAAGTATGATGCTATCATCGACCAGTTCACGGCCAGTGCCAACTACGGATGGAACGAGAAGATAGGCACACAGTATGCCGTCCAGAGTGAGACCAAGCAGCGTTACGACGGTATCGAGCTGTTCATCCATGCCCTGCACAATACCTGTCCGAAGCTGATGCGCTATAAGAAAGACGCGAACGGCGACTACGTGTATAACGACAAGTGGGAGAAGGAGAAGGAGGAAGACCCCGAGAAGACCCAGCTTGCCAACACGAAGATTGAGGAGATTCGTCAGGGATTCGTTGATTGGCTGTTGCGTCAGCCCAAGCCGTTCCGCGACGAGTTGGCAGCTATCTATAACCGTCGCTTCAACTGTTTTGTGAAGCCGAAGTATGACGGCAGTCACCAGACATTCCCCGGTATTGACCTGAAGGGACTTGAAAAGAAGTACGGCATCAAGCATATCTACGGCAGTCAGAAAGACTGTGTGTGGATGCTTGTATTGAACGGCGGCGGCATTTGCGACCACGAAGTAGGTAGCGGCAAGACGCTGATCATGTGTATGGCAGCACATGAGATGAAGCGCTTAGGATTGGTTCACAAGCCGATGATTATTGGCTTGAAGGCAAACGTGAGTGCCATTGCAGAAACGTATCGCACCGCCTATCCGCAGGCCAAGGTGCTGTATGCCGGTGCCAAGGACTACTCGGCCAAGGAGCGTGTGGACTTCTTCAACAAGATGAAGAACAACGACTGGGACTGTGTGATTATGAGTCACGACCAGTTCAGCCGTATTCCTCAGAGTCAGGACATCGAACTGGAAGTGATGCAGGATGAAGTGCAGCAGCTGGAAGATGCGATGAACGCTATGGAAGGCTGGGACTGGGGCAACCGTAGCCGCATACAGAAGGGTTTGGAGCGCAGAAAGCGTAACCTGGAGGCGAAGATTGACGGACTTCTGGACGCTATCGGTGATACGAAGGACGACGTGGTGGACTTCAATCTGATGGGTATAGACCATATCTTTGTAGATGAAAGCCACATGTTCAAGAACCTGCAGTTCTCTACCCGTCACGACCGTGTGGCAGGTCTGGGTAACTCGGAGGGCTCGAAGCGTGCCTTTAACCTGCTGATGGCTATCCGCACGATACAGAAGCGTACAGGTAAGGACCTCGGTGCCACGTTCCTCTCAGGTACCACCGTCACGAATAGTTTGACGGAATTGTATTCGCTGTTCAAGTATCTGCGTCCGAAGGCAATGGCCAAGCAGAACATCACCTGCTTTGATGCCTGGGCGGCTATCTTCACGAAGAAGAGTCAGGAATTTGAGTTCTCGATTACCAACCAGATTGTGTTGAAGGAACGTTTCCGTTACTTCATCAAAGTTCCGGAACTCGCTATGTTCTATAACGAGATAACGGACTTCCGCACGGCAGAGGATGTAGGTATTGAGCGTCCGGAGAAGCACGCCCGACTGCTGAACATCAAGCCGACGCCCGACCAAGAGGACTTTATCAAGACGCTGATGGAGTTTGCGAAGACAGGCGACTTCTCGCTGATAGGTATTAACGGAGCCACGGAGAAGCAGCAGATGGCAAAGATGCTGTATGCGACGGACATGGCCCGCAAGATGTCGCTGGATATGCGACTGATTGACCCAGGCTATCAGGACCACCCACGGAGCAAGGCTTCAAGATGTGCTTATCTGGTGAGTGAGTACTACAAGAAGTTCAACGACGTGAAGGGTACGCAACTCGTATTCTCTGACCTCTCGGCCTACGACCCGAAGAAGTGGAATGTGTATGACGAGATCAAGCGTAAGCTGGTTGAGGAGTACGGCATCCCTGCCGACGAGATTCGCTTTATTCAGGAAGCGAAGTGTGAGTCGAAGAAGCAGAAGCTGATTGACGAGGTGAACGAAGGCAAGGTGAGAGTGCTGTTTGGTTCTACCCAGATGTTAGGCACGGGTGTCAATGCCCAGCAGCGTGTGGTGGCTGTGCATCATCTGGATACACCGTGGCGACCCTCTGACCTGGAGCAGCGCGACGGCAGAGCTATCCGCAAGGGTAACGAGATTGCCAAGCTGTACAACGACAACAAGGTGGAGATTATCATCTATGCCGTTGAGCGCAGTCTGGATAGCTATAAGTTCAACCTCCTGCACTGCAAGCAGACGTTTATCAATCAGCTGAAGCGCGGACAGTTGGCCAAGCGTACCCTTGACGAGGGTTCGATGGAAGAGAAGGGCATGAACTTCTCGGAGTATATGGCTATCCTCTCGGGTAACACCGACTTGCTGGAGCGTGCCAAACTGGAGAAGAAGATTGCCGGATTGGAGAGTGAGCGCAAGAACTTCTTGCGTGACCAGCGCGACCAGCAGGAGAAGATGAAGAGCCTGGAGGAAGACAACGAGCGCCACGAGCGCAATATCCGTTCGGCACAGGGTGACTATGACAAGTTCCTGCAGCGCAAGCGTCCCGACGAGAACGGCTTCGTGGTGAACGACCTGACGATTGACGGTTGGACGATGCCTGAACTGACAAAGGACGGCAAGCTTATGACCGCCGACGACAAGGCAAAGGCTCTGGGTGAGCGACTGTTGCAGATTGCCGCTACGGCTAAGACCTGCGACATCCACCTGCGCATCGGTGAAATCTACGGCTTCCCCGTTGTGGTGAAGTCTATCGAGAGAGGCTTTAACCTGATGGGTCAGATGGAGTACGACAACCTGTTCTTTGTAGAGGGCACGACGTTGAAGTACAGCCATAACGGTGGCCGTCTGACAAAGGTGTCGGCACGCCAGTCGGCGGAGAATCCGCTGCAGGCTCTGATGTATATCCCCACACTCATTGAGCAGTGGCAGACGAAGATGGACGAGAACAACGCCCGTCTGGAGCAGCTGAAGTCTATCAAGTGTGAGGCATGGCCCAAGGAGGACGAGTTGCGCAAGCTAAAGGCTGAACTCGGAAAGTTGGACCGCAAGATCAACGAGGAACTGAACGGCGGTAGCAAGAAGTCTGACAAGTCCGAGGGTAAGACCTCGGATGCGTCGGAACTTAGAAAGGCCGCGTAAAACGTAAGACACAATGAAACAGGAATTGAAGAAAGCGCTCGACTATGTTCGTGAGCAGATGGACGAAGACGATCTGGCTATTCTCCATGCTGAGATTAACAAGTGCTATAAGCAGCACCTTGTGCCTACCTTTACCCTCGTGGATGCTGACCAGGTTATTGAGTTGCTGGGTGAGTATGGCGAGGAAAACGACCTGCCGGAAGACTGGTGGGAAGACTACGACGATGACGATATTTTGTTGAACATCTAAAACGATACGACTATGGCAAAGACGGAACTTATCTACATCCGCGTTTTGGAGCAGGACACCTGCGACCAGATACGCATCGGCTGGAGCTACCCCATCTTCAAGGAAGACCTGGAGCAGGAGGCAGAGAAGATTATCAAAGCCTACGACAAGCGCATGGAATGGTGCGGTGGCTGGACGGACAAGAACAACAACGAGTACCACGAGCGCATCGCCCTTGTAGATGCAGAGACGCTACAAAGTGTCCGTGAGATTTGGAACAAGAAACACTAACTCTTAAAGCGAAAACAATGCTGATAAACTGGATACTTTTATTCCTCCTGCTCACTAACGTATGGAAGTGGGCAAATAGTTAACGTGAACGATAACGAAAACGACAACGAATTATGACAACAAGAAAATTCTGGTGCCATTACATTGGCAGCGACGGCAATACACCCAAGCGTCGCAATATTGAACTGACAAGCATCACGGAGTTGGTACCGAGCGTTAGCAACGAAGGTGTAAAGACTCCCGTGTGGTGTGAACGCAACGAAGACGGCTACCACCAAGTGTACTACAAGTTGTATGCACAGTTGAGCGACAAGGTGGCGGTGAATATATTGGGTGCAACATCGTTTGAGCACCACTATCTACGAATGGCTATGACCGACGAACAGATAGATGCCGACCAGCAAGGTTGGCTGGAACGATTTCTTGCTGATTATCCCAATATGAGCGAGGAACGGAAGCAAGAGAACAGGAAACATGCCCTGCATCGTGCTGCCGAGATGAAAGAGCAGCGAGATCGTAACATCGGCATCTTGAAACGGTTTCAGGACTACGACAATTACCTGCTAACTGGCGAATCATGGATTTGTCAAGCTGCTGTCAATGCCTACGAAGAAGCTCAGTCTCCCTATCTGCCAGTCATTCAGGAGTTGCGCCGACAGAAACTCATAAAGCGCGAGGCCCGTGAGAAAGAACGCCAGGAGCAGAACCGCTTGCGCCGTGAGGAAGAAGCCCGCAAGAAGGCTGAAGCCGAGCAGAAGGAGCAAGAGCGACTGACCCAGGAAGCCGAGAAGTTCAAGCAAGGCGAGAGTATCAGCGGTGAGGACGTGGTGGATCTGTGCCGTCGTTATGGCATCGCTATTCACTTGCGCACCGTACATAACCTGCAGCAGGTCATCTATGTCATCAACGGCAAGACTGGCACGTGCCAGTATTACCGCCAGTCGAAAGGCAAGCGCCGCCCACAACTGGACGGCTGTTATAAGACCGCCGGAGAATTATATCAATATCTGCAAACTCACTAAATCGTCAAACTCAAAACAAGAAACAACGAGACATGGAAATGTGGTTTATCGTCATCCTTTTGGTCCTCTGCTGGCTGAAAGGATGAAGTCAGTAACTTTAAAACGAATAAGACTATGGCAACAGATTTTAAATTGCACATCGGGACGCGGACGAAGACAAAAAACGTGTTCCACGACAAGAGTACATCATTTCCTACGAAAGAGGATGCAGAAAGGGAGGCCGATGCCATCTGGCAGAAAGTCAGAATGCAGCGACGACCAAAGATAGTATATGCCACCATCACCTATAAGGGCGACGATGGGAATAGACATCAGGAATGTGTATTTACAGGACTATAAAACGATACGACTATGACAGAGACAAACAAGAACAAACAGAGTGCAAGTAACCGCCAGCGCGACATCAACCGACTTACGAAAGAGACTACCAATAAAGTCTTCTCGGTACTGACGGAAGCTATGAAGCAGATAGAGGGCGAAAGGACTTCCGTTGACACCATAGCTGACAGTCAGCTATATTGCGACATGCGGAGCCTGATGGGGGCGGCCTTCGCCAGAGTGATTAAACATGACCGCAAGTGCATGCAGTATAAGGATATGGACATGCAGCAGCTGCTGGAACAACTATACCGGCGCATGCAGATGATGTATCACTATACAGAATGCAAGGGCCGCGAGCTGAAAGGTATAGCATGGGCGGAAGAGAAAGGGCGTTTCGTCATCCGTCTCAGCGAATGCGCCATCAACATGGAGCACAGTATCTGCGACGAGTGCAGGCTGCCTGGCTGGGAGGGCAGCATCAGAGAACTCACTGGCACGCTCTTTGCCATCGGATATGACCCGGACAAAGATCCTGACGACCCTAACGGACTGTACTACCAGCACTACCAGGAAAGACTGAACTTCTGCTGCGCCCTCAACACGGACGATCCTGACAACGTTGAATACCGCGACGTCATCCTCTACCACCGCTCATGGCAGCATAAGGATCTGCTACGAGACACCCTCGCATCCCTCGACATGATTTCAGACATGAACAACGAAAAAACAGAGAAGTGATATGACAGAGAAACAGAAAACAATACTCGCCTGGGTAGCAACAGCTATCGGCGCGGCAGCAGTCATCTTCGGCGTCATCGGCATGACGCAGGCTATCATCGACAGTATCATAAATCACTAACAATAATACGACTATGGCAAAGACAATTAAAATATGGAACAACCGGAAGAATTGCACGGAGTACCTTTACAGGCTTCGCCCGACGCGGTTCATCGAAGACAAGGCGCTATGCCTGAAGCTGGATGATGCGGAAGCAAAACGAGCAAGCGAGTGGCTGACCTTTATCGGCATCAACCACGAAGTTGTCGAAGTAGAAGGGAATCACTAAACACAATACGGCAATGATACACAAAGACGTAATATGGGCTGTGCTTTCCGGAATGGAGTGTAAGCCTGTTATGAAGAGCAAATTGTTGGATACACTACAAACCATGCTCGGAACAAAGAATGAATTTGAAGAGGGCGACTCCACCGACAAGTGGGATAATAGTCTCTACTTCACCAGCGGCGAAGCCAACTCCACTTGCAACTTCTGCGACATCAGGATTGACTACCTACCCACAAATAACAAGGGCGAAATCTATGTCACGGGAACGGAAATACTGGGTTACAAACAATAAACGAGATACGATCAATTATGGAACCAAGGATTTATGAAGGGCACAGGTACTTGTGCAAGAGAACGGTGCGGATGAAGGGTACCAACAAGGAGGAGTACACCAAAGGCAAGGTGTATCTGGGTGTGGGAGACGTTGGCTATCCTGGCGACAAGCACAACTGCGGATTCATCCGAGACAACTCAGGCGATGCTCACCCGTGGCCTTACGACCCTGAGCACCATCTGTGGTGTCACGACAAATGGACTGACGATTTTGAGGATTTAGGAGAATGAATTTAAAACAAGCAACGACTATGGAACAAGAGATTATCAAGGCGGCGTTTGTGAAGAACTATGACACGCACAAGCAGCAACTGCTCGAACGATACAAGGTGATGGAACTGTCACGCCTTGGCCGCGACATGCAACAGCAGCATTTCAAGGACATTGAGAACAGGGTGCTGGCACAGCATGAGTTCCGCGCCAAGCAAAAATGCAGCGAGAGGTTGGGCATTAAAATTGGCGACAGGATAACAGACGCAGAATACAGTTTCCTGCTGTCTGAAGACGACTTTACCAGGCTGCAGGAACTGATGCTGCCCGTCTGGGTGGAAGAAGGACTGACCGACAAGAGCGGACGCTTCATCAAGAACTGGAACGTGATAGCCATTGAAGCAGAACAAGAGTTCGCTTCCTATATCATCGACAACCTTGTGCCCGCCGAACACCAGCAACGGCTTCGTGAGGGCATCAAGAACAGCATCATACTAAGGGATAAACTGATTAACATTTTCGCAAAAGCACTAAAAGAGTAACGACTATGGCAAAGACAATCAAGATTTGGAACAACAAGAAGAATTGTGCGGAGTATCTGCACAGAACCTTTCCTACGACGAGTTTTATTGATGAAATTATGTACTGCCTGAAATTAGACGAGACGGAAGCAAAGCGTGTAAGCGCGGGCTTGACACTCAGGGCATCGCTCACGAGGTCATCGAAGTGGAAGGTAATCATTAAAACAACATACGACTATGGCATTAACTTACACGGGTACAACCATCGGCACGCTTACCCTGTGCCAACCAGTGAGAGAGAAACAAGGCGACCAGTACGTTGAGAAGAAAGACGAGAAGGGCCGCACGGTGTATAAGAAATACCCCATACAGATACGGTACAGCAACTGCCTGATGTGCGCCATCCACGTATGGAAAGACCCCAACCCGGAAGATCCTGAGCGTCTCTGGCACCATGACCTTCAGATGTTCTTCGTAGACGAGGAGCACATGAAGCGGTGCCTGAAAAAGCACAACTTCGAGAAGCTGTTTTGGGGAAAACTCAGAAACATCAAGCTCAATATCTACTACAAGGATATGCAGACGCTGGCTAAGTATATGGCCAAGGATGGTCTGAAAGTGACATGCTATTACAAGGAGCCGAAAAATCCGAGATAATGAGAAATATAAAATCGGACGCCCTGCCAATTCTCGCAGAGGCCAGTATGGAAGTGAACGACGGCGATGTTGTGCAGTCGTTCAAGGACATTAAGACGATAGATGACCTGCTTGGGATTTTGCGGGCGAAGAGCCTGCTCAATCATAGTAAAGGACGCAGATCGAATGTAGAGAAGCGCTTTAACGAAGTGTTTCGTGCAAGACTTCTTGCGGCTTCTGAGAAAAGAAAGAATGCAAATTAACTCACAAATTACAACTATGCAATTCGGTATAAACTGGAATGACGGCTATGAGGTATGTGTACTCATGGCAGACGAGAGGGGACTGCGAAAGTGGTTCCCTCTTCGTAACTTTGGAGACCGTGAGGGTGATGCAAAGGCTTTCAAGTACTTTGATTGCCCTGATTTGACAGACGCGCAACTGCGTATGCTTATCAAGTGCTTTGACAGGAGCGTGAAATACGAGAGAATTAACGGCAGACATTTTGTGAAACAAAAACAATAACGACAATGAATAGAGAGACCCAAGCTGCACAGGCAATCATCACGGACCTTGCAGCGCAAGCAAAGAAGCAAGAGACCATTCAGCGTCTCACCGACCTGATGGCTGCCATACATGCAGCGTATTACAAGGGAGAGTTTGCACCGCCTGAGTTTGAGGAGCGCGAGGACTGTGGCTTTGGCAGGCAAGGGATGCTGTGGGTGCATGAGATAGATAAAAATCAGGGTGTGAGCATCGACCTTTACGACCTCTTCGATGACGGACTGCCGGAGTTGGATGGTATGGTGTTTGATAGCACGTGCCCAGCAGACGGGAAGCCAATACATCAGCGCGCCTTTTGCATCAGTTACAACCCCGAATGGGAGGAACACCCAGTGCTGGTGCTCTGCAACGATGCAAGCGCCACCGAGTTTGATGATAGCTTCGATCTGACACTGGAGTACGTGCCGGAAGAGGTGCAACAGCGCATCTACGACTGGATCAAGAACCTGTGGCACCCTGTAACCAACGTTTACCGCCTCATTCTTCGCGCGCCCGACGGCAGGGAGCAGCGCACCCTTGCCTGGTTCCCGACTGACGAGGTGAAACGGCAATACTACGACAAAGCCCACAAGCGAGGACTGGAGATAATTGAAAGGTAAAGTGAAGGCTGCGATTAAGTGAGAGCAGAGAGATGCTTGCATCATCTATGCAGAACGTGAGCAGGCTCGATGTGAAACATCAACAGTGAAAAGTGAAAAATTTGCTACCGCTCTTGCAGGTGTCGGAGAAACTTTGTACCTTTGCGGCAGCTACAACATTTTCGTAAGCCGAGCGTAGAACCATGCTTGTATGAGTTCTGCCGAGGCGAGAAAATCTCGAACGAAGTTCAACGAAACAAAAATCATTTAAGACCCCCGACTGATGGGTTAAACAGTTAAGCATTATGGCAAACGTATTTTGTATTACTTACGGCGGAAGCGCCAGCAACGGGAACACGTACGTTCCCTACAAGGCAATAGCACACACGGCTGACGAAGCTATTGCAGTGATTAACACCTGGAAATCTTATGGTCGGAAGAACTCGACGTCACCGTTGGACCGCATAGTGGTAAACGCTATGACGAAGTTAAAGATTCAGGGGCTCTTTCGTAACGGTCTCGGAAAATATCTAAGCGGCCAGCCCCGCACCTGCGAGGCGATGCGCACCACGGGCTGTGGCGCATGGGACATCAGTTTCTATCCTGCTCTGGCCGACACACTCGAAGAGCATGAGCGTATCTACAACGAGCAGCGCGAGGCAGCCAAGGCAGAGCGCAAGCGCTTGGCAGAAGCCGCCATACAGCGCAGACTCGAAGAGCTGAACGAGCAGAAGCGTGGCTGGTATCATGCCGAACTGACTGTCAGGGCAATGGTGTTCGCCCGGAAGGGCAACGACTATATAACCGACCTGACCTTCTCAGGAAACGTCATCGCCGACAGCGGTGCCGATGCCTACGACAAGGCACTGAATCACGTGATGGAACATCCCGAAGAACTGACACATCGCGGCAACATGGCTTCGCTCCATGCGTGGCCTGATATGGTGTCACGGGACTACTCCTTCACCTTCCTCGGCGTAAAGACCGACGATGGCTACAGCGTGGAGAAGTGGGAAGAGTGGAAAGCAAAAGGTGAAATCTAAAATAATGGAGGACAAGAGTATGACCAAGAAAGAATTTGAAGGCTATATCAGCAAGACCGTTGAGATAGTAAGTGAGTATAAGGATGCGCAGGGCTCTGCGCCAAGTGTAGAGGTAGGTCGCTTGTTTGACCGAAAGGTGGTGAACGTGACCTTCGGGCACGCCACTGCGCCGGAGGTTCGCAAGAAGTTCCTGGATGGTCGTATTAAGAAGTTTGATCAGTGTGGCTACCCCGTTATCTTTGATAATCACAGAGGCGGTGGTGATGTGCAGTGCTTCACCATCATGTGGACTGAGAGCATGGCGACAAGCAAGGTTTCTGCCGAGGAATTGTTCAATAAGGTGATGCAGGAGAACGCGCCCGTTGATCAGTCGTGGCTGAACCATCTGCGAAAGGAGCGTACTAACGAGGAACTGCAGGAGTGGGCAAAGGACAACGTTGAGGGGGCTGCACCGAGCAATACGTCGAAGCGTACCATCAATGCTGCTGCGGAAATGTTGGTGAAACGTCTGTTTGGAATATAAAGTAAAGGAGGGAGAATTATGAACGTAAAGCAGTTGTACTTTGATTTCCTTGCAAAGCAGGGAGCGAAGGAGGAGATACAGGCCATCATCCGCAAGGATATTGATGAATGGAAACAACAGCAGGCCTACTACTACGAGTCAGACGATAACTACCCTGGCGACTACTCAGGTCATTGTCACATGATGTACGACAAGACCATCGGTGACATTGCCAAGACCGACATGGAGGTGCTGAAAGCATACACGGGAGACAGTAAAGCAACCTATACAAGCGGATGCGGACTCCGTTGGCTCAGGGTGGCTGACAGGGTTACGTCAGATATTGACGATTGTCTGTCGGCGTTCAAAGGCCAGTTCATTGCAGAGAACGCAGAAGCGCTCTTTGAGGAATATGACATTGAACACGATGGCTCATGGTCGGAGGATGATGTCTTCCTGACACTTGACGAAGCCATGATCAATGATTCCAACTCAACGCTGCACTATGAATGGATGCAGCAGGAGTTCCCGGAATACGAGAATGACGACTTTGATGATTGGCACATTGATTATTTGTTTAATGTTAGAGATTAAGCCAAACTGATTACGAAATCTAAATTTTGGAGGACGAGAATATGACAAAGATTGAAGATTTTAAGAAAGCTGCCGAGTCGTTTTACAAGGCACTTAACGAGTTTATCTCGGATGGTACACTGTCATTGATAGACATTGCATACCCTGAACACGACGGCAACGCGGACGCTGATGTGGTAGCATCCATGATGGAGTTGCGCGACAGGCTGTACGCCATCAAGAACGGCTGTGAAATCGGCATAAGGCACCTGACAGACGTCGTTGAGCCTGATGATGAGCCAGAAAGTCAAACCAGATAACAGTAGAGACGAAACAATGAACAACTTAAAACAATAACGACAATGAAAAGACTGATGACAATCGCGCTGGTGCTGTTGGCGGGGCTGACGGCATGCGCACAAGGAAAGTGGCATGTCTCGCACCGCCAGGCAGACGAGTTGATAGGACAGGAAGCGAAAGATATCTATATCTACGACGTGGAAGGTGTTGGCAGTGTTGTGGTATGGGACTGGAAAAAGCCGGATTTCAGGCTGATAACAGAGGAAGGTATTTTCCATCAGCAATCACTCGTCGGCGTTGGTCTTTGCGTCCCGATAAAAGTTGGATTTTACGACAAAGGTGGAACTCTGAAAAAGAAGTTTGACATCATCATGTTCGTCGAAGACAATCACCGTATGAAATTCATCGCTACTGGCGGGTGGTATCGGGCAGGCCGAGGCAACATACGCAAGACACTCGCGCAGATGAAAAGCGGCGACGGCTATGTACGTATCGTTGCAGAACTGTCCGACAGATCGCCGTTCGATATCAAGATTACACCGTATAAACGTTAGCACACATATATAATATATACGCGCGCGATAAGGTGGGGCTGTGGCCGTTGGCGGCTGCAGCCCCGCTTTTTTTGTTGCGCGCCCCTGCTACGGTCTGGAGTGCTTCGTCTCCGTTTCAGCAGCGCCCAACGAGGAACGGCCAAACGGAAGCCCCTTTTCGGTCTGAAGCTCGTAGAGCTGTTGCTGGAGGCGGTTGATGGTCCGCTCCTTCTCCTGAATCAGCGCGTCCTTGTCGGCAAGCCTGCCGCGCAGTTCGGCGATGGTCTCCTCTTTTGACTCCAGGCTGCCGCGCAGTGACTCGTAGGCTTCGTCCTTGGCGGCAATGATGCGGTTGAAGTCAATCATGGCCTGGCGGTTCGGCGCATACATCGGTGCCGACTGCTGCATATCGGTGCCGTCTGCTGCATCTTGTCTGTCAAGGTCGGCGGTAAGCATCACTTCGCTGTCGCCTCGCAGCCAATCAGGGTTGAATACGTTGCCGTAGGCATTGTTGACCGCCCATAGCGTTTCCTGCTTTGCTTTTTTTACTCTGCCATTGAGAATACGCGACACGGTTACTTCGTTGAGTCCGGCCTTTCTGGCTACATCAGTCTGGTTTCCTGCTTTCTTGTTGGCATAGAGCCAATTAAGCATCTTCTTAAAGATTTCGTTTGTTGTCATACTTAACTTTGCTTATATTAAAAACTCTTAATTATTCGTGAAAGTTAGCACGACTTTCATTTTTCTTTCTTATCTTTGCAGTCCCGAGTTAGTTAATTAACTTTGGGTCGGGGCACAAGAAGAGCCTTCAGGCGCAGTAAAGCGTCTTTCGGTGGAAAGCGTGCGCCGCCTTGCGAACTTAGAACACTTGCAAAGGTAAGGCTTTTCTCCCGTTTTTAAGATATTCATGCTAACAATTTAAGAGATTTTAGGACATTGATGCAAGAAACTGTAAGTAAGACAGAGTTAAGACAGATGCGTGTCCGACAGTCGCGTATCTTCACTTTGGCCGACAAAAAGAAGATAAAGTCGGTTAAGGTGCAAGTGCATGATATGAAGCTGGAGGACAAGGAGTATGAGGTGCGTAGTGATCCTGACGCATCGGCTGTATGTATTACCCGTATAAAGTAACCGAACCGATGAAGCGATATTTTAAGAACCTATGGATGGCCCTGACAGGATGTGACCCGTTCCGCGATGAGTTGGAAGAGAAGAACAGTCAGTTAGAGAAGGCGGCTGAGAATGTACAGTCGCTGCAAGACCAGTTGTATGCCGCCCTGAACAAGTGGAATGAGTCTGCGAAGATGGCACATGACTACGAGGTGCTGATAGAGAATTTCCGCGAGCGCATCAAAGAGAAAGACACGCTGATGGATCGCATGAAGAAGGACTACCAGCAGCGCATCGAGCAATACACGCACAAGATTGAGGAATTGCAAGGTCATAATGTAGAATAAGTTGTGAACGACGCTAACCTGAAGATATTGAATGGCATTCCTCTCGTGGAAGTGATGCGAGGATGGGGATATGTACCGGTGCGCGAGGCGAGAAACGGCGCATCGGCATCGTATATCTGTCCTTGGCATGACGACCACCATCCATCATTAGTGGTGGATAAGCAGTTGCGTGACGGTGCCGCCGACTTAGGCTTTAAGTGCTTCGCCTGCAAGCAGGAGGGGTATGGGGCCATACAATTGGCTGCACGGCTCATGGGAGAGCCTGCCGGACAGTTATCAAACGGGGTGCTGAATCAGGTGATTCACGAATTGCTGACCCGTTGCAGCGTGGAGTTAGAACCTGAAGAGGGCGACAAGCCGTGGCGCGATAACCTCCGCATAAAAGTAGTTGGCTGGGACGAGTTCAAGCGTGATGAACCGCAATACCAGAACTGGACGGGCGACCAGCCCATCTTTGAGACTGGCGAGTGGACTGAGGAAGGACTACGCGCGCTGGGCTTGAAAGTGGAGGTGGCCACAAGGCGTGCGAAGAAGACCGACATACCCGCCGACGCGACGGGAACGACGGCAGAGGTGCGCATGGGCGACCTGCTGACACAGTTTGATCCCGACAGTGGCGAGCCGTTGTATCGTTGCTCGTTCGGCAAGGACTTTTATCGTGGTCCGCAAAAGGCCGAGACCCGTACCATAGCCGCATGGGGTGAAGAGGTGGGGCGCGTGTTTGGCGTAGAACCCATCAAGCGTTTCTGCAAGCGTGACACTCCGAAGCAGGGTGGGGCAGTGGTTCTGGTGGTGAATGCCACAAAGAACTACCCGATGTTTATCTTCCGCTATCGTTGGGGAATCAAGAAATACGAGCCGAAAGCCGGTTATGGTAGTACGAAGTGGACGTGGTGGGATGTGAAGGAGGATGCCGACCTCGACCACCAGTGGTATGCAGACGCTGCGCTGACCGAAGCGCTGGAAGGATGTGTGCCACAGCAGGACGAACGCCATAAGTACGATGCTATGACCGACAAGGACGGCAAGCCGACAGGTAAGGTGAAGTTCCACCGTGTCGTGCTATGCTCTGGTCCAAGGGATGCGATAGCCGTTTATGCGCATAGCAATGCGCACGTCGTATGGCTTCACAGCGAGCAGGCCGGTTTCGACCATAAGGGCGGCAATGTCAGGCCGAACCGATGGCTCAGGGCTTTTCTGAGGAAGTTGCAGGGCATCACCATAGATGGCGGTCTTTACGTCTGCTACGATGAAGATGCGACGGGACTGGCTGCCAGCCAGGCGATAGCCCTGAACAGTCCGAACATTCATTGGCTCAGACTCCCAAAGGAACTGACGGAGATAGCCATTGGCAAGGAGGGCAAGCACCTGAAGGATGTGACGGACTTTGTGACGCGCTTTCAGGAGGTAGAGGGCAGAATGCCTGCAGAGGTACAGCACGACGATCCGGTTGAGTGGTTCGACAATGCGCTGTTTGATACGCCTACTTGTCAGTTCTGGCAGTGGGAGAGTGAGCGTAAGGATGCCGACGGCACGGGCCGTGCAAGGTATAAGTTCGACCTAAGAAACACGCCCGTATTTCTCAGAGCAAGAGGCATGGTTCGCCGCGTGATGCAGCAGGGCAAGACATCGTTCTCGCGCTTCTTCATCATGGGCAATGACAATACATACACCGAGGCGTTCCCTGGTGAGAAGGGAAGCAACAAACTTGTGGCACAGGCCCGCGACCTGATGGCTGAATGGCTGCGTGCGCACAAGGAATTTAACGACGAGAAGGGTGCGCTCAGTCGTGCCATCTGTTCGGCCAAGTTGGAACAGGGTACGTTGGAGAGCATCGAGACAATGGACTTCGACGAGAAGAGCTATGGTGAAGACTTCGATCATTTCTTCTTTGACAACACCGCTGTAAAGGTAACGAAAGACGGTATGGAACTGGTGCCATACAGTCGCATGAAGTGGTGGACCAATACGGAGGCGATACTTAACGGCACGTTTACGATGCAGAAGCAGGCGTGGCGTGTGGTACTTAATCCGATGTATGCCCCTGAATTGGAGAAGCACGAGGAAATCATGCGGACGGCACAGACATCCGACGAGCGCGCACAGGAGAACATGCGCTGGGATTCGTGGGCTTCGCTTTGGAAGTACCGCCTCATTATGGATAAGCCGCTTGATGAAATGCCGATGCACTTCCGTTTCCTCTACAATACCTCCCGCATCTTCTGGGAAAAGGAGTCGGACAATACGGAGTTGAGCAAGACGGAGAAGCAGGTGCAGGATATGTACTTCATAGCCATGTTACATGCCATCGGTTCAGCTTTGGTGCGCCACCGTTCAGCCAACAGGCAGCAATTCCTGCATATAACCGATAACGGCACACGTCGCGAGGATCTGGCAAGTGGCGGTACGGGTAAGACAGCCATTCTCGAGCTCTTAGGACTGATGCGCCGTGTGCTGAAAGTTGACGGCAAGGCTTTGGAGGGTGGCAATATCACGCTGACACAGGAGTTGGATAAGATTGTGCCTGGTCTGCAGAACATTGTCGCCATTGACGAACTGCCACAAGGTTTTTCGCCCAAGACGCTCTATAACTATACGTTGTCGCTGACCTCGCGAGGTCTGTACCGCAGTAGTGTTGTGCTCGAAGGCGATGACCTGCCGAAGTTTGTCGTTGCATCCAATGAGCAGTTGGATCTCAGTTCAGATTCAACCTCACGCCGAACCTATCAGGTGCTGGTCTCTGACTGGTATCATCCGAGAAGCATGGACGGCAGCCGTCCGGCACATACGCCTGCAGATGACTTCCGTAAGGAGTACGGCATTAAGGAGGTAGCACGCAATCTGCCACCTGCATTGCTCAACGAGGCCCGTAATTTCCTGCTGGGATGTGTGCAGTTGTTCTTCCAATTCCCTGACGAGACCATCCGACCGCCACGTGACAGCCGTGCGTTGTTGCGTCAGGCTCTGGCAGCATCGAAGGACGAGCAGTTTACCCGTTGGATAGCTGGTTTTCTTTTGGATAAGCGTCACATCGGAGAGCCTATCGCCCAGCGCGAACTCGCTATCTCATTGCTTGACTACTGTGGCATCACCGTAGGCGAGAAGACTATCAAGAGTGCCTACAAGCGCATTCGTGACAATATGGACGATTACATCAGGACGAGTATCTATGTGGTTGACCCGCCTGTTGTATTGTCAACACCAACCGACCGCGAAAACGGCTTCCGTCGCTGTGCTGCATGGCAGCATCCAAAGGCCAGTGACGGCTATAGCATAGCCACCGACGCTGATGGTAACCGCCTGCCAAGGGAGTTGGTGAAGAAAGCACCATACCCAAGGGTATATTACTTCTATCGCAAATCCAGGGTGCCCCGCCACTTCTTTGACGAAGCGCACGTTGGAGATATGGACTACGTGCAGGGCGCCAGCGACATCGACCCAGATACACAATCGAAAAGTGAGGACTAAGGCATTATGAAGAAACGTCGTTCTGTTACCGTCATCCTCCGTTCCTGTCTGACTGGCAAGGTCGTGTGGATATACAGAGGTCCTTCGCAGGAGGCTGCAAGGAAAGCATACTTCCGTGCTTGCAAGAAAGAGATAGAACATATTCGCAGCTGGGCTGAACGTATGGCTCAACGCACAGCCTCCATTACACGGCTGCTGACGAATTGCCTGGCCGACAAGCCCATTGACGCAGAGTTGACACCAGAGCAGCAGGAAGCCGCCAAGGAACTGCAAACCATCAGCAAAAAGCAGTTGGAGTGTCACAGCGAGTTTTATGATCACATCATGGAAGAGCGCCGCCGCCGGGAAGAAGACCGTGAGATACGCCGCAAGATGCGTGAAAATGCTGCCAAAAAAGAAGTCGAAGAAAAATAACAAAATATGAATTATGATAAATAAAGAGTCAGGTCAGGACGTGGAGTCCATCGAATACGGCATCGACAGCGAGGCCATACGACAGCAGGCAGAAGCAAACCTGCAGAACGGCAACCGCGAGTACCGCAAGCTGAAACAAGAGCTTGACGGGCTTGACTTCAGGCGTGACTTCGTGAAGATCAACCTTGTGAAGACGAAGATGAAGCACATGGTAAACGTGGAGACCAACCGCCTGTGGATGCTGGAAATGGAAAAGCGCAAGAGCGTGAAAGACCTCAGCGACTTGCTCCTGAAGAAAGACCGTGCCGAATATGAACACTTCCAGGAACTGATGGCCGGACTGTCGCTGTTGCTTGACATGACGGACAACATATTCTTCGATATCAATAAGCTGCTGAACCGTAACAACATCGGCATTGAGATGAACAACTTCCCAGAACTGAAGGCTGCAAAGAAGACTGTGCAGGATATGGCAATCAAGGAGCAGTACGGGATGGCACGCTACAAGGAAGACCTATGGAACGACGAGTCAGAGCGCATATACAAGTACCTGCTTGAGCGCTGCGCCATCTACCGCCGTAAGGTTGACCGCATAGAGTCAAAGATGAAGAAAACTGAAAATAAAGGATAGAGACGATATGAAACATCTGGATATTACAATAGACTTTGAGACCTGCGCCATGACAGCCAACGCGGCTGTGATGCAGGTTGCAATGGTGCCTTGGCTGAGAGACAACGATGCAGACCCATTCTCGTTTGACGATATGGATATATATGAAGGCTGCGTGGATCTGAGGACATGCGTGGTGGATGGCTTTGACTTTGACCCAGAGACTATCAAGTGGTGGTCAGAGAGAAACCTAAAGGCAAAGGAGGCGGTGACGAAGGGAGAACCGAAAGCTGTTGACGACGTGTTGATTGGCATGCTGAACTACATCCGCGAACTCAAAGAGAAGCATGCGCTGACAAGCATCTTTGTATGGTGTCAGGGCATGGACTTTGACATTGCGATACTGAGGAACCTGTGTCGTAAGTATGGCGTGAAACTTGAAGAGAACATACCGCACACGTCGTTCAGGGATTGCCGCACGGTGATACTGGAAGCTGCACTGATAGAGGCCAGTCGCAGTCTGAACGGAAAGAGTACACGTGCTAACGGCATCATACTGCCCGAGCAGATACTTGCAGGCAGCTACGATGTTTACAAGATGTTTGATCCCCTGCCAGAACGCTATTCTGCAGGAAGCGAGGCTCACGACGCACTCTACGATGCCTTGCGCTCCAGCTGGAACACTTGGCAGGCACTGAAATGGTTGAACGCTTAACAAAAGGAAACGAATGATGAACAATACTATATACATCAGCGGGCCTATCAGCGACCCGACTACGAGCCAGCCGAGGACTGGATGGCAGAAGGAATTTCTGGAGGCCGAGGCGAAGTTGCGCCGGATGGGCTTTTCAGTAATGAACCCGGTTGACATTGCGCGTGAGGTAGAGGATGCATTCAGATGGCGGTATTCCCATTTCGGTGGTCCCTGCTCGTCGGACGGAGAACCGAAGCCGATGCGGGCTGACTACATTATGGCTTGCCTACAGCGAATGAAGATGGCACAAGAGGCAGACATGCTGCACGGTGTATACCTTATCGGTGATATCGGCGCATGCAAAAAATCGCATGGTGTACAGATGGAACTTCACTTGGCAGAGATATTGGGCATCCCGGTATTTGCAGAGTTCCGCGCTGACAATGAGATATGGACTGGCAGTTTCCATCTGAAGTCGGAAAGAACTATAGAAGGGCTGCTGGAAGATAAAGCGTAATATTCACTATAAGATATAAAGATGATGGCAAACCCAGTCCTACCCTCTCTCCCACACTCTTGGAGCGAACTGACATGGCAGCAGCTGTGCCAGTGCTGGAGTGTAAAGATGCGCTACGGTGGCAACGCTGATGTTGCACGGGTGGCTGCATTGCTTACACTATGCCATCTTGACGAGGTAGACAGTACCACGATCCGTACCAATTCGGGAGAGACGTTGTACAGGCTTCGTGATACAGACGGATGCCTGTGGACAGTGACAGCCCGCGAGGCGGCACATCTGGCAAAGGTAGCACTTCCTTGGTTTGATTTCCCTTATGGTGATACTGGTGATAAAGAGGAGACGGACGATGATGGTAATATTATCAGGGAACACCGGGAGGGTGTCAGCGGTTATGTCTGTCCTGAATGGAAAGACGCCATGATTCTGCCGCAAGATACCTTGAAGACAGGTGGTCACTATTATGCTCTGCCGCAGGTGGCCTGCAACAATATCACTTGGCAGCAGTATCGCTCGTTACAATCCATAGCTCCACAACTCTTTCAAGAGGATGTCAGCGAAGAGCAGGCCAAGATGCTGCAGGCGCAATTCATGGCACATTGCCTTGTTCCACGATCGCGGTCCTTGCTTGATAGCAACGGCAAGACCATCAAGATACGTCCGCACTATGTCTATGAGTACGATGCAGACCAGGCAGAAGGACAGGTGAAGTATTGGCAGAAGCGTTTGGAACAGGAGGACGCCATCATCCTGTTCCATATCTGCTTCCAAGTATATCAGACGGCGCTGAGCTACTATGCGAAGTCGTATCCTGAACTCTTTGATGACTCGGGCAAGAAAGACCCCTTACGTGATGCGCTGACCGGAGAGGTAGGCACCATCAACACCATTATGAAGTATGCCGGTTATGCAGAACAGCAGCAGGTGTATGACAGCAACCTTCCCTTTGTGTTAGACATTCTGAACACAATGACTAAGGAAGCTCGGGAGATTGAGAGGATGAATAGTAAAATCAAAAATAAGAATTGATAAGGTATGAAAGCAGATTACATTTACTTTGGCGACGCTGGCATGACCAGCACCAGTGCCAACCATGCGGCGAACATGGCGAAAGAGAGTGTGAGGCACCTGATGGACGAACTGGCAGGTGTGA
>Ga0326512_10001121_pt1 | contig 21546 bp, 26 predicted proteins | sample 1_2617_0518_D_FD_203652 | JGI IMG/M metagenome (GOLD analysis project Ga0326512, IMG submission 203652) | Bovine rumen microbial communities from UC Davis, California, United States - 1_2617_0518 | ecosystem: Host-associated > Mammals > Digestive system > Stomach > Rumen | place: USA... | reverse complement strand
GGGTTGCAATATGGCATGAATCGTGGCTGCAAGGCATGTCTATGTGGTCGAAAGCAGGATTGAACTATAATTATCCTCCTGTATCACCATACTATGATGCTGCAAGCAGCCCTACGACTTCGGAAATCGACTTGTATAAATCGGAGGAGCAAGTCAACGACTTCTACCTCCTCACCGACGCTATCCGCGCCGTAGTGCAGAAGATGGACGAGGATATTCAGTTTGACAGCCTCGATTCGCAGTTCCTATTCAACTCCCTCAATCCTCTCAACGGCATACAGCAAGGGGCATTATACATCAGCCAGAAGTCAAACATCCTTAACCTCGGCTATGATTATCCCGCATGGCTCGCGCCCGTAAAGTGGAGCCAGATAGAGACGCTGTTGAGGGAGGCGTTTGACTGCTATTGGTCTTTGTACATCCGCGACGGACACAAGCACCTGCGCATAGAACACCGCAAATGGTATGAGAACGGCGGGAACTACACGCAATCTGGCGTGCAAGTGGCCACAATAGACCTCACCTCCACCTTCCGCAACAGCACGCCGTTTACCTTCGGCGAGAAGACGCGCCATTGGGAGTTCGACACCGACGGAAACGGCACGGTCAGCACGGCCAGCCGACATGAGTACGGCTGGATGGACACCCAAAGCGAGATTTTTGACGGCCAACCTATCACCGTACCGGAAGCATACCGTTTGTTCACCGACGAGAAGACCGAGCAGCACAAGGTTGATTGGTTCAGCAGCGACATCGACTTTTTGACCTCTGTGCAAGCCGAATGTTCTTCGGACGGCTTCGCCCTCGTCATGGAGAACCCGAATCATCCGAACTGGATTATCACGGGAGCCGCCGAGTACAGTGGACAGAACTATCAGTTGAGTTTCGACTATCTGCAAAAGAAATACCTGCTGCAAGGCATCTATGCCGAGTACATCAAGATAGGCGACGACGCCACCTTGACCGCCACGGGCAGCAACGCCAGGATGCGTACCTCGGAGATACAACTGCGTGTGCCTGCGGGCATGAGCATCGAGGCCAGCGACACCATCAAGACCCAGGTGGGAATAGGTGTTATAGACACGCTGGAGTACGACCTGCATAGCGAGCTTTATACCGCAAAACTACGTTATGAGAATGAATAAAAAAGAAAGGATTGAGATATGGCAATGACGATAAACGAGAACCCGATGAACCCTGTCCCGTTATGGGACAGCAAGAATAAATGGCAATGTAGCCAAAAGACCTTCCACGACGCAATGGCGTGGCCGGTGGTGCAGAACGGAGTGCTTCCGAAGATGGCGTTGACATTGAAAGGTACGATGCCGAATGCAGGGAACAATGGGGAAATACAAGTGGCAGAGTGCTCATGGGCTTTGTTCAACAGATACTATTCAGGCGGTTCGAGCAATGCCGATGGAACAAGTACCCTCACATTGACCGGCTCGGCGAATGTAGGCGAGACGAACCCGCCCAATCCTATGCCGCAAGTGCTTATTGTACCGCAGTCATTGGGGAAATATAAGGTAAAGTTGAGAAAGCGAGACATTAACCCGATGACACAACAAATCACCAATACCGACTTTGCCGTAACAAAAAATTCCAACGGGGACGACGTGTTTACCTACGACGAGGTTGTTGGTGGAGATGAGACCTACAAGATTGTGAATGGCACAACAACCTACACGTTCAAGTTGAAGAACGCCGACATCAACTATCACGGCACCACGACAGCCTCCGTTGCCATAAAAAGATTCAACGACAACACGACCATCCGCACCATGACGGCGAGTTTGGTGGTAGACGGGTGTCTGCCTTACTATTCTACTGAAAGGTGCGGACATACATGGCTCGGTGGTGACACTCTTACGGGGACTTTTGCCGACGGAGTTTATTATTTGGAGGTGACATTTGACAACACTACATACTATTCGGAACCGTTCATGTGGTATTCCCACATGTCTAACTTTACAAGGATAACATTTAGACGGAGTGATGTTGTTGTCACACGAACTAACTTCATCGACTTTAAGAATTACAACAACAATACCTATCACGAACTCTCAATGTACATACGCAACATAGACCAAAGGCCCCCCTACCAGTTCAATCCAGAAGTCACCGACATCGACGGGCGCAAATTCGCCGAGAAGCAGGTGTCGTTCTACAACCGTCGCCTTGCCTTCAACTGCTACGAAGCATTCCTTGAAGCCATCCGTCTTCTGTGGCATTGCGACATAAGGTATATGGGCAACAGACGTATTGACTACATGGAGCCGCCTGAGATGGACTGGAACACCGACAATCATCTATGCGACGTGGTGCTTGAAATGAGCAACTATGACGACGTGTTGCAGACCAACGGCACGGCTTCTTCTTACTTCGACAGCAGCGACAGCAGCCACCAGAGCTACGACAATAGTTTTGACAATAGTTTCGATTAATCAATAAAAACATTAGATTATGGCAAGATACGACATTTTATCAACGCGGTTGCAAAACACGATATACAGCAATAGCAGCGGTGATATTAAGGGAAACACACTACAAACCCAGCTTATAGCCTTCATCAACACGTTAGGCAAGGGTAGCAACTTCATGGGTATTCTAACCAATAGCAACAAGCCCACATCGTTACCTGACGGAAAGCAGTTCTATATCGGCTATAATAACAGCGCAACGGCATTGAGCGTCAACCTTACCGCCGTTGGTCTCGGCACCATCTCTATCACACGCAATAAAATCTATGTCGTCTATTGCGACGACAACGGATGGGCTGCGGTGGATATTGCGAGCGGAATATCCACCTCGATACCCACAAACATAAACCAGATAGATGGCTACGAAGCCTTGCAAGAGAAGGAAGCCTACATTGAATATGGCAAAAACGTCACGATTGACAAACTGGAAAGCAATACGGCATACTACCTAAAGGATTGCGACAAACTTGACGTGATGGACTATGGCTATGATATTGCCGACCCTCAGAACACGGCTAATCTCCCAGAGACACACCTGTTTGTGTATGCCAACTCTGACTTTGACGTGACAGTACCGGCTGGCTCCTTGCTGCGCAACGGCGATAGCCTCAGACTCGTAAGCGGAGAAATCTACCTTATCACGGTCAAGTACAACTTTTGGAAAGTAGAACTTTATAAACCTATATAACAATGATTAGAATTACCGACATACAGAAAGAATTGCGCCACCTTGTAGGGTGGGAGCAGAACGACGTGACGGGCACGGGGCGTATTCAAAACAGCCTCACCGAGAGCGAAAGCGGCCTGACGTTCAACCAAGCCCACGACCTGCTGACCTACGACAACATCAAGGCTATGCTCCCCGACGAGGGCATCCCCGAAGCGTGGGATGCCGACACGAACTACAAGCCAGGTATGAAGTGCCTATATGAGAACACTTCTTTTATCTGCATCAAGGCCAACACCAATCACCACCCCGGAACCGACTTCAACGACGATTACAATGAGGACTTCGGCGACGGATATTGGCGCGTCTACGACCAAGTGAGCGAGTTTATGCGTAAGGCCACCGCCGACGGCATAGCAAAGATGGCTAACCGCATCATCGAAGAGAAGACTATCAACGGCAGCAGCAAGCAGCTCTTTGAGCGAAAGACACTCTTCGACGTGGCTGGCCGCATCAGCGCGAGAATACCCAAGACGCACTCCCTCGTCGGCTACACGATACGTCCGTTGAAAGGCTTGGGCGTAACAACGCAGATACACCGTATCGGCCTCCAGATGACTGGTGCCACCGGCAACGTGAAGGTCTACATCTTCCACAGCAGCCGCAAGCAGCCCGTGGAAAGCGTCACCCTCCGCGTCCTCGATGCGAAAAACTATCAGTGGTACGCCCAAAGCGACCTCTTCCTGCCTTATATGGGCGGCGAGTACCGCAACGACGGCGGCTGCTGGTTTATCATGTACAACGAGAACGACATCCCCGCCGGTATGCAGGCCGTGAACATCAGCCGCGACTGGACGCGCGAGCCGTGTAGCGGCTGCAACGTGGGCGACGTGATGACCTACCGACAGATGATTAAGTACATCGAAGTGCTGCCGTGCCGTTTCAGCGTACCGGCCAACTTCGCCAACAACCCCGAACTGCCCGACCTCGACCTCATAGAGAAGCCGCAGACCCTCTGCTACGGCATGAACCTCGACCTCTCCATCGGGTGCGACCTCTCGGACTTCATCATCAGCCAAAGAAGCATCTTTGCCTCGGTGCTCCAGAAGGAGGTGGCCGTGAACGTGCTCCGCCGTATGCTGCATAACCCCAACGTCAACGTGAACCGCAATCAGATGAACGCCGCCTTGCAGATGGACATTGAAGGAAACACGATGCTCAAGAGTCCCGGACTTGTGGGCGAACTGAGCAAGTCGTACAAAGCCCTCGACCTCGACACCGAGCGCATGGACTCCGCCTGTCTCGCTTGCAAGAAGAACGGCATTAAAATAAAGGTGTGCTAACTATGAGAACGATTGTAGAACCTACCAAGACAAACCCCGTGCTGGCGGACGTGGCTATCGAGGCCGCGAAAACGGCACTTAAAACCCTTTCGTGGGTTGACCAAGCCTTCGGCAGAGCGTGGCCGATAGCAATGGATAGAGGCAACACCAAACTCACCGAGCCGTGCATCTACACCAAGGGCAACAGTTACGAGACTGTCGTGCCGAGTGCCGACCTCGGCAACTACACGTTTTTTGTGCTGATGGATAGCGCGAGGAACGACGAAGATGTGTACCGCCAGCCGTTTGCGCTGATACTCTGGTACGACATGCGGCGTTGCTTCACGACCAACGGAGCCAACCGCCGCGACACCGAGAACCTGAAGAAAGACATCCTCGACACCCTCCGCGACTGCCCCGTTGCCAACGGCTCAATCACAGTCACGCGCGTCATAGAGCATCCGAAAGCAGTGTACAAGGAGTTTACTTTCGACACCCAGCAGAACCAAGCCCTCGTTCAGCCGTATGGTGCCATCCGTTTCGAGGGCGAGTTTATTATGATGAAATTGTGCTGATGAAAAAAATGTCATTATACAACGGGAAAACATACCTTGAATGGAGTCGAGAAATCGTATCATTGAAGGACCAGTATAGGAGGATGTTGGTAGAAGAACGTAAGAGCGCAACAGGGGCGAACATAAAACATAAAATTTTTGAAGCCCAAGATGCACTTGAAGAAATGGCAAAGTCAGTAGGACATAGTAGTAATCAAAAAACAGAAAACAAATGGTTATGGTAATGATTGAAATTATACTTTTTGGCATTATCGCCGGAGTGTGGGCGTGGTGGCTTGTCACGCTGGCCGACAAACGGGGTTGGCTTACCTTTATGCAGACCAACGCCCCGTGTGATTGGGTGTGGCAACTCTTCGCCTGCCACTACTGCATGTCTTGGTGGTCGAGCCTCGCCGCTTGCATCGTCGCTGCCCTCGTCACGGGCAACTGGGCGTTGCTTGTGTCGGCGTTTATCGGCACTTTCGTAGGTGTAAAACTCCTCAATTAACATGGACGCGGAAGAGAAGATACAGCATTGGATTGACGGGTTGGCGAACTTCAACGTCAGCGAGTGTATAGATGAAGCCGTCGAGCCGTTCCGCGACGAGATTGTGGCCGACAACATCATTCACCTGCGCCGTGGTGAGCGACCCGACGGAACGCAAATCGAACCGTCCTACGAGGCTTGGTATGCACGACTGAAACGCTACGACGACCGCATGAACATGATGGACGACCCGCAGCGTCCTTTCTTCGCGCCCAACCTCGCCATCAACGGCAGCGCGTTCTACGACACAATCACCCTCGAACTCACCGAGGACGAGATAAAGGTCACTTCGACCTCGCCCATGTGGGAAGGCTATGTGCCGCCCATGCCTGGGTGGATTCGCAGCATGACACCTCTCCACGAATGGTACGGCGAGGTGTTGGGTATCAGCGACACTTTTATGCAAGCCGAAATTGAGCCTGCCATCCACGAAAGCGTAACAAGCACTTTTAGGGCGATTTTTGATTGATGGGGTATAAGATGTACCCAAAACATATTTTAAGCCGCGAGAGGGGGTGAAAAATACCCTTCTCGCGGCTTTTTTGATTGGTGGCCTCCAAAACTTTTTGACTGCGGGGGTCTGTCGTCCGAATTTTTGACCGTGGGGGTTGAACTTTTTGACTGGTACTCCTGCCGTTTTTTGACTGCGGGGGTTTAACTCATACCGTCATCACCGTTGCCGTTGTCACCACCGCCGGTATTGCCGCCGCCGGTGTTCTCCGGCTCCTCCGTGGGCTCCGCCACCGTCTGATTGGGATTGTACGCCACCTTTTGAGCCGTTTTCTCCATCGCAAAGCGTTTCGAGAACTTCGTGCCGACCGTGGCACCCAGCGACCACACCAGCCTGTCGCTCGTCAGCATATCCTCTTCCGCGACCGACTTTCCGGGGTATTTCTCTTGGTTCTCCGTCACCTCCTTGTCGGTGATACGGCCGCTTACCTTCGGGTAGAACGACACGAAATTCTTGCCGTCCTCGTTGTTCAGCGTCACTCGGTTGTTTTCCATCACCTCCTCCGCCACCACGTCGGCGATAGCGGCTATAACCATCGACACCTCGTAGCTCTTGATACCCGTGCGGGCGGCGATTTTCTTCGCCAGGCCGAAGTTGGTGATGTCGTTGTCCACCACCGCCTGTGCAAAGAAGCTGTGCTGACCCAGTTGGCCGTTCTTGGGGGTGAACTCACGCACCCGATATTTGTTTACTGCCATAGTTGTAAATTTATTTGGTTAATACTTGTTTCGCTCTTGATAGGCAAAAATGTTGCTCTTGATAGGCATTTTTGTTGCTCTTGGTCTATCTGTTTTGAAAAAGTAACGACAAAAACTTACATTTATTGCGAGTCAGTTTGTGTATTTCTCAACTTTTTTGACTGGAGGGGTATAAGGCTACAAGTTTTTTGACTGGCACCCCTCGCGGGGTTCATTACTTGGTGTTTAATAGCCAGGGGTCTTCGTCTTGATTCCTTTTAATTGTGGGTAGACTGTTAATCAATGTCATTATTGCTTTCAGATATACGGTTTGCAAGAATGCGTCTGAAGCAAGGTTGTGTTTATTCCAAGGCATCAATTTTCCAAAGTGGTGCATTGCCCTTTTACGTCGGTATTCCTCGTGTTTTTTCTGAAAGTCGTCTAATTCTTTCAGGACTGCGATTGATATGGCTGTCTTTTCCACCTTGACTTTCTTTAATTCTTTGTATTTATCCTTCCATTCGCTTTTCCACTCTTTGATGTCTTGTGGATAATCGTATTCGTTTGGGTATTGTAATTGCCCATAATAATTGTGGTCGATAAACAAGAAGGTTTGGTTTTTGTTCTCTTGGTTTGTGACTGTGATTCTGTAACTTTCCATGATATTTTTGTTTGGTGGGTATAAACTTTTTTGACTGGGAGGGGTTAATCCTCGAACTCAATAAACTGGCAGTGCGGGTCGTCCTTGCTCTCCTCCGGCACGATGGCCAGTCGGCCACCCAACGACTCGACGAGCTTCGCCAGCATGTGCGGTCGGTCTAATATCCGGCCACGCTCCACGGCGGCCATCCGTAACTCGGTCAATCCTGAACGCTCGGCGGCTTCCTCAACGGTCAATCCCTTGCTCACTCGCAACTCGGCCACGGCGCGGCCAATATCGGCGTGAACGGCGTACATGTATTCTTTCTTCTCTTCTTCCATATTTGCATAGTTGTTTTATGCACCCCGCCGCCGATTTTTTGACTGGCGGGATACGGGTTAATAACTCTTCTATAACGCGGTTTGCTCTCTTTTATTGCGTTTTTTGACTGGAGGGGTTATGCAGCAGCAAGAACCCGTATTTTATATTTTTCTTCGGTCTCTCTCAAGCCGTCGAAAGTTCTTGCGGCTCTCACATGTTGCGTCGTACAATCACCACCGACGGCGTAAATGTCGAAATAACCGCTTATCAAAATACGATCATTTTCGCACGGCCAAGAAAACTCACATACCCACCTATCGCCCTCAAGCCATACTCCGTCAGTGTACAATGTTATTTGCCTTTTTGAATAGGCCAGGGTGCAGTGTGGAGTTATCCACGGCCATTCAATTTCTACTGTGATGCTTTCGCGCCAGTGCTTTTTTACTCCTTTTTTCATTGTCATGGGGTTTTTATTGGTTAATATTTTTAACTGGAGGGGTGCCGCGTCTCGCTCGCGGTTGCGGTCTTCCCGTCACCCCTTTTTTGACTGGTTAGCTTGCCCATTCGTTGCTGCAACAGCAATAGTTCGGGCGTGGCGATGGCTTGCCTTCTCGTCTATATTGGCAAATATCGCCTTCTTGCTTTATCAAACGGGATGCCATTGTGTCGCTTGCTCCGCACATTCCGGCGTTAATACATCTGTCGCATTGGTGACCGTCGAAGTAGCTGCAGGTCTTGCATTGTTCAGTTATCATTTTTTTATCTCCTATTTTTTTGATTGTTATTGATTTTTTTGATTGGGGGACTATAAGGCTACAAGTTTTTTGACTGGGGGACTTTTTTGATTGGGAGGGGGTGTCAGTCCTCGAACTCTATAAACTGGCAGTGTGGATCGTCGGGGTGCTCTTCCGGGACGATGGCCAGGCGGCCACCGAGTCGCTCCACTTGGTCGGTGAGGGTGTTGAGGTTCGTGGTGAGTCGTCCTCGCTCGATGGATGCCACCTTCGCAGGTGTCATGTCTGCCCGTTCTGCTGCCTCCTCGATGGTGAGGCCGTGGTACTCTCGGAGTCCCTTCAGGGCTGCTCCGATGTCGTCGATAACTTCATAAAAGCGTTTTTTTCTCTCTTCGTCCATGATGTTTAAATTTTTGATTGGTGATTAATATTTGATTAGTTCTTTGCTCCATTGCTCCAGGTCGTATTTGTACTTGTCGCTGGAGAACGGAACATTTTTGATTGTGTACTCCTCGTTTCTGTAATTGTATATCTCCATTCCGAGTTTCAGGCACTCCTCGAAGCTGTCCCGGTAGTAGTCGCAGCCATCGACGTGGCAATTAAACTCTCCGTCCTCGCAGTAAGGACTACCAGGAAGGTCGATGGTGAACGATGGATAAACGGTCTGGCTTCTGCCGGACTTGCCAACGGTGACAACGGCGACCTGTTTTCTCTCGGAAGGCTGGTGAACATAATATGTTTTCATTTTTTGACTGTGGGTTTTTTGATTGGTTACTTACTTTTTTCCTCGCTTTTGATACTCCACACCATCAGGGCGCAGGCTCCGATGGTGAGAATGTGCCAGTACACTCCGAGGGCGATGGCGATGGCTGCTGTGGTTCCGAGTGCTTCAAATGTATATTTAAACAGTTTCATTTTTTGACTGCCGGTTTTTATCCCGTCGGCGGCGGTTTTTGATTGTTACTTTTTTTAATTGGTGGTATTATATGGATTTGTCGATAAAAGAAATTGTATAATTGCCAAGTGGATTGATGCAGTTAATTATCCATGTTTTCATAATGTCAATGGCTCGGTCGAGTGTGTCACTGTTACTGAATGAAAAATTATGACCGTAATTTATATAGCGACCATTCTCCTCAGATGTAAAACCAAGCACTTTATTTCCCATTTTGAATAATATTGCCTTGTCGGTTCCGTAATATCCTGGAACCATTTTAATTATTTTTTCCATTTTGCAGGTTTTTTGATTGGTACATATAAACATTTTTGATTGGAGGGGTGCCGGGCCGCTGCCTGGCACCCGTTTTTTGATTGGTGGGTATTAGAACAATTCGTCGTCGTCCTGCTCTTTTACTTGTTCGATAATCTTTTTAATTGTCCTTTTGTTTAGTGTTATTTCATCATTCCAGTGCTTGTCGATGTAGTCGCACCTGGAGAGAATGGAACGAACTCCTTCGATCACCATGCAGACCATAAACGCTTCCGGATTGTCGAATGGATTGTGTAGATTTTCCCCGAAGTTTAATTTTTCATATTCCCAATACTTGCCGGCCTCGTCCCACCATTCTCTTATATACTCCTTTGCTTTATAGCTGGAGTAGGTGAGGCTGCCGTCGCAGTTCGGTCCTTCTGTCAGGTAGTCACCGAGGTCACAGGCGTATTTTGTGCTGCCTTCCCAGTCCTCGATGTGGTCGATAATGTAGTTCTTGCAATAATCAAAGAACGACTCAAGTTTTTCGACGTTGTTTTCCATTTTTTTTTGTGCTTGTTTTTATCCCGGCAGCTACCGGTTCTAAATTAATAAATATTTTGTCCCTGGTGCCGGTGTCGCTCCGGTCGTTGTCCTCCATCACCAGGGAACGGCCTCAGGCCGTTACAAATTTAACTTGTCCATTATACTCGACCGTCACTGCCTCCTGGTTATATTCACGGCATAAACGCTGTGCAATTGCCAGAACGTCGCCGGCGTGTTTTATTGCCTGGTCGGTGGTGCAGAATGAATAAACGATTGTCGTATTCTCGACAACGACCTCGCCATTCTCACACCTCCAGCCACCAATCGACGGCGTAGCTGTGGCACCTCCGAATAAGTCGGATAACTCACCAATAACTTTTTTCACCTCTTCGGTATTGTCGATGGTCTCGTTCACGTTCTTTGTACTGGGAACATAAACGGCCCACCGGCAATTCAGGTCGAACTGAAAAGCAATCTCTTTTTTCATGATGTCCTTTTGATTGTGGGAACTGTGTTTTTTCATATTGTCTATGCCGGTTATTATCCAGGTGGCTGCCTGTTCTTTGTTGTTTTTATTTGCTGCAAAGATACAACTTTATTTTATTCTGACAAAATTTTTTTTATTCTTTTTTCAATTATTTTTATCTTTATATTCATAACTTACTATATTATATATATTTATATAAATAAAAATATTTATCTTTTTTCTTTATTCATGTATGTTTATACTTAATTATTACTCATAAAAGCATCATATTATTACAATATTATTAATAGTAATATTATATTAATACTATGTATTTATGTAATATTGTGTTATTCAATAAGTTAAACTTACTATGTTATTATATTATTATTATGTTATTATTGTAAGTGTATAAATTATAAGTAGTTACAACGTCAACAATCTATTGCGTATCTTTGTTAATTACCTCCTTAATCCACTATATCAAAAAATAATTGCATAACTATATTTTTAGTTAATTCAAAAACTATCTTTATAGTTATCCGACAGCCTTACGCCTGGAACAATAATATATTTGTTATTGTGTGCTGGTAGCTGATCACCATGCAGTACAATAATACTTAATAACATATATTATTGTTAATAATGTATATTAATATTGATATTGTGTTTATTATGTTTTATTGCCTATGTATTGCGATACTTTTATATGGTATTGCGATACACTGGAGGCGGTAAATTGAACGCCCCCCCCCTCTTGAATTGAATAGGGGTGTAATAGTCCTCACGGAGAGTTTTTGGTGAATATGCCCATTGTTAAGTTTTCATTGCTGGAGAGTTTTGTGTGGAAAGGCCGACTTGTAGTTAAGCATAAGAAAAAAATATTGAAAAAATATAATTTTTTTTTTGCAAGGTATTGAAAATGTTGTATATTTGTATCAGGTAGAGATAGGGTGATGGGTTAATAGATAAAGTAAAAAGTAGAATATTTATTAACCTAAAAGAGAGTAAAAGATGATTCAAGATTGCACATGCAGCAGCGTAAGTTTGACGAAAGTGGAGTCTACTCGCTGTGGAGAGAACATGGGTCAGATTCAGTTGGGTGCTTTTTATCAACCGAGCAGCAGCAATGCCAACTTGGCCACCCTTATTGCTTCTGACGATGCGTTGCAGGCCAAGAGCAACTGGTCTGCTTGTCTGAACGCCGGTGCCACTGTTGGTTCTGTTCAGTTGACCCCCGAAGTGAAGGGTTGGGAACAGAGTGGTGGTGATGCCGTGACTTGGGGAGAAGATGTTGACCCTGACGGCATGCCGATGAAGGTGCGTGACAACCCCATTCAAGTCAACATCACCTTCCGTGGTGCCAAAGCCGCCATCAATGCTCAGTTGGATGCCTTGCGTTGCCTGGCACAGAACAAAGACTTGCGTCTGTTCCTGTTCAACACTGCCGGTGAGGTCATCGGTCAGGGCAGCTCGATGAAGGGCTTTGCCGTTGACTACCTCAATGTGGCTCCCCGTGCCATCGGTATGCGTGACGAACCCGACAGCGACGTTCTGACGGTGTACATCCCCGCCGACGAATGGCGTGCCATGAAGAAAGTGGCTTGTGCTTACAGCACCGGCACGACTGAAGGCCCGTGGAAGGGTATCGACCTTCTCGCCATCTCCTAATAGTGAAAGGAGGACGATATGGCAGACAACAACATGGTAAAACTGGCTGCGGGCGACGAAGTACGCGAGTTCACCATTGAACACGCCGAAGGGCTGCTCACCATGAACCTGCGCGGCGGCTCTGGTTGGACGCTCGCCGACGACGGCTACGAGATGGTGAACGGCAGACTGACCCGCAAGGCCAAGAAAGAGACAAAGGAGAAGAAGTAAAGAGACGTTATGGACGGAGTAATGAACACACCGAAGACGAGCAAGCAGCACGTCAACCAACTCAGCTTGATGCGCAGGCACCAGGACTGGGTAAAGATGCACTGCGGCGTGAGTATCGACCCCGAAAAGTCGGAAGCCTATACGCATTTCGACAAGATGGTGCGCGGTATGCTCACCGACGAGAAGTATAAGATGTTCTGCTCCCTCCTGCGCTGGCCTCTGCCCTCGAATGAAGTGACGGCTGTGGTCTTCGACCGCCTGAGCCGCGTCTTTGAGGGCAGAAACCCCGTCTTCGATTATCAGTTCCACGACACGACATTGGCCGACGATTGGAATTGGTATCGCCACGAAAGGCTGCACGAACCTGACTTGTGGCGCGAGATAGGGTGGCGTTTCTTCCGCACCGAACCCAACAGCATCATTGTCGTCGATATGCCTACGGAGAGGGAGAAAGGGGACAAGTACCCGCAGCCCTACGCCTACTGGGTGACGCTCGACGATATTGTTGACTACGGCAGCGACGGCAAGGGACACCTGACGTGGGTGCTGTTCAAAGACGACAACAAACGCAAGGCGTATTTTATCGACGACAAGGTGTATAGGGTGTGGAACTATCCGGACGAGGCGGTCATGGGTCTCGACTGGCTGCATGTCCGCTACGACGAGAACGGCGGATTGTACACCGACATCGAGGCCGACGTCGAGAACCCGCACAAACTGGGCTATATCCCTGCCAAGTGGTTCTTGGACGACCCCGTTGACCTCTCCACGCCCGACGTGAAGAAGTCGCCCGTGACCGACGTACTGGAAAAACTCGACTGGTGGCTTTTCTTCAACACCTCGAAGCGACACCTCGACACCTACGGCGCATACCCGATATACGCCACCGTGGAGCCTCAATGCTCCTACGAAGAGGAACTGGAGATTGGCGAGAAGAAAATCTTTGCCCACTGCGAAGGCGGCATCTTGGTCGAAGACGACGGCAAGCCGGTGATGATTGACGGCGTGAAGAAGAAGTGTCCGAGGTGCGGCGAACACCCGCTGACAGGCCCCGGCACCCTCATCACACGTCCCATGCCCAACAGCGAGAGCGGCGTTCCCGACATCCGCAACGTGGTTCAGATACTCTCTGTTGACAAAGAGTCGCTCGACTACAATACGGGCGAACTGGAACGTCTGCGCAAGGATATCATCAGCCAGTGTGTCGGCATCGACAACGACATGATAAACGACTTCTCGGTCAGCGACGCACAGATAGCCGCCAACTACGAGAGCCAAGGCACTATCCTCATCCGCGTGAAACGCGAACTGGAGGCCGCGCAGAAGTTCGTCGATACCACCTGTATTGATTTGCGCTACGGCAAGGACAGCTACGAGAGCATCACCGTGAACTACGGCACGGAGTTCTACACGCTGAGCACCGAGCAGCTGCGCAAACGCTACAAGGAGGCCAAGGAGAGCGGGGCCAGCGAGAGCGACCTTATGGCACTGCGCAAGCAGATCATCGAGACCGAGTACCGCAACAACCCCACCGAACAGCAGCGTATGTTCATACTCACCGACGTGGAGCCTCTGGCTTCGATGAGCGTGGGCGAGGCTATGACACGGTGGCAGCAGGGCTTGGTGGACGACACCGACATGAAGGTCAAGGCCAACTTCGCCGGACTGATGCGGCGATTTGAGCGCGAGAACGGAAACATCATCTTCTTTGCAGAAAGCAAACCGTATTACGAAAAGATAAATATCATAAAACAAAAACTCAACGATTATGTCAAAGGAATTGAACCTCGAACAAGTAACCCCGCAGGAGTACCGCCAGTGGCTCCAGGAGCAGGTCAAAGAGAAGACCCTGCCGAAGAGTGAGCTGACGCTGTACCACGTCCGCTGGGAAGACCGCGTGTTCGACCCGAACAACGGCAACAAACTGTCGCGCCCCTCATTGCAGAAATTCGACATCCGCGAATGGGGCAGCAACCCGTCCCTCGGACAATGGGACTACTTCGAGAGAAAACGCACGGGCAGCAAAGACCGCTTCACCTACACCGTACTTTTCAACCCGCGTGAGAAGGAGGAGCCCAAGCCCGTGGACGAAGAGTCCGCACAGGCTCCCGACGGCAGCGAAACCGCCGAGACGGACAAGAAAGCCCCCAAGGGCAGGAAAAAGAACGAGGACAAAATCAACCTCGGCTGAAACAAGTAAAAAAAAACTCAGACTATGGCTTTAACAGAAGAATTACTGAAAAAGAGCGAGGCTTTGCAGGGATTAACAGAGCCTCAGATTGCCGCCATCGTGGAACTGTCGAAGAACGACGAGGACACCGTGGTCGGCGGCAAATACCGCGACTTCCTCAACGAGTTCGACGCCGCCATCAAGGAGACATCGGGTGTCGACAAGACCACCAACGAGAAGACTTCGAGCTACCTGAAACGTGTTTTGGGCGAGCAGAAGACGAAGGTGGAGGGTCTGAACACCCAAGTCACCGAGAAGGACAGCAAGATTGCCGAACTCGAAGGGAAGATTGCAAGCGGCAGCGGCGACAAGGACTTGATAGCCTCGCAGAAGGCCACCATCGAGAAGCTGACGGGCGAATACAACACCCTCAAAGGCGAGAAAGACAAGATGGAGGCCGACCACAAGGCCGCGTTGCTCGACATGAAGATTGGCACCGAGCTGAATATGGCTCTCAATGAGATTGCCTTCAAGCAGGATGCCAACCCCGAAATCGTCAATGCGATGAAGAAACTTGCCATTGACTCGTTGAAGAGCGAGACGAAGCCCACCTACATCACCGACGACCAAGGTGCGGAACGCCTCATCTTCAAGGATGCCAACGGAGCCGAGATGCGCAACAAGAACAACGGACTGAACTTCTACACCGCCAAAGAGTTATTGACGGAGCAACTGTCGAAGTACGGTATCGTTGACGACGGCAAGCCTGCGGGCGGTGCCGGTGGCGGCGGTAGCACCCCGAAGCCGAGAACGAACATCAGCGGAGCGAGAAGCAAGCGCGAGTTCATGGAGATGGCAGAGAACACCCTCCATGGAAAAGGACTCGTCTTTGGTACGGCAGAGTACCAAGCGGAGCTTGACCGCATCGTTGACGACAATGGTGCTGTGTTCGACGCGCTCCCGCAGGAGTGAATCGGACGTAAACAAACGAAAAAACAACGACAGGGTTAGTCGAAGTAAACAACAAACAAAGTAAGTTCAACATTCACAAAAAAAAGAAAGGAAACATTATGAGTATTGTAGCAACAAGAATGCAGGAGCTTCGTCGTAAGAGCCCTGCCGTGTACGAGCAGCTGTTCAAAATCCCCGAGGCTGGTGCCATGCGCTATTACCTCGACCAGACCAACATGCCGAATGGCCTCGCCTCTAACGAGTTGAAACGTGCCACTCCTGGCTCGATGGGTAACACCGTCAAGGTTCCCGTGCTCATCCCCAACAGCGAAGCCACCGTCGGCAGCAGCCGTCTGTGCGTGGTGCCCAACAACGAGACCTCTTCGGCTCTCGTCGGTCTGACGTGGGTCACCCTGTTCGACTCGTTCAACATGTACCCCGGCCGTTACCTCAACAACGAGCTGACCTATCTGGAGCACTTCGCCGCCAACTATCAGGACATGAAGAAGCGTCTCGTCAAGAAAATCGACGCTCTCTGCGTGGCCGACCTCGCCACCTACAAGACCGCCAAAATTAACGACGTTCTCAACTACACCTTCTCCAGCAACACCGTCGCCGCCGGTTGGAACGACCGCGAGAACCTGCTGGACGACCTCGCCGTGATGCAGGACAGCAACAACTTCGGCGGCCACATCAACCTCATCGGCAACTACGGCCTCCGCAGCCTCATCCACCGTCTCGGCCAGTATGGTACTTACAACGAGAAGAACCTTACCTACGAGCTCGGCAACAAGACCGCCTACGTCTCTGGCCAGATTGCCAACGCCGACAATCAGTTCTGCACCATGTACGCCGTTCCCGACGGCCAGGTGGCTATCCTCCAGCGTCTCGACCGCGAGTCGTACATGCGCATGAAGGGTGTTCCCGGCACCGAGTGGGATCAGGTTGTCATCCCCGGTATCGACGGCCTCACCTTCGGCCACTACTACTACATCGAGAAGGGCAATGCCGCCTCCGCTACCGGCGAGGACGACGAGACCTGCACCGAAATCGAGCACTTCGCCTTCTCCATTGACCTGGCCTTCCTCCATGCCTACAACCCCGACACCACCACCATCCCGCAGCCCGTCATCAAGGCTCAGTTGGCCAGCGGCAGCAACGGTCGTATTGAGGTCGATGTGATGTCGATGCCCGCGTAAAAATCTCAACAAAGGACTCTTCGGAGTTGAGTAATTCTTTTTGCATAGTGCCGGGGCGGCGGTTATTCCGCCACCCCGGTTTTTTGATTAGAAACGAATAGAAACAAATACGATATATGGCAGATTTTACAGCATTGAAACAAAGTATCGCCGCCGCGATACGCGCCAATGGCGAAGGTGCCATCACGGGGCCTGTGCTTCAAGACCAGCTGCTCGATATGGTGGACGCTATGGAGGTTGACACCTTCGGTGGTTTCCTCACAGCCGATACCGTACCGCCTACCGACACCACCGTGCCGCATGTCTTCATCGGCTACGGCGAGTTCACCAACGAGGCGTTCCAGATAGGTGTGCAGCGTGGCGAGGTGTGGATTGTGTGCCGTATGGCCGACGAGGAGGAGTGGACGAAGGTGAACCTCACGTCTAACTTGCTCAACCGAGTGCAGGCACTCGAAGAGGGTACGCAGATTGCGCTCACTCCAGGCGACGGCATAGACATCGACGCAAAGGGCAATATCAGCGTCAAGACCGGCAACGGCCTTGTGGCTGACAATGAAGGCAACATCGAAGTAGAGACAACGGACGAACCGCAGACCTACCCGACATTGCCTGTCAGCGGAAAGGGCGTGACGGGCTACATCAACACCGAGAAGGGTCTTACTCTCGCCGAACTTGACGGCAATGGCAAGGTGAAAGCCGAGCAGATGCCCGACGATGTGGCCTACTTTGAGGAGGGCGTTGACCCGACTGACCCTGAATATCAGGACGAGTACAACCGCATCCTTGCCAAGATGTACCAAGAACTTGACAACTGGGATGTGATGAGCCAAGCGGCACGTCAGGCCACGCAAAGGGCGAACCAAGCGGCAGAAAACGCGGAAGCAAAGGGGAATAAGGCAAAGTCACAGGGTGATAATGCCGAGTATTTTGCTCAGCGGGCAGAAAGTATGGCAAACGCGGCAGAGGCAGCGAAAAAAAACGCAGATGCTTCTGCGGCAAAGGCCGAAATAGCCGTCGAAAATGTGGCAGGTGAAATAGCCGAATGTCGGAGGGCGACTTCCCGTGCCAATACTGCCGCAGACGACGCCGAAACCGTGTTGCATGAAGTTTCTCCTTTGGTTGAAGATGTACGTCAGGCCACACAGGACGCAAACACCGCAGCAGGTGACGCTGAAGACAAGGGAAATTACGCGAAGACCCAAGGCGACGCGGCAAAGGCCATTGTGGACGGCTCTAAAGGCGACTACCCGAGCCTTAACGACCGACTGAATGCAATGGATGTCAAACTTGACAACGGCATCGGCTACGTCGAGGGCGTGGACTGGAGCAATATGTAAAACAAAAAAAATGTAACAGCAATATGAGCAACAAAGATGTAACATTGAAGGAGAAGGTGAACGGTGTATTGGGCGACACCCTCTTTCCAGCGACCATTACGCCCAATGTGTACGACTCGGCCAAAAGACAGGCGTTGAGCCAGACGCTGGCCAACACGCCTGATAAGAGTGTGCTGGGCTTCCCCGCCTTCAGCACCGTCACGGCCTACGCCGTGGATGATGTGGTGTACTATGGCAACAAGTTGTGGCGTTTCACCACGGCGCACGCTGCTGGCCAGTGGGACGAGAACGACGTGACGGAGTACACCGTGGCCGACCTGGTGAACGACCTGAAGGCTGGATTGTTGTCCGGCGACATCGTGGCTAAGCTCTCCGAAAACCTCGAAAGCTGGGCTGGCGAGAGCGTCAGTGCCAACTACGAGCAGACGGCGGCAGTTGACACCACGGGCGGCACGGTCAGCATCGACAGTTCGGTGGATGCCGAGTTGGAGAGCGTGGTGCCGACCACGGACTTTTTCGCGTCGCAGCTTATCAGCACCGGCTTCAACCAGCTGCGCCACGCTGTGGCCGTGGGTAACGGCTGGTATTTCGAGGTGCCGCACCTCGTGGCTACCCAGCAGAGCATCGGCACGGCATTGGAAAACAACGGTGTGCTGTTCACCAACAGCAACCACGCCAACCTCACGCCGACGGTGTACTTCAAGCCGTTTGGTAGCGGTGTGCCCACCAGCGTCACCGACGGCACGCCTGCCACCTACACCGACAAGGACGGTCGGCGTCACTACACCACCAGTGGCGAGGGTTACCTCATCGTCAGCGGTATCGACCGTGCGAGCGTCTGCGCCCACTTGGGTTGGAGCCGTCGCTACGACGAGTACATCAGCGTGGCCGACGCTAACGACGCCGGCAGCGTGGTGGATATGGCCGCTGGAATCCACGCATTGCACGACTATGACAAGATGCTCGTCATCGGTGCTGTGGCCGACCGCATTGAGAAGGCCAGCAACACCACCATCCGCTGGACACGCCGCCTCGACAGGGTGCAGCCCACTTGGACGAACACCCCTGTGGAGGAAGAGGGCGTGGCCACGGGCCAGTACCTGCACGAAGCCGTCATCAGCGCAATGAAGGCCGACGGAGCCGCCACCTTCGAAACTATCGACGTTGGTCTGAGCGTCAGCGGTACCACGGTAAGCTACACCGACGGTAATGCCGAGGGCGTGACCGATTATGTGAAGTACGAGCTGGCCGCCGAAGCCACCGGCACCGCCGCCGTGGGCAGTGCCTTTAAGTGCGAAGACTGGGGTCTCGTTGTGCTGCGCGGTGCCACGGGTACGGCACAAGTGCGCATAGCCTACGGCCAGAACGTGCCCGACAACCTGCGCACGGCACTCCCCGTCATCAACGACCTGAACCACTGCACCGGCAGCATCGGGCAGGGCACGGCGGTCTGCGCCACCAGCACCTACGACAAGGACAAGACAGTTACCATCCAGCATTTTATGCTGCTGCAATACGCCCAGGTTCACGTCCTCTTCACAACCCCCATCAATACCGAGCGCAGTACCCTCAACGTCAGCCTGACGGGAGCCAAGCCGCTGCGCATCCTGGGCCAGAACCTGCCCGCCGGTGTGGTCAAGGCTCAGACCTACGCTACGCTGGTCTACGACGGCGAGGCGTGGAACATCGTCAATATGTTCCGTCCCGGTGCCGAGTTTGACCCCAGCGGCCTTGTTGTTGATATGGGCTTGGCCAGCGGCGTGAAGTGGGCCGCCCGCGACCTCGACATTACCAAGCCCGGCGGCTTTTGCGACACCCCGTTCACCTACGAAAAGTCGTTCTTCTCGTGGGGCAACATCGACGGTCATAACCCGAAGAGCAACTCCTTTGCCGGTGTGTACAATTGGGGCAGTGTGAATGCTGCCGAGCCGTGGTACGATGGCCAAGTGTACGGCAACACCAAGGGTAACACCCTCACGGACAACATCCCTGTGGGCGAGGAGTTCGACGCAGCCCGCGCCAACCTCGGTTCGCCCTGGCGTATGCCGACTACGGCCGAATTTGCCGAATTGTTTGCCGGCTGTATCTATATTGATGCCACAGGCACCGAGATACCCGCTGCGACAACCGACAAGCGAGTGACCGTGAACGGCATTGTGGGCCTCTATCTCCAGAGCAAGACCAACGGCAACCGCCTCTTCTTCTCAGCGTCCGGCGGCGGCAATGGGTCGTCGTGGAGCAGCCGTGGTGCCTATGGCTACTACTGGTCTGCCTCGTTCTACTCGTCCCGCATCGCTCGGAGCCTGTACTTCAGCAGTGGTGGAGTGGACCCGCAGAACATCAGCAGTCGGTACGTCGGTTTTGCAGTCAGGGCGGTGCAGCACTAATGTCTTTTCCCTCACCGAAAGGGGTACTCCGACAAGCCGCGCCCCAGCGCGGCCCAAGGAGTGCCCCCTTCCAAGGGGGAGATTATAGTTAAGAGTAAAAAAAATGGCAAAACTGGAAGATGTTTTTGCGCAGGAATGGGATAGAGAGAATCCTGCTGAATGGAACAAGATACACCTATACAAGATGGGTGATTTTTGGCGTGCCTACGAATGGAGTGCGTGGTTAATATCTGTTGTCACCTATAACGACAAAGTGCGGATGACGACCAAAGACCGTAAACAGATACACGTTACGCGGATGCGGAGAACGGATGTGGAGGATGCCACCTACTGTTTCGTTGGGTTTCCTGTCAAGTCTGTAGAGAAGTATATTCCCAAGCGAGAAACATTCGAGAGCGTTGATGACAAGCACGTAGTATTCACCATTGCGATGCCAACGCCAACAGACGGTTCGGAGGTAACCTTCGAGCGACTGAAAGAGGCGGTGGAGAAATGGAAAGAAAATTACGAAATAAAGGTACAGAAACCAATAAAAATTACCATGTGCCGATGAACGGGTCGCCCCAGGTGTCGTTGAGGGTGAGGGTGGTGCTGCCGTTGTTGGTGAAGAGGTTGCCGCTGTACTCCGTCGAGTGGTTGCGCTGGATGGGTACATTGTTGATGGCCACCGACGAGATGGTGCTGGTGCCGTTGCTGGCCGCGAGGGTGACGTTGGTGTTCCATTGTGCGGACGAGGAGAAGGTGAAAACGGTGAGGAATTTTCCGCTCTCGCCGACATAGTTGGAGGGGCAGGAGATGGTGATGGCTTGGTTGGAGGCCGCTGCCGTGGGACTGCCGTCGGTGTAATCCATTCCGTAGTACCATGTGGCGGGCGTTACGATGAACTGCGTGGTGCCGGTGGCAATCGCGTCGTTGATAGTCATCTTGAGTTTGCCTACCATGCGCTCCAGCGTGACGGCCTGACTGC
>Ga0326512_10001119_pt1 | contig 21582 bp, 17 predicted proteins | sample 1_2617_0518_D_FD_203652 | JGI IMG/M metagenome (GOLD analysis project Ga0326512, IMG submission 203652) | Bovine rumen microbial communities from UC Davis, California, United States - 1_2617_0518 | ecosystem: Host-associated > Mammals > Digestive system > Stomach > Rumen | place: USA... | reverse complement strand
GTAAGGATAAGCTTCTTGATGCTCAGGCACATCCAGAGAAGCCAGAGTATGCTAACTTCACAATCCGTGTTTCTGGTTATGCTGTTAAGTTTATCGACCTTACAAAGGAACAGCAGGATGATGTAATTAGCAGAACATTCCACGACAGAATGTAATTTCTAAATTGAATTTATAATTCAAGAATATAAAAACAAAGGGCAAGCCATATGATATGGCTTGCCCTTTGTTTTTTCAGCGATTTATTCAATAATAATATTACTCATTGAATCAATTGTGACTTTATTTTTTAATAACGAAATACTTGCCTTGCTGGCAAGAGCTTTTGTAAAAGACTAAATACGAGCTTCTTCTTGGTAGGCAAATATAGGTCTTATGCGTTCCTTTAATATAGGACCAATAAAGGCAGAAATGACGATTTTAATTAAATCGACAATTATAAATGGGATAACTCCGACACTTAAGGCTTTGGTGAATGACATGTGAGTAGAATAAGCCAACCAGCCAGTTCCACATAAATAAGCTATCCATGTTGCAGCTTCCATGCCAATTATGCAAATTATCTTATTTTTGTAAAAATGTTTAAAAACTAAGCCACACACAATTGCCATTGGTATAAAGCCTATGATATAGCCACCGGTTGGCCCGAAAAGTTTTGCAGGGCCCCCTGAAAATCCAGAAAAAACTGGGAGGCCGCAAAGGCCAATCAATAAATATATAATAAATGCAAGACTTCCTCGCTTGGTGTCTAAAACATACATAGTGATATATATTGCAAGGTTGGTAAGTGAGATAGGAACTGGTCCTATAGGGATAGATAAAGGCCCTAAAATACAGATTAAGGCAGCCATTAGGGCTGTGGTTACTAAATATATTACGTGCTTGTTCATTCTTTCTCCTTTATTTTGCTTTATTCATAGACTTCTAAACCAAGATTTTGCAGCATGGTACGGTCAGTTTTGATTGTAGAACCGCAAGTGGTAAGCATATTGCCTGTGATACTTGCATTAGCGCCTGCGTTAAAAGCTTCTGAGCCGTTGTTTTTCATAAGGGCTCTACCTCCAGCTAAACGTATTTCTGCTCTTGGATTTATGAATCTGAAAATTGCTATAGTCCTCAATATATCCTCTTCTGAGAGACGAGGCAAATGCTCCAATGGAGTTCCAGGTATTGGCATAAGACTGTTTACTGGAATTGACTTAACACCTAATTCGTGAAGCTCAAAAGCCATATCAATTCGGTCCTGCCAGCTTTCACCCATACCAATTATTCCTCCGGAACAGACATTCAAACCGGCCTTTTTGGCTCTTTTTATGTTCTCAATTTTGTCTTCATAAGTATGGCTTGTGCAGATATTTTTAAAATGATTCTTGGAAGTTTCAATATTGCAGTGAATGCTTGTGACACCAGCCTGTCGTAGACGCCTAAATTGCTCATCAGTCATAAAGCCGAGAGAACAGCAAAGGTCAATCTTTAATTCTTGCCTCATACGAGTAAAGTCATCGATTATCTTCTCAAAATCCTCATCGCTAGGTCCATAGCCTGAGTTTACAATAGAGAATCTGTCGACTTTTTCAGATTCATTTGATTTTGCCTCTTTAATTATACTTTCATAATCGAGCAGGTCATAGTTTTTGCAGTTAGTATTGTGATGTGCTGATTGAGCACAGAATTTGCAGTTTTCACTACATTTGCCGCTCTTACCGCTGATGATTGTACATAAATCTACATAATCACCAGAGAGCTCCTTGCGGATTTTGTTAGCTGCTCTTTTTAATTCGTCTAAATCTGAGTTTAGGAGAGGAGTAAGATCATCTTCTCTTCCAAGCCTCTGACCTGCGATTATCATATCAGCAAGCTGACTGACATTTTCATAGCTTAACATAAGGTCCTCCTTTAGCTTTGATTATTGAATTATAGTTTTTGAAAAAGCTAATGTCAACCATAAAATGCAAGAGGTTAACAATTTGAAATTTAATTGACATTGATAGGCGTAGATAGTAAAGTGAAGCCTAGAAATTACATCAATGTGAGGTGCTTATGAGATTAAAAAAAAATGTAGCCCTTATGGCTATAATCGGTATGACTTGTGTGACTTTAACTGCATGTGGAAACAGTTCTGCATCAAGTGATAAGGCGACAAGTAAAGCAGAGCAGACTCTTTCTACTACAGCTGCTCAGACTAGTAAGGCTGTAGAGCAGACAAGCCTGGCTGCAAAAGAAGAGCTTGAGACAGAGACTAAGCCAGAGAATAAAGAGGATAAACAGGAAGAGAAACAGGAAGAGAAGCAAGAGGAGAAGCAGGAAGAAGTTCAGACAATTGCTCAGACTCCTGTGGAGGCTAAGGAAGAGCCTCAAAGCCAAGTGAGCTACTCTTACAATTTGCCTTATTATATTAGAGTTAACAGACAGGCATGTACTGTCACTGTTTACAATGCAGATTCTGATGGCAATTATACAAGTCCTGTCATAGCATTTGCCTGTTCTGTGGGTAAGGATGAGGAGAATGAGACACCTCTTGGCACTTATAATATAATCGCACATTATCGCTGGTGTGCGCTTGCTGGTGGGGTAACAGGTCAGTATGCAACCAGGATTACTGGCCCATATCTTTTCCATTCGGTTCCATATATGGACTATGATGCTGGAACACTTGAGGAAGGTGAGTATAACAAGCTTGGAAGCCCAGCTTCCTTAGGATGCGTTAGAATGGCAGTTTCAAGTGTTAAATGGATATATGATAATTGTGAGGATGGAACTATTGTAGAAATCTATGATGATTCAAATCCGGGCCCACTGGGAAAGCCGGGAAGTATCTATGTTGATCCATCTGATCCGAGAGCAGGATGGGATCCAACTGATCCAGATCCATCAAATCCTTGGAATTAAGACTAATTTGAAATTTGTATTAATTTGAAATTTTTATTGACAAGGTTTTTTTGAGGTGTTTTAATAATACATATTGAAAAAGATAAACCGTTGATGTGGAGATCAAGCAGATATATGCGCTCACAGAGAGCTTGGGATGGTGCGAACCAGGCAGAAATGCAGATTTGTAAATGGACCACAGAGGGTGAGGGAGAAATTATTTTATAAGAGTATCTCTTGACGCAAAGCCGGCGTTACTGGGCTTGAGATATGATTGTATCTCATAGAGAGTGTGGAAACATAAAGCAAGGTGGCACCACGGGTTTAGTGAATATTAACTCGTCCTTGACAGACATAAGTAAGTCTGTCGAGGACTTTTTTTATGCTTGAGGCTCTGGGCTGTGCTTTATAAAACTCGTGTTTATATGCCCTATTAAGGTTTATTATTTTTATCTGCTAAAGCAGAAGAAAGAAGGATATTATGATTAAAGAGGCAATTGAAAAGGTAGTTAGAAAGGGTGATTTAAGCTATGATGAGGCTTACACAGTTATGAAAGAAATCATGACTGGAGAGACAAGCCCAACACAGAATGCTGCATTCTTGGCAGCACTTTCAACTAAGTCAACTAAGGCTGAGACTATTGATGAAATCTCAGGTTGTGCAGCTGCAATGCGTGAGCAGGCAACACCTGTAGAACATGCAGGAATGGAAGTTTTAGAGATAGTTGGTACTGGTGGAGACAAGTCTCACACCTTTAACATATCAACAACAAGTGCATTTGTAATTGCAGCATCTGGTGTTAAGGTTGCAAAGCACGGTAATAGAGCTGCATCTTCTCTATCTGGAACAGCAGATTGTCAGGAAGCTCTTGGCGTAAATATTGTTCAGGAGCCAGCAAAGGCGAAAAAGATGCTTGAAGAAGTTGGCATGTGTTTCCTTTTTGCGCAGAAGTATCACGCTGCTATGAAATATGTGGGACCAATCAGAAAAGAGTTGGGTTTCAGAACAGTATTTAATATTTTAGGACCACTCACAAATCCTGCAAACCCTGAATACTTCCTTCTCGGCGTTTATGACGAGTACTTGGTTGAGCCAGTGGCAAAGGTTCTTGATAAATTAGGAGTTAAGAGAGCTTTAGTTGTATATGGTGATGACAGACTTGACGAGATCTCAGCATCATCGACTACAACAGTATGTGAGCTTAAAAATGGCTACTACAAGACAACAAAGATTGCTCCAGAAGACTTCGGACTTGTCAGAGGAAGCAAGGAAGACCTGGTAGGCGGCAACCCTGAAGATAATGCAAGAATTACAAGAGAAATTCTTAAGGGTGAGCTCAAGGGCACTAAGAGAAATGCTGTATTGCTTAATGCTGGAGCTTCTATCTACATCGGCGGAGCTGCAGACTCAATCGCTGACGGTATCAAAAAGGCAGCAGAGCTTATCGATAACGGCAAGGCATATGAGAAGATGGAAGAGTATATAAAGGCTTCTAATGAAGATTAAGTTTTTTAATGCAGTATCTGTCTAAAATTATTGAATAGAGAAAAATAAGTAAGAGTGGTGGTTGAAAAACCACCACTCTTTTTTCGTGTCTGGGGATTTTGGCCTTTTTTGTCTGATGCAGGCTTAAGAAGAAAAAGCTTATTTGAATTCTTAAACTTAGCTTGAGATAGTCAGGGCTTTGTTTTAAAATATGATTATTAATGTGAATTTTTAGTTCCTAAGCTTAGGAGATAGTGATAAATGAAGACAAAACTTGATGCTCAGGTCAATAAAAGGAATCTGATATACTTCCTTTGTATTTCGATAATAACTGTTGTGCTTATGTGTGCCAGGCTGGGAACGGGCTTGGAATACAGAACAGACAAATATGATCCCACAGATTACGTTCAATTCAAGGAAGCTAAGGCATATACTCAGCATTTGAGTGTCTCAGATGGCAAGCTGCGAGGCCTGGCATTGCAATTTGGCACTATGAAAAAAATCAATAAGGGCAAAATTATTGTAAAACTCGCTGAGGATGGCAATGTAATAAGAGAGAAGACCTATAATGCGGAATATTTGGTAGATAATGAATACCAGGAAATTTACTTTGACAGTCCGGTCAATCTCAATACAACAAAGGACTATACAATAGAGGTGGCTCAGGAGGACAATGGCGAGACCAATGCTGTTGCTCTTTGGATATCAAGTGGCGGAAATGGCCTATTTAAGGCAGACAAGCAGATTGAAAATTCTACCATGTGCTATCAGCTCATAATGATAGATTCGTCCCTGAGAACCAAGATGACACCGCTTTTCATAGTATTTGCCGTAATTATTCTGCTGATTTTGGCTATGGGAAGTGACTTTAATTCCATGAATATTTTTAAGACACTTATAGTGGCGGTGACAATATTGGTGGGATTTGAGATGGTTATGGTTGATTTGTTCCAAAATGTCAACACAAAGGTTGACGTGGTTTCTTATACGGAAACTAAGCAGGATTATGCTATAGCTCCGGGAGAAACTTGGGAAAATGTTTACGACGATGCGGTGTCTGAGTTCAGCGATTTTGAAATATTTTTCGCTGATAATTCTACATATAAACTTTTCTATAATAACGATGGCAAATCGGCCAATTCTACAGGTATTAAGATTAAGCTTGTCTGCCTGGACAATGGGGTAAGCTATGTAGACAGAATGGTGGCCATGGATGAAATCGTCTATGATGAAAATGCCAAGCAGACAGCGATTAAGATTGCCTGCGACCGCGACAACCCAGACCTTAAGGAATTTCCTAAGGGTAAGTACAGCATAAGCGTCAGCAATGAGTATAAAAATGGCAATTTGACAATGAGCCTGGTTGAGAATAACTGGGGTAAGAAAAATGCCAATATCTCGCTGATTTTGAGAAGTAAGATGGGCCTTTATATGGCCTGCCTGCTCCTTATGTTTATATCTATCTACATATGCATCATGTGCGTTTTGGCCGCTGATGGGCGTTTTACATCGAGAAGATTCTTTATGGTTTCGGTTATTCCACTTTCTGTGATGTATCTAGTACTTATCCTGCCTTGGAGCGCACCGGATACCAATGCCCACTATCTTGCGGCTTATAGACTTTCTAATCTGATACTTGGCAAGAAGGCTTGGTCTGGAAGGGCTTGCGATGTAGAGTTTTATCGCAATATATGGAATTTGGAGAATCCAAGGATGCGCGATTATGCCCTTGTCTTTAAGAATTTTTCTTGGAAAGCAAGCAATACTAACCTTGTAAACTGGCCAAGCCCAGAGCATAAGATGGAATACTATTCAATACTTAGTTATTTGCCACAGGCTTTAGGACTGGCTTTCGCAAGAATTCTTGGCCTGGGAACAGTTCCATCGCTTTATATGGCAAGAATCTTTATGCTTATTGTCTACATAATTTCGGCTTACAATGCGGTCAGAAAGACACCTATAGGCAGATTTGTATTTGCAGCAGTTGCGCTATTCCCTATGTCTTTGATGATGTCGGGCTCTATATCATACGATCCACTTGTTTTGATCTATACACTTAATTTCTTGGCTCTGACTTTCAGACTGTGCTGCAGCAAGAGGTCTGTAAGAAGCCTCGTCGAATGCTCCGTCTGGGCCTTCCTCGTCGGTGCAGCCAAGGGCGGTGGCTACCTCATAATGTTGCCGCTTCTATTGATGCTCATTGACAAAAAGAAGTTGAGAAGCCTTAGAAATGCTGGAATTCCAATCTTGTCAGGCTTAATCTCGATTTTGATTTTTGATCTGCTTATTCCGGTAGGGGCTCAGCTCTTCCAGTTCGGAAAAGCGGCTTCGGGTAAGTTCTCGGCATCTTATGCCCTGGATAATCCACTCACATATTTAGATATGTTGATTAAGACCTACCTTAACTCGATTGATACTTTAACCATAGGAATGGGAGGCAATAAACTGGCCTGGCTTGAGGAGACGGTTCCGTCGATTATTGTTATTGCCCTTATTTTGATTGCTGTTGTTTACTCAATATATGAGAAGGATCAGTTGGAATTGAAAAGAAAAGATAAGGTATTTATTGGAATAGTTCTAGTGCTTGTGTTCTTTGCGACACCAGCCATGCTTCTGAGCTGGACCAAGGTTGGAAGCCAGACAGTTGAAGGACTTCAGGGAAGATATTACCTGCCTGTACTGCCCCTTATCATTATGTTGTTTACTAAATTTGAATTGCATACAGATATGAATGGAACAAGTATTAAGCACCTGGTATCCATAAAGAGCATCTGCTTCAAAACATTTGCCCTGCTGTCCTGCATTTCGGTCTACTACATGATGAGACTTTATCTGACAAGATAGTAAATTAAACAATTAGGCAAAATAAACCCCTTTACTGCTTTGGACAGTAAAGGGTTTTTTGCTTTTTATAGGCTCTTTATCTCAAGCAGGGTCTTGAAGACCTTGAGATTGTTGAGAACAATGATAGTCAGATCTTCTCTTGCACGGGAAAGGCCCTGAGACAGAAGCTTTGTGTAGATATAATCATGTGAAGGGTGAGGCTTAGCTTTTAGCTCTCCATCTTCAAAGAAGAATTCATCTCCCATAATCATGACAACGCTGTTGAACTCCTGACCAAGGACCATAGTTGCGCTTATCTGGCTTATCTTGGAATTGTTGGGGAGAATCATATCAGCCTTGATATTCTTGTCCTCCTGCATATAGATATAGACAAATCCTTTGTCCTTGTAGTAATTGAGTATATTTTCGCTCTCATCCTTATTGTTGGCATACTCTAAGTGAACACAGTCGAAGTTGTGGGTGCCTGAAGCATTGGACCTGCTGAAAAGTATATCGATAAAGTCTGCAATGTCAGGATTGGAGCGGATACGACCGGACAGGTTGCATCGGATATCAGATATCTCAAAAAGCTCGGAGCTGGTGTCTGACATAAGCTCGCTTGTGGTCAGAATTTGCTTGTCGTCATAGGAAAATATGCCCGGAGCCTTGTATTCCTTGATATATTTTCTTATGTATTTTAGCTGGCCTGGATAGAGGCGTTGAGCCTCGTCAACAAGGATTACATTTACCTTCATAAAGCTGAGCGAGTGAATATCGCATATAGGGATTATGTTGAGATTTTCAATATTTTCCTTGAGATATATGTGATTGTCACTCAAAAGGCCGCAGTGAATTATAACTACGCGCTTTGTCTTGGCAAGTTCTCTTGCAACTGTGTAGAGCAGGAGAGTCTTGCCGGTTCCTGCACTTCCTGTGATTGAGATTAGAACAGGCCTTGGAGTGTAGATATCTGGTGTAACCTTTTCAGCGGCTTTCATGATGTCAATCAGGAAGGTGTTTTGCTGGTTCGTTAAAAAGTACTGTCCAGATATAAACCTTTCCGGTGTACTCAGTGGTGAGATTAGATAATCGGGAGCCTTGAAAAAGGGATCAATATCTCCATTAAAGGCCTTTTGACTCAGTTTCATATCTTCTATAAGGTCATTAAGGCTGGCTTCTCTTAGGTAGGACTTCTTTTCATCTGGGTCACTAAGGCCATATTCCTCATTTTTATAGGCTGAGTAGGATGTGTAGTGGTAGGCATCATCGTCTTGAGGGTCTATCTGGCTCACATCAAGCTTGTAGAGAGTATTGCTGCTTGAGACATAGGTGTAAGAGCGTATATCTTTGGCTATGTGTCTTAAGTAATATAGATTCTGTCTGAGCTGTTTCTCAATCTTGCTTTGGGCGACATCAGTGCTTTTTAACTCGATGTTTAAGACGCTTGATTTGTCGCCAGAAAGCCTTATCAGGTCAAATTCTTTGCTGATATGCTCGATTGTGTAGGAGAAGAAAAAACCATCGAAGTCGCTAACGCCGAGTCCTTTGGCAATCAACTGTTCTACTAGAGCGGAGAGGGACACAATCTCATGTTCTTTAAACTTCTTTTGAAGGTCTCTTTTGGAATTAATATTCTCATAGCTGGATATCAAGGAATCGCAGACTCTGGTTAGTGTGTAAAGATTTATAGCTTTCAAAAGAAAAGCCTCCCTTCTCTATATAAAGTAATGCTTAAGTGAGCTAAGACAATGCTCCGCACAAGTAGAGCAGCGAGTGTCGCTGTGTCGCTTTTAAAGTCTGTCAGCTCCAATGCCTCCGCACGAGCAGAGCCACGAGATCATGGGCATAGCATCAAGTCTTAAGTCTTTATTTAAAAATTGTCTTTAATAAGATTGAGTATAGCACAAAGTGAGCTAAAAATATGCCAAAAGCTCAATAATTATATTCTTTGCCTTAACAGGGAGCTGATAAGACTAAAATAAGACTAAAATAAGACTCCTAGCCATATGTGACACACTGTGATATAATCATAAGGATATGTCGCAATAAGTTAGGAGGATATATATGGAAGCTAAAAAAGGTTTAATTCACTCGATTGAAAGCTTCGGTTCAGTTGATGGACCAGGAGTTAGATATATAATATTTTTACAGGGTTGCAGAATGCGCTGCGCATACTGCCATAATCCTGATACTTGGGCACTTGAGAGTAAGGATGCTTACCTTGAGTCAGCAGATGTAACATTGGAAAAGGCTTTGAGATACAAGTCATACTGGAAACAGAATGGCGGTATCACAGTCAGCGGTGGAGAGGCAATGCTTCAGCCTGAGTATGTTACAGAGCTTTTCAGACTTGCTAAGAAAGAGGGAGTTCACACAACTCTTGATACTTCGGCAAATCCATGGACAAGAGAGGGAGAGCAGTTTAGCAAGTTCAAGGATTTGATTGATGTCACTGACTTGGTAATGCTTGATATCAAGCATATCAACCCAGAAAAGCATAAGGCTCTTACATCTTGGGATAACAGTAATATCAAGGATTTTGCCAACTATCTTTCAGAGAATGGAAAGAAGATGTGGATAAGACACGTCTTAGTTCCTGGTTACACAGATGACGAGGCTGATTTAAAGGAGCTTAGCGCTTTTATTAAGACTTTAAAGACAGTAGACAGAGTGGAGGTATTGCCTTACCACACACTCGGCGTCTTTAAGTGGAATGACTTAAAGATTCCATATACACTTGAGGGAGTAAATCCTCCAAGCAAGGAAGAGCAGGATAGAGCCAACGAGATACTTGAGACAAGCTCATACACTGGCTATCTTGAGAACTAAGAACTTATATTAATTTAATTGAATTATTGAAATATTGAAATATTGAAAAGGAGAAAATAATGGATTACGAGAAGCTGGCTAATCTACTGTTTCCAGATGTTGACAAGACACCTGATTACTATGAGGAGAAGTACCCATACAGAAAGCTTTCTAAGAAGGCTGAGGTAACACGTATGGCACCAAGCCCAACAGGTTTTATTCATCTTGGAAACCTTTACAGTGCCCTAGCTGATGAGAGAATAGCTCACAGACATGACGGAGTGTTCTACTTAAGAATTGAGGATACTGATGAGAAGAGAAAGGTAGAGGGAGCTGTAGATCTTATTATTAAGACTCTTCGCTACTTTGATATCGAGTTTGATGAGGGAGCAGGTTTCCCTGAGGATGCTGAGCAGAACCAGTATGGTCCTTATGTTCAGAGACAGAGAGTAGAAATCTACCACACATATGCAAAAGACTTGGTAAAGAAGGGACTTGCATACCCTTGCTTTCAGACTGAGGAAGAGCTTGAGGAGCTCAGAAAGCAGCAGGAAGAAGAGAAGGCACTTACAGGCTACTATGGCAAGTATGCTAAAGACAGAGATCTCACATATGAAGAGATTGAGAAGAATCTGGCTGAGGGAAAGCCATATGTTTTGAGACTTCACTCTCAGGGCACAGAGGGCAAGGAGATTGTCTTTAAGGATGAGATTAAGGGAGAGGTTAAGCTTCCAGAAAACATCCATGATATAGTTCTCTTAAAGAAAGATGGAATTCCAACATATCATTTTGCTCACGCTATTGATGATCATCTTATGAGAACAACAGTAGTTGTAAGAGGCGGCGAATGGCTTGCTTCAGCTCCAATTCACTATGAGCTTTTCAATCTCTTAGGCTTTAAGATGCCAAAGTATGCCCATACTGCACATCTTATGAAGATTGACGAGGAAACTGGTGGTAAGAGAAAGCTCTCAAAGAGAAAAGATCCAGAACTTTCACTTAACTACTATATGGAAGATGGTTACCACCCATACTGTATGAAGATATATCTTCTCACTCTTCTCAACTCAAACTTTGAAGAGTGGCACAATCAGTTCCCAGACAAGCCAATCAATGAGTTCCCATTCAGCGTTGAGAAGATGAACCAGTCAGGAGCTCTTTTTGACAAGGATAAGTTCATGAATATCAGTAAGAACGAGCTTTCTAAGTTGTCTGAGGATGAGATTTATGATTTCCTTTACACATGGGCTGAAACTTACGCTCCAGACAAGAAAGACATCTACTTTGCAGACAAGGAGAAGATGCTCTCAATCTTAAGACTTTACATGGGAGTAGGTATGAAGAGAAGAAGAAAAGACTTAGCTTACGCTAAGCAGATCTTCGAGCTTATCTCATACTTCTTCACAGAGGAAGTAGATTCAAGTGCTGATGACTTCAAAATGGACGAGGCAGAAAAGAAGCTTATTCTCAATGATTACTTAGAGCGTTTCAGCTATGAGGCTGACAATACAGCTTGGTTTGATATGTTGAAAGAGATCGCTGATGCACATGGCTATTCATCAGATATCAAGGCTTACAAGGCAAATCCAGAGAATTTCAAGGGCAGTGTATCTGACATAGCTGAGGCTGTAAGAATTGCAGTTACAGGCAGAGCTAATACACCAGATCTTTGGACTATAATTCACATCATGGGTGAGGATGCCATGAGAGAGAGAATTAAGAAGCAGTTATAAAACAATGATTATAGGTCTTGTGGTTGGATTTACACTATATAAATCTAAGGCAATAACAATATGACATAATTTTTTGCTGATAGCAATTTGATATTGCAAAGACCTTAAAACTAGACATATGTTACTTAATAGGGAGTCCCGAGGACTATAAGTCCGGGGATAGAGAGAGGGTGAGATAATTGCCAGAAAAACAGGAATTTACGCCAAATCCACTTTTTTGTAGAGAGTGTGTAGACAGAATTGTAGTACCTGATGTCGTAGGAGACGATCTGACAGCTATTATCGAAGAAAAAATGAAGAAAGCGGGCTTTTACTACCGAATCGCCTACAGGGTCAAAGAAAAAGATTCGATGGTAAATAAGCTGCTCTTTAAAGATTACGGAAGAATTGGTGGAGAGAACGAAGATAAGAAGATGCAGGATCTTGTAGGGATCAGGATCATGCTCTACTTTGAAGATGATATGGCTATAGTCAGAAATCTTCTGGATACCATCTTTGTAGAGCCAGGCATCTGGGAGACTACTGAGAATACAGAGTACGAATTTAAGGCCATGAAGGTTAATGGTATCTACAGATTGCCGGATTATCTGGCAAAGTCAATTATTAATCCGGATTTGGCTGAATACGTCGATGATACTTTTGAGATTCAGCTTAGAACAAACTCCTTTGAGGGTTGGCACGAGATAGAGCATGACTTAAGATATAAGGGATCAGCCTTCGGAGAGGGCAATGAAGCCCTTGCAAGGAAGATGAACTCTATCTTGGCTACACTTGAGCTCTGTGATGACTCTTTGGTTAAGCTTCTTGAAGATTTGGGCCATAATCACTATAAGATGCGCAAGTGGGACAATATGATTCGTTGCCACTACCGCCTCAAGTTTAACACTCAGCCCCTTAACCAGAAGATAATTGATATCTTTGATCAGGATAAGGAGCTAGCCAAGCTTTTCTTTAAAGCAAGCAGAGAGCCTGCCATTACTGAGATGTGGAAGAATACATCGGTAGAGATACCTGAGCTCACACTTGATCAGATTATAAGGATAGTAAACCAGCTCTCCGTCCACGATGAAAGGCTCTATGCAGCATTTGCCGAGATAGACTCTGAGAGGGAGAAGCGCAATGTAGGCAAGAGGAAGAAGTTTGAGCCATTCACTAAGCTTGGGACATACTCAGTCTTCAATGCCAAGACTTTGCTTGATACCAGCAATGCAAAGGAGATAGAAGTCTTTAAGAAGGCCACATCTTATATATACTCTTGGATTAAGAGCCGCTATTCTGAGACTTTTGTGGATATGCCGGATGAGATAAGCGACTATGTAGGAGCTCTTCCTGGCTATTCAATCTTTATCACTTATGATGAGAAACGCATGAATTTCAAGGAGAGGACAACTCATATAGACTCTAAGGTTGCCAACAGAATTTGGATTTCTACGGCTACTATCAAGAAGACAGATGAGGGTATGACCTTCACAGTGTCCAACGAGTATGCTGAGCCACAAGAAAGATACAGAGATCTTGAAAATATCCTATTCTCAAGGCCTAACTTCTATGGCGAGATCGCGGACAATGTTGGTATTATCGATATTGAGCGTTTGAAAGAGAGCTTTAAGGAAATCTGCATGGATGATGTGGATGACATGAAGGCTCTGATTGAGGCTTCAGATAGACAATTTCCAGTTATTGTTTTTGTCGACACTGAGGGCGGCATGCTTGAAGAATTTGACGTGGGATACTTTTCTTTCCTTGTGGGCTATTATGCCCATATCAAGGTAATTAAGGATCAGGAGACTGCTAAGAGATTTGCCATGGATTATGATATTGATTCATCAAAGGTGGGGCAGTCAATCACTGTCTTTTATAAGAATGGTCGAAGAGAGACCAACTTGAGGGAAGAGATTGATGCCTTTAGGTTTGAGGTTATCAAGTTTGAACAGAAAAAATACTGGAATGAGCGTGGAATCAGAGCTTACAGAAGACAGCTTATAGCCCAGATTAGATGCGACAATGTCAATTAGCTAGAAAAGTGAATATTAACAGAAAAAGTGAATATTACTAGAAAAAGCTCTCCCTAAGGGAGAGCTTTTTCTGGTATGTCCCGAAAACCACATATAAGAGGGGGGATGTGTAGTGACTATCAGGAAATACAAATGAGAGGTTGTCATAATTATGTTGCAGGTGGAGCAACATTAATAATGAGATAAAAAAACTACTCACGTGTATTCTTTTTATCACCACGAGAATACTACTTTGAAAAAAAGGTGTCAACTGATTTTTTGTTTTATATATAATTATATGAGTAAAAAATCAGTATTATTTTTAAAAAATAATAAATTTACGATATAAAAATAAAAAAAGCCAGAGAAGCAAAAGGGGCTACCTGATGCTTCTCTGGCCATCTCATTTAATTTGATTTCTGCATAGATGCCTTGTTTGAAAAGAAATTTGGGAAACGATTTTTGAAACAGTCTGAATTTGCAAGTGCCTTAACAATATGACTTGTCAGGTTGGCAAATATTTTCTCAGGATTTCTTTCACTTATAGCCTCTATGATATCTGAGTGATTCTCTTTGATCTGGAGATCATCGTTTAGAATCATAAGCATAGAGATGAAACGGTCGAACTGGGCTGAATTGCGATTTAACATTTCAAACCAGTTATTTCTGCCGATGATTTCATATAAGTACTGATGAAATTTCTTGTCAAATCTTATGGCTTCGGTGTTGTTGTCATTCTTAACGTGCATCTGCATGGTGTTGTTGATCTCTTTGAGTTGTACAAAATCTTCGTCTTTGACAGCAGATATGATTTCAACGCTGAGCTGTCTTTCAAGCAAGAATCTAAAATCGACAAAGTCTTTGATTGCCTTTAAGTCGATATAAGATATATAGTAATTCATTTCGGAGTCGGTATATAACAGGCCTTCATCAACAAGCTCTAAAAGGGCGAGTTCAATAGCTTCGCTGTCACAAGGAAAAGCAGAGCCTAACTGCTTTAGAGTTAGATGAAATCCAGGCTTGAATTCAAGACAGATTATGTTATTTTTTATAGTTTCTTTCACACGGTCTTTAACTGTTTTAAAGTCAAAAGTTGTGTCCATTAACATAGCATAACCTCCTTTAAACTATTCTAGGATAGATAATAACACCTGTTTATCATTTATTCAAGAAAAAATAAACAAAAATAAAAAAAGAATAAATATTTTATTGAATGTATACATTCGCTTACAAATTAGGACTTAAGTGCCATTGTTAAAATTGGAAAAAAAGGTTAAGATTAAGGTAGCTTCAAAAATTATTATTTAATCAAAGAGGTTTTAAATGTGCACAGAATTCTGGGACGCTTATAGTGGTGATGGTCAGAAATTAGGATATACAATTAAGAGGACTGCCTCGGAAAATATACCGGATGGAGTTTACCATATTGTTGTGAGGGTTTATGTCTTTCGTGAAGACGGTTTTCTTTTAACAACAATGAGAGATGAGAGAAAGCAGAGCAATCCCCTTATGTGGGAAATAACCGGAGGTTCAGTTTTGGCTGGAGAGAGGCCAGTGGAGGCTGCTCTCAGGGAACTCTATGAGGAGACTGGTATAAGCAAGACTGAGAGCGAAATTCAAGAGGTCTACAGTCTGGCTGATCATCCAAGAAAGAGACTCTACCATGTATATATGGTAAAGGTAGACAGGGACACAGTTATAAAGCTTCAGGATGGCGAGACATGCGATTACAGATTTATTGACTTTAGCCAATATGAGGATTTTATGCATAGACAGCCTTTTGTGAAGTCTGAGATTAGGAGATATAAGCTTAAAAAGAATGCTATAGAAGCTGCCTATAAGTCTCTTGGCTTTGAGCTGAAAGAGCAGGGATAAAGCTAAGGACATGATATAGAAGCTTATGGGCTTTGAGCTGAAAGAGCAGGGATAAAGCTAAGGGCATGAGATAGAAGCTTACAGGTTTTGACATGAGAATCAGGAGATAAATTAGCTGAGTTAGGGAGCCTTCCTGATATAAATTTGAAAAGGAAAAAGAATGACTAAGGATATGACAAAAGGCCGCATTATGCCTATGTTGATAAGATTTTCTATACCTGTTATCTTGGGAAATCTATTTCAGCTTACTTATAATGCGGTGGATAGTATAATTGTAGGTAGATATGTAGGTAAAGGGGCACTGGCAGCGGTTGGAATTTGCAATCCAATCATGACGCTCCTTATTCTTTTTTTAAATGGCTTAAGTATGGGTGCGGCCATAATCATGGGAACCCAGTTTGGGGCTAAGGATTATGAGACTCTAAAGAGGGAAATCAGTACTACTCTTATATCGGGAAGTATTTTTTCTCTGACTTTGACGATTCTTGGAATAATCTTTGCAGGCCCACTCTTAAGACTTATGAGGGTACATGATGATATCTATATCCTGACACTTGAGTATATCAGGATTATATTTATGGGACTCGGTTTTACTTTCCTCTATAACTTCTTTGCAAGCTCTTTGAGAGCCTTGGGCGATTCTACAAGACCCCTCTACTTTCTTATTATAAGTGCTATTCTTAATGTTTTTGGCGATCTTTTCTTTGTAATCGTCCTTAAATGGGGCGTTATAGGTTGTGCAGTCTCTACAGTAGTCAGTGAGGCCCTTGCTGCCCTCTTTTGCTTTGTTTACATACAGTTAGAGATTGAAGCTTTGAGATTTAAGAGAGAAAACTTTGTTTTTGACAGGGAACTTTTTAAAAAGACTGTAAGCTATGGCTGGGTTTCAGCTATGCAGCAGGCTACAGTTCAGATGGGAAAGATTGGCATACAGGGTATGGTTGATACCATGGGCGTTTCAGTCGCTGCAGCTTTTACCAGCGTTAACAGAGTGGATGATTTTGCCTATACACCACAGCAGAATATAGGACACAGTATGACTGCCTTAATGGCACAGAATAAGGGTGCTGGTAAGTCTGACAGATTGCTATCAGGCTTTAAATGTGGAATGATTTTGGAGCTCTGCTATGGCATAGCGGTCTTTATAGCTTGTTTTTGTTTCGCCAGGACTATAATGAGCTTTTTTAGCAAGGACTATGAGGTAATCAAGGAAGGTGTGAGCTATCTTAGGTTGATTTCTTTTATGTATATACTGCCAGCTATGACTAATGGCGTTCAGGGCTACTTTAGAGGAATAGGAGACTTAAAGATAACCCTCCTGTCGAGTTTTGTGAATATGGGAGTCAGGGTTCTTGCAGCAATTCCTCTTGTCTTTTTCATGCATTTAGGAATTGAGGCCTTGCCTTACTCATATCTGGCTGGATGGCTTGCAATGTTGCTTGTGGAGTGCCCACTGCTTTATAAAAGTATCAGGGAGAACATGGCGGACAAAAAGTCTTGCAAGATCAAATAAAATAGGTTAATATTTATAGTGTACCAAAATGGTAGGAATTATGGGGTATAATAATGGGAAGAAAAGTAAGATATCAGGATATGCAGCTCTATGCTATTACTGATTGGGGTAAGATAGACGAAAACAAAAGGCTTGAAGCTGTGGAGGCTGCACTTAAAGGCGGTGCAACTTTTCTTCAATTGAGAGACAAGGAAGCAAGTCATGAAGACCTTGTCGAGGAAGCAAAACTTATAAAACCTATCTGTCAAAAGTATAAGGTTCCTTTTGTTATTAACGATGATGTTATGGCTGCACTTGAGGCTGATGCTGACGGTGTGCACATAGGCCAGTCTGACATGGAATATGAGAGAGCAAGAGAAATCTTAGGCGAGAATAAAATTATTGGAATGACTGCAAAAACAGTTGAACAGGCCGTTTTAGCAGAAAAACTGGGGGCGGACTATATAGGCAGCGGTGCTGTTTTTCACACCTCTACTAAAAAAGACGCCACAGACATGACAAAAGAGACCTTGCTTGCAATCACTGACAGCGTAAATATTCCAATCACTGCAATCGGTGGTATAAAGCTTGAAAACTGCTCTTATCTTAAGAACACGGGTGTCTCTGGTATTGCGGTTGTCTCAGCTATATTTGCAAGTGATGATATCGAGGAGGCCAGCAGAAAACTTAAGCAGGCCACAGATGAGATATTTCAGTACGCTAGGCACGACATAGTATTTGACATGGACGGTACCTTACTGGATTCAATGCCTTACTGGTATAACATGGGCTATGAGTATGTCAAGAAGAATGCTCCAAGTGACCTTGAGATACCTGAGAATTTTCAGGAAAAGCTTTACAGTATGGACTTGAATGAGAGTGCCAGATACTACAGAGATGTGCTTAAAATTGATAAGAGTCCTACTCAGATTAAGGAAGAGGGAATGCAGCTCATGGCTAGTCACTATGAGAATGACATACCTATGAAACCTGGCATGAGGAGGTTGATCTTAAAAGAGCATGAGATGGGAAGCAGGATGTGCATATTTACAAGTTCTGATGCGTCTTATGCTGAGTCTGCAATGAAGCGCATGGGACTAGATCACTGCTTTGATTTTTATATATCATCTTATGATTTGGGCGTTTCAAAAAGAGAATCAAAGGGTTATGTGGAAGTGGCGAAAAAACTCACTAAAAGTCAGGATATAAGCCATGTTTATGTATATGAGGATGTGCTTCACGGCGTCAAGATGGCTAAAGAAGCCGGTTTTCATGTTGTAGGAGTTGCGGATGCTGACTCAGCAATCTATGAGGAAGAGATAAAGAAAGTAGCCGACGATTTTATAGAATTTGCCTAGAAAACAAATGTAGTATGACTTAGATATAAGGAGAATTTATGAAGATTTCAACTAAGGGTAGATATGCCTTAAGACTTATGCTAGACCTTGCAATGAACAACACTGGAGCACCAATCAGTGTCAAGGACATTGCTTTAAGACAGGACATTTCAGATAAGTATCTTGAGCAGATTATTTCAATCCTCAACAAGGCTGGCTTTGTAAGAAGTATACGTGGAGCTCAGGGAGGATATGTCCTGAGAGACACTCCTAACAAGTACACAGTTGGCATGATACTTAGACTTACAGAAGGCTCACTTGCGCCGGTTGCCTGTATTGATGATATGGATGCCTGTGACAGAGAGTCTCAGTGTGCAACTTATGTGGTTTGGAAGAAGCTCAATGATGCAATCAATGGTGTAGTTGATAATATCACCCTTGAAGATCTTATGGTTATCCAGAATGATATGAGCAATAATTACGTAATTTAGTTTAAGTTACAAAATTAAAGAAAATATGATTCAAATTGATTGCTTTATGATATAATAAATTAAACAAATATTAAAAATAAAGTCTGTTTCCCTTGTGAAATAGACTTTTTTATTATATAATCTAACTATAATTTTTTACTAGCAGGGGTTAAGGGGAGGCTTATATATGGCATTACATGTAATGGACGAGGCTAATAGATGCTTACAGTGCAAGGTCCCACTTTGCAGAACTGGATGCCCTATAAATACTAATATTCCACTCGCAATTAAGCTCTTGAAGGAGAATCAGCTCAATGAAGCAGGTAAGATGCTCTTTGAGAACAATCCTTTGACAACAGTATGCAGCTTGGTTTGCAATCATGAAAAACAGTGCGAAGGGCATTGTGTGCTGGGAAAGAAGGGAGCTCCGGTTCACTTCTCTACTATTGAGAATTACATATCATCGACTTATGCCAATATGATGACAGAAGGCCCAAAGCCTTCAAATGGACAGAGAGTAGCGATTATTGGCTCCGGTCCAGCGGGTATTACAATCGCAATCATACTTGCTAGATATGGTTATCAGGTAACGATCTTTGAGGGCAAGGATAAGATTGGTGGAGTCTTAAGATATGGCATTCCAGAGTTCAGACTTCCTAAATCAGTACTTGATGATATAGAGTACAGACATCTTGAACTTAAGGGAATCAGGATAAGACCAAATACCATGATAGGTGGAGCTATAACCATAGAAGATCTCTTCAGAGATGGTTATAAGTCAATCTTCGTGGGAACAGGTGTGTGGAAACCTAATTCCTTACATATAAAGGGAGAGACCTTTGGCAACGTTCACTTTGGAATAAATTATCTCAATAATCCAGACAGCTATAAGCTTGGAAGTAAGGTTATTGTTATAGGCGCGGGCAATGCTGCTATGGATGTAGCTCGTACAGCTATTCGAAAGGGAGTTAGAAACCTGACATGTTTCTCGATTACCAAGAAAGTTGCGGCTTCAGAGTATGAATTTTCATATGCTCAGTTGGAAGGCGTCAATTTTGAATATAATAAAAAACCTGTCGAAATTAAAGACGACGGAGTTGTATTTATGGATGTTAATGAGGCTGAAGATGGCACTCTGACAGAGATTGAGGGAAGTGAGACCTTCTATCCATCGGACAGTGTTATTATATCAATCAGCCAAGGACCACAGACTAGGCTTGTGCAGAGTACTAAGGGACTTGATACTAATAATAAAGGACTTCTTGAAGCTGATGAAACGGGGCACACCTCAAGACCGGGAATCTTTGCATCCGGCGATGTTGTCGCTGGAGCTAGAACAGTAGTTGAGGCAGTAGCACATTCAAAAATTGTAGCAGAGTCTATGCATGAGTACATGCAGAGTCTGAATAACTTAGAGGAGGATTAGTATTATGGACTATAATTCATATTACACAGCAAGTGGTGATTAAATACATCTTATATCATCGCCGCAATTATCGTAGCAGTTTTATTGATCGTAGCTTGTTGGAGAATTTTCGAAAAGGCTGGAGAGAAGGGCTGGAAGGCAATTATACCATTCTATGATATGTATATCGCATGCAAGATTGCATAATTCCCTGATTTAGTCATATAAATAAAAATCATAAGCAAAGAGGGGAACTTATATGTTAAAACTTAAGATGTATCCTAACGATGTGATTAAGATTGGCGATGACATTATTGTCAAGTTTGAACACAGTTCGGGAAACAAAGCTTTTATCTGTGTTGATGCTCCACGTGAATTCAAAATTGAGAGGGTTGATGCTCAGTCCAATGGTGGGAATTGGATTGAAAAGAGCAATAATCAATAATTTTCAGAAAAAGCTTGGGGAGGCTTTTGATGCAGTTTGATTTAATGGCGTCTATGATGTGCGCAAATTTCGGAAATTTAGAGAGGGAAGTAAGAGAGTTAGAAGAAGGTGGTATTGACTCTTTTCACATAGACATAATGGATGGTAGATATGTGCCAAACTATGCTATGGGACTTCGTGATTTAAAGTATATAGCTTCTGCAACAGAGCTTCCTCTTGATGTTCACCTTATGATTGAACATCCTAGTACACACATCGACCTTTTTTTAGAGAATTTAAGAAAAGGTGACACAGTTTATATACATCCAGAAGCAGAGTATCATCCATCTACAACTCTTCAGAAGATTATAGATGCAGGCATGATACCTGGCATAGCAATCAATCCAGGTACTAGCGTTGAGACAGTCTTTGAGATGTTAAGGATTGTTAAAAGAGTTCTTGTTATGTCTGTAAATCCGGGAAATGCCGGTCAGATGTATCTTCCATATGTTGGAAAAAAGATTACAAAGCTCATATCTTTAAAAGATGATGAAAATGAGCATATGAAGTTTGATCTATACTGGGATGGAGCCTGTGGTATGGAAAGAATCAAAGAATTTGTACCTCAGGGAGTCAAGGGCTTTGTGCTTGGAACTACTGTGCTTTTTGGAAAAAAAGAAAGTTACAAGGACATAATACAAAATATCAGGAATTTGGATATATAGACTTCCTTTAGGAATCTAGATATAAGGCCTGATTTAGGAAATTGACATATAGACTTGAGGTAAATTATGATAATTGCTATTTTACTTTCGGGAGGAAATGGGACTAGGCTTGGAAGTCAGATTCCCAAGCAGTATATTAAACTGG
>Ga0326512_10001117_pt1 | contig 21605 bp, 29 predicted proteins | sample 1_2617_0518_D_FD_203652 | JGI IMG/M metagenome (GOLD analysis project Ga0326512, IMG submission 203652) | Bovine rumen microbial communities from UC Davis, California, United States - 1_2617_0518 | ecosystem: Host-associated > Mammals > Digestive system > Stomach > Rumen | place: USA... | reverse complement strand
ACCCGGCCAATCTCGCGCAGGTATCGTTTCTCCCGCCTTCCGATACACCTCGGAGGGCTTCTGTAATCCACCCGTCCCCTTGGGCCTTGGGCTGCGCTTGAAGCTCAAGAAGGGCCACGGGAAAGGCTCCAAGAGGCCCTCTCTTAACCCATTCATATCGATTGCCGCTCGGATGCATGGTCGGGGGCAGCACGATAAACCCCCCGTCCGCTCTCAGGTCCGCCCCCTCAAAGATGCGGACACGGTTTGAGACTCTGGATTGATTAGTGGGGTATTGGTAGAATAAATGCCACCCTCCTCCACCGGATCGGGCTACCATCTGTGTAGGATATCTCTTTAGCAGCTCCTCTATAGGGTATGGGCAGTCGTGCTCGACATCCAGCACCACCATGTTAGATATTTTCCCGGTCACCACTCCAACGCCAGCTCCAGATAGATTGGCAAACCAAGATTCTACCATGGCCTTGGGTGCCCGGGTCTTTGTATACTGCAGCCAATTCGTCATAAATGGCCGCTTCTCTTCCGGTCTGACAGGCAGAACACTCCAGCCGTTGTCCACATATTCGGCTGCTTGCTCATTCACCGTCATTTACAAACTCCTCCCCTTCAGCATGGGCTGCAAACAGTTCATAGGTATGCACTTTGTACAGACTGGCATATTTGATAATTGCGTCCTCCGACAATGCCCGGTCCCCGCTTTCATGGCGGGAAATAGTAGACACTCCATACCCGGTAAGGATGCTTACTTCCTGCAACGTAAGACGAGATCTATCACGCAATTCACGAAGCCTATTTTCCTGCGGTTTCTTCATACACTCACCTCCTTCCCGCATATTAAAACACATTGGAAAACCGCACGTCAAGTGGGTTCTTGCCTACTTTTTCAGAATGCCGTAATCAAGTGTACCTTCCTTCACCGCGTCAATCAGATTACGTTTCTGCATGAGTGAAGCATACATAAGCTCGTCGATAGTCCCAGATGCTATCAGGTGGACGAATGACACGGGCCTTGTCTGGCCGGGTCTGTATAGACGGGCCTTGGACTGATCGTACAGAGCGAGAGAATACGGTAAAGTGAAATACACCGCGTGATTGGAGCATGTCATGTCCACACCCTCGGCACCAGCCTGAATCTGAACGGCCAGTATCCCACCGGTAGAGGTCTTCCACTGCTCCAACGTGTTCTCGGACCCGGACAATTCAAAAGATGGTCTACCGTCCTTGCGGGCCACCTCATGTATTACCTGCAGATCGTGCTTGAACTGGCAGAACACCACCACGCGTTCATAATGGACCATATCTTCTAGATAGTCGAGCAGCGCGTCTGCCTTGGCCGTGTTCAGGTCCTCCACCTCTGCCGGTACCCCCGGTTCTGTAATGGTCAAACAGAACCCGGCTGCTATCTGCTGCATCCTCAACGCCCGGGTGAGAACATTGTTGACTACAATGGTATTGCCGGTGCTGCATTCGGCCACAAATTCCTTGGAGAGGTCACGCAGTGTCTTTAAGTCCTTGGCCGGTAGCTGGACCTCTCGTGTAGTAGGCGGCAGGGATGCCGGTAATTTCAGTCGTTGGGATACATCCGACATGCTGCACTGGTAGGCGATAGACTGGAATTTTTCATTGAGCTGCTTCTGATTCTTGAACCCAACCACGAATCTACGCTCCGGTCCTCCCATTACAGCATATTCCTGCATAAACGCGCTATGATTGGTGCCAAATATAGACGGATCCAGAAATCTATACTGCCCGTACACATCGAGCGGTGAATTTGCCATCGGGGTTCCGCTGAGGCATAGACGGTATTTCACACGCTTACCCAGCAAAGCCAGAAACCGGCTGACCTTCGATCCTGCTGCCTTGGCCCGGTGGCTCTCATCAAGAACCACCATATCAAACCCCGCCTTTAGGATCACTTCTCCCAATTCCTTCCTCCACACGGAATCATAATTTATAACCACGAAACGCTTGATTCCGGGTACTGGCCGAGGGTTTATATACTCTTTTACTCGTTTTGCCTCGTCGCTTATTTTGCCGGGTTGCCTTACATAACACTGATACCCCGCCAGCGCATGTTTACTCAGTTCCTTTGGCCATACACCTAGCACGGCTTTGGGGCAAACTACCAATACCCTCCATACGTCGTTACGATCCATAGCCAGATCTATGGCCACACGGGTTTTTCCTGTCCCCATGTCCATGGCCAGCATTGCTGCTGGCCGGGACATAGCGAATTTATAAGCTTCCTCCTGATTCTGCCATCTTTCCATTATCTGCCTCCTGCCAATTTCTGGTATACACTCACACCGACATCGGTAAGCTTGAACATGCAGCACTTGACCCCACCCATTCGGGATTTACTGGTTGTCAGCAGTCCCTTCTCCCGCAGTGTAGTAACCACAGCACCCACCGACATGGCGTTCATGGTATCAGACAGCTCCTCCGCAAATTGGGACGCCACATATTCGCCTTTTTCCTTATCCTGTTCCCACCCGGGGCATTCGCTCAGACGCTCCATAAACTCCAGCTGCTTCGGGGTCAGAAGAATGGATTTGCCGTCCAAGGCCACGGAGAGGCTTCCTTCTTGCTTTCTCTTGCGGGGAGTACTCTTGGCCGTCCTAGGTGGCTCCTGTGCAACGGAAGTACCTTCCCGGGCCTTCCGTGGGGTCTCGTGTGCTGCCCGTTCCTTTTCCTGCTCTTCCAATATGGCTCCTACCTTAGCTTCCATAGCTGTTCCGGGGTTTCTGTTCTTTTCCTCGGCATCACTGAGGATCTCTCGTAACTGCTGGTCGGACCAGTTGTCGATAATCCACTGGTATTCCTTCGGTAGGTTCAACGCGTGATATCTCATCTCCAGTACAGTCGTAGGCGTCTGCATTGCGTGAACTCCGTTAATTACCCGCTTGATTTCCTCCCGGGTCAGTCTAACGGTAGATACATGAGCCTTGGTTTCCGTATATGCTACCCCATATGGATCCTGCATGTCGAACTGTGGATCGCGTTCCCATTTGACCCCGTTGTTATCCACCAATGCTCCCCCGTCCTTATCAACGAGGGAGACTTCACTTCCGGTCAATGTGTAAACTATCATCCGTGGTACCTCCATGTATTCATTGTACTAGTCGTGTAATAACTGTCTCGTCCCACCAAATCTGTCTGACTCCATGTGGCAAACACAATATCTGAAGTCAGGTCCAGCGGGAGTATACCGCTCTCCATGAATGGCCTAACTATCTGCTCCACCAATTCCCAATCATGCGCAGTGTATGTCCGGGTTGTTCCGTCATACAACGGCCACTGTCCTTCCTGCTCCGCTACTTCCTGCAGGCTGCTTGGAAATCCGGGATTAAGTGTCCGCGCTATCATGATACCAACTTCCGTCTGCTTCTGCTCGTCCGTCTGCAGCCGAGCTACTACCGGGGCAATCGCGTCTACTGCCTGATTGATCGCCACATTCAGACTGTCTGTTCCGGTCAGGAAGGACTTGGCCTGTTCCTGATATGCCAACTCTGCCTTGTACTGCTCCAATTGAGCCGCGTATGCGCTGGAAGCCTCAGCCCAAACCCGCTTTTCCGTAGTCGCGGAAACCCGCCAGCTTAGCAGAATGGTGTAAAGGGTGAACACAGCAGCCCCAATGATCGCGATCCCATACCGCTTGATGAATCTGTCTCTCTTTACCTTCATTTTGAACCTCCAATCAACTTCAAACGGGTGGGGAAGATCCCCACCCTGTACTTTTACTACCTCTCTCATGCCGCGATCCCCACTGCTTTCATGCTCTGCAGGATCGCATTCATCAGACCCGGATGGAAGGTAACCGTCATAAACTTGCCCTCCTCCTTGGTGCTGGTGTTGCCCTGCGGGACCTTGTGTGTGATGAAATCAGTGTATGCGTTGATGATGCCCCAAGCGCAGCCACGGAAATTACTGTTATCGTCGGACATGTACGCGGCCTTAAATTTCTCCCGTTGGAGGTCGAGCTGATGGACCTTAAATGCGTTCATGTTCTCCCGGTCCACAATCGGGAACATCTGGTCGAGAATCCGGTCTAGATCGTGAGGCCCAAGCTTGATACCGGCGTATTGCTCCGCCATCTTGGTGAGTTCCTGCATGTAATTGGCGGACATCTTCAGGACCTCTCGTGCCTCCTCCAGCTTGCGTTCCGCATTCTGCACGTGGCGAATGGTCACGGCGTTCTGAGCGTTGTTGAAGGCGAAGTTAAACTGGTTCTGGCATACCACCCGAAGAGGGCAGATAGCAGCGGTGATTTTGACTTTCCCGGTGAACCCGTTCCGGAAGATCACGTGGGGAATAAAGGCATCGCCAAGAATACTGACTTCCGGGAGCTTGCCAATAATGTACACCATGCCACTGGCCGTCTCGCCAGCCTTTTCAAACCGGAGGTCATCCCCCATGTAATTCACGAAGTCGAATGCGTCCCGGTTCTGGATGACCTCAAACTTATCAGATACCACGTCGTACAGGTGGTTGTCCGTGCTGCGCGTCGTAACAAAGCGGTTGGGGATCTCTACCATCTTCATGCCCCCGTCAAGCTGAGCATACACCGGGGATTTGGTAACCTCGTAATCCAGTCCGGAAGCCTTGAGAACTCCTTCGAGGTCCCGGCATTCCTCAACGCTCTTGCCGATTGCATGCCAAGTGGTAGTCCGGTCTACAATAATCGCGGGTGCTGTGGTTGTCATATCAAATTCCTTTCTCCCCGTATACCCGGTAGGTCAGGTGAAATATTGTCAAGCGGTCAATTGCCTATGTACGTACATTAAAACACAGGGCGGTGATTGCGTCAATGGGTTTAGCGGTATAGCCGCCTCTCCAGCCTGTCGCGCTTGGTCTGGAGCTTCCTGCGCTCCTCCGGGGTCAGGTCCCCGCTGCAAAGCTGCACGTCGATTTCAACGATCTGCTTGATGATCGAATCCTTGGTGTCAGTGATCCGTCTGGCCATTTATACCTCCTCAATCCACGCGCAGAAGATCTGCACATCTGCCCTTGCTTTGAAGAATTCGCGTCTTGCGTCTTCGCGGTTGTCGTACAAGATTCCGGTGTACTCCCCGGTAACATCCCCGTTCTCGTCAAGCTGAACCATTACTTTGTACATGTTTGCATCTCCTTTCAAATCTGGGAAAGGGCCTCTTAGTTGAGGCCCAATTCCGCTGCCACCTGCTTGCCCATTTCGGTCAGGGCGAAGCTCGTGACCTTCCCGCCATGTGCTCCCCGACGTTCAGTTGCTCTGGATCCAAGCCCCTTCTCGCAGAGGGTGGAAATCATGGCCCCAACCGTCATGGGCTTGCCCTCGAACTGGCCCCGGATCTCGTCACACAGCACGTCAACCCAGAGCATGCTGTCAAGTCCGTTCTCCCAGAAGTTGGAGTCGCTCAGGTGGAGGATGAAATCAACCTGCTTCTCGGTGAGGGTCACACCCGGTGCCACCGTGCTGGTGTGGTAGGCGTTCTTCTTCGCGGCCTTCTTGGCCTTCTTCTCTTTCTTCGGCTCCTCGGCCTTGACCTTCAGGCGGGGGCATTCGGCCAGCCCACCTTCGCTGGTGGGGTTGCGTCTCATGCAGTCGCGGTGGACGCAGTTCTGGACGTTGCACTTGGAGCAATCCACGCATCCATACTGGTTGATAACTGCGGGCTTCTGGAGGTCCGTCCCCTCGGGGTGTCTGGTGTAAAGGTTGTCGATCTTCTCAATGAACTCCTCAGCGGAGATGCTGTCATCCTCGGCATCCGCGTCCATGCCCTCGATGATGGTTGCGATTTCTTCGTCGGTGTTGCTCTCTTCCTGCTCCTGCAGATATTTCTCCAGCTCCTCGGCATCGCGGTGGAGATCGTATTCGTTCTGGGCGGCTTCGAACTCGGCCTTGCCAATTCTGGTGGTCTTGCCATTCACGGTCTTGGAATAGCGGTTGGTTTCGGTATTCATGCGGTAGGTGATTCCGTTCAGCTCGAAAGTGGTGGTGTTGTCGGTGAGGTTGATAGTAGTCATTGTTGTATCTCCTTTTAAATTAGTTTTGAATTTGAGGTCCGGTGTCTTCCGCAGGTCGGCTTTCGTGTTCGGATTTTAACCCATCGTTTCACGTTACCCCGGTTTCTCTTGGTATTGGCTGGAAAGTCTGCCAAGCTCTTGTATTTTCACCCTTCTCGGACCTGTCAAGTGGTTGTTTGCCCCCTGACATAATTATTAAAACATGGAAAATACCCTTTTGTCAAGTATCTTTGCAAAAGCTTGTAGATATGCACAAAAGAAACCCCTTCGAGAGGTATTCCGTTTGTGCAAATTGCACAATGCTAGAACACTCTCGAAGGGGTTTACGAGGTTCTATTCAGTTGTCGAAAAGTCAGGTTGTCAAATCCTCAAAGAACTCGAAATGGCAGGAATAACAGTGCCTGTACCGTCTCCCGTTGTGGATTCTGGTGGTTGACAACGTTCCGCCACAGCGGCAACAAATTGGCTTCCAGTCGGGACAAGCCAATTTCCAGAGGCTGGGATGATCTTTCAACAGAGTTCCAAAGCACAGTCTGTCAGCGCAATTCTCACAAGACTGCCAATCGTACATCACTCACCCCTCCTTTAACTGTCCAACATTTTCCAAAGCCAGACCACACCAAGGATAATGAAATATAGCGGCGGCATAGAAAGTCTAACACCCAACCATAAGAAAAGAATAAGCATGCTCATTCCTCCTTCGGCGTCTTATGCTTCTTGTAAACACGCTCAGCGTCCCGGAAGTCCTCTTCCCTGTCATTCTCAGCTCCATTAAACAATGCCCCGTCTCGATTCTTATACCTTCTAATACCGTTTTCCCTCTCAAACGTCCGGAAGCAGGACCATTTACACAGGTATGTGGTCATTTCATACCCATTCTTCTTATAGTTCGACCGGTACACCCATATCAATGGATCCGGGACATAGAACAGTCTACCGCATTGAGGGCAATTCTTATACGGCATACAACACCACCTCCACAGAACTATTATACCACCAATTCAAATTGCAATGCAAGTGGCTTGATTGTAGTATGTTGTATTGTTGTTGCAATGATGCAACACGAAAGGCCTTCAGAGGGGGTTGTCAAAAGAATTGTCAAATGAGCCGATTTGACAGTTAAATTCATCTTGGCCTTTCGTAGCGGATCAATTCGGCTTTCGGTCGTTTGACGCAACATATACAAACCTGTCAACGATTCCGGCAATATGCCGCTTGTTGTTGCACGATACCAAAATATCATATTTCAGTACATATATGTTGTATCATTGCAACGTTAGATGCAACAAAATTGAAAATTGGCCCGTCCCGTAAGGCTTCTTGCGTGTTGCATATATGCAATGGTTGTATGCAACAAGGCGTAGGTTGTTGTGTTGTGTTGCATTGCAATCCTCTTAAGGATGCAATGCAATACAACAATACAACGCCCATACAACACAACTGGCAGCCTCCGGTACTGACGAATATTTTGCAAATCACCTTGCCAAAATATACTTGTGTGTGTTTTAATGGGTGTGAGGTGAGATTTATGGCTTACATTGATTTCCCGGACGGTCTGGAGAATCAGAAGAAGCGGAAGGCCTTCTGGTTGTCCGAGGATGGCCGTGCTCTGATTGCTGGCTGGCGTAGAAACGGTGTCCCTCTGACGGAGATTGCCGAGAAGAATATTGGAATCAGCAAGACCGCTTTTTGGGGCTGGTATAGGCAGTCGGAGGAACTCCGTCGCGCGTGTGCGGTTTCTAAAGAGATCGCTGATTATACCGTTGAGGATGCTCTGTACCGTCGAGCTATTGGCTACAACTATGAAGAAAAGGTATATGAATTGCTTGAAGGAGAAGTCCGGTTGACCAAGATCTTCGAGAAGCATATGCCGCCTGACACCAAAGCCATTATGCAGTGGCTGTTCAACCGGCGTCCTGAGGTTTGGCGGGCAATTCAGGAGCCTCTGGAATCCACGCAGTATACTGAGACTATTAAAAACATCTTGGTTGCCATGAAAGAGGTGGCCAATGGAGCAGCACCCAAAGAAGTTGAAATCTCGGTCGACGGTGCTGGGACCGAGGAGTAAACTTCTTTCAGAAAGTGCCGGGATAAAAGGGCCACATTAATAAGCTCATGCGGTTTATAGGTTGCTTTTAAGCTTTTTCACAACCTTGCCTCCACCGGATGGCGTGGCCCTGTCCCGGGACCGAATTAGGAGAGATTATGGGTACTTTATACAAGGAAACCAGACACGCTTATTGCAACTGCGAAAGGCGGATATTCGAGGGAGAGGGATATTACGACATACCTATAATTCGACCTCAGGAGATTGACCTATCCGAAGTGCAGGTGCTGGGTTTTAACTATGCCAAGGGATGCAAGAACCCCGGGGATTATATCCTGCATTTCTACGTTGATGACTATCAATTTGAGCGGGTGTGGCAGGTCCCGGAGGCCTATCTGCCTATGCTGAAACGGTTTAAGGCAGTTCTGGCCCCCGATTTCAGCCTTTATGATGATTTCCCAATGGCAGTCAACCTTTACAACCATTACCGGAAGCATTGGTTGGCAGCGTACTGGCAGGAGAACGGGGTAAACGTGATCCCAACCATTTGCTGGGGTATCCCGGAAACCTATGAATGGTGCTTTGACGGGGAGCCGCGCTATTCTACGGTGTCTATCAGTTGCGTGGGGTGTAATAAGTCAAAGGAAAGGTCCCAGCAGTATTGGGACGAATTCAGTAAGGTAATTGACATCCTGAAACCTCGTGTGGTATTATTGTTCACGGGGACTTCTCCTATTACGATCCCGAACATAGACGCAGAAATCATAACGGTCCAGTCCGGTAATCTGGTAGGAGCCAAGCTCCACAAGAAACCGAAGAAAATAGACGGAGACGTTATTGTTGAAAGGGGTATTAACTATGTCGCGTAAAGGTAGCTCTGGGATGTCTAGCAACGGGGCTGGTAGTGGTTCTGCTCCTATTAGAAGTAATGCCACTGCATACGATGGAATTTCTAGATTACCTAGTAGAATAGAATCAAATCAGAGATGGGTCCTGCAGAGAGAATACACTGTTGAGGGTGGTGGTACTCATAAGGCCTTTGAGGGTAAAGGTACATACGAGGCAAACGATCACGATACAGTAGCAATGAATGCAGGTTTTAAGTCAACCGCCGCTCTGAAAACTGCTTATAAAAGTAGGACTGAATCTGTTAAAGTTGGTGATCAGGCTTGGACCGGAAAACGAGACTCCAATGGTAATAGGATTTGGGGTAGAGTGACTAAGAATAAATACAGACCGGTTCTTGTAACATTGAAGTAACACATGCAGTTATCTTTTGAACTTACACCCAAACAGGCCGAGTATATCCGGAATGCTACCCACAGGTGGAATATAGCCTGTGGAGCTGTGCGTTCCGGTAAGTCATATTGTCAGATATCTTACTGTATTCCTTCCCGGTTGACCGAACGGAAAGGGTTGCGTGGTCTGAGGGTAATTCTCGGGGCCACTCGGGCTAACATTGAGCGAAATATCCTGCAGCCGATGAGGGACATCTACGGAGATGGGATCGCCAGTTCAATCAATTCTCAGAACTTCGCTAAGATACTTGGAGAAAAGGTCTACTGCATTGGTGCGGACAATGTGCGACAGGTGGCCAAGATTCGAGGGTCCGAGATTGCCTACTGTGCTATTGACGAGGCTACGGACCTTAACGACGAGGTTTTCGAGATGCTTAAATCTCGTCTGTCCCTCCCATGGTCCTGCTGCGATGCCACTACAAACCCCGGACCCCCAACCCACTGGTTCAAGAAATTTATAGATTCAGCCGAAAAAGGCGTTGACATATACTGTCAGAATTACACCATCTATGACAATCCATTTCTGCCTCCTGATTATGTTCACTCCCTTGAAACTGAGTATGCCGGTACTGTATGGTATGACCGGTACATTCTTGGTCTGTGGACTCTGGCAGAGGGTTTGATTTACCCTAATTATGTCAATGCCATTGAGGATCCACCCATTTATAACCCGGCTAACCGTGTACTGAGTATCGACTATGGGACGCAAAATGCGTTTTCTGCAGGTCTTTGGGGAGATTACGTAACTGCTTGGTACCGGGAGAAGGAGTATTACTACTCCGGGCGTGACTCCGGGGTGCAGAAAACCGACGAGGAATACGCTGCTGATATAGATCGTTTGACCGAGGGTATCGGGGACGAGTATCATAAGCTAAAGGTTATAATTGACCCGTCCGCTGCTTCCTTTATTGCCTTGCTCCGTAAACGGGGCAAATACAACGTAATCCCGGCGGATAACAATGTGATGGACGGTCTGCGCGAGACTAATACTGCCATGCAGACCGGTAAGATTAAGATATCCCCGAAATGCCAGAATTGGATCCGCGAGGTTCAGGGGTATGTCTGGGATAAGAGTTTATCAGAGGATAGGCCGGTTAAGGTAAATGACCATGCAATGGATGAAACCAGATACTTTGTCAAAACTATGAAAATATCCAAAGCCACCACCAAATATATATCTCCGTACATGAGGTGATTATATGCTTACTTATCAAGACTTCCTGCAGATTCCAGACACTGATAAAGACCGGGCTGACTTTGTGCAAAAGGTTATCAGAGAACACAAATCGAGTGAATTATATCAAACTGCCGCCATTGCTGATGACTACGACCGCAGCCGAAATACTACTATTATGAATTATCAGAAGATGGTAACAATGGCTACCGGTCAGGTGGTACCGGACATCTTTGCCACCACTCACCGCAGCACCAGCAACTTTTTCAACATCTTTGTTACTCAGCTCAACCAATATTTGCTTGGTAACGGTGTGGACTGGAAAGGTGCAGCTCCTGAATCCCTTGGGAGCAACTTTGACACCCGGTTGCAGAAAGCCGGTAAGAATGCTCTTATTGGCGGGGTATCGTTCGGATTCTACAACCTTGACCACCTCGATGTATTCTCCGTGCTGGAATATGCTCCGATCTATGATGAGGAAGACGGATCCATGAAAATGGGTGTCCGGTTCTGGCAGATTGACGAGGGCAAACCTCTACGGGCCACCTTTTATGAAATGGACGGGTATACCAACTATATGTGGTCCAAAGACACCTCAAGCGATCAGTGGACCAAAGTAGACGACAACGTGTATATGCAGCCGAAGAGAGCATATATTATCCGTACTCGTTCCACTGAAGTGGATGGAACCGAGATTTACGCTATGGAAAATTACCCCAAATTCCCGATTGTTCCGCTCTGGGGTAATCCGCATCACCAGAGCGAAATAGTTGGCCTCCGGGAGAAAATAGACGCATATGATATGATTTTAAACGGGTTTGAAGATGATCTGGACAATGCCCAGCTGTATTGGATTATAAAGGGAGCCGGTGGCATGGACGATCCAGATCTCATGAGGTTTCTAGACCGTCTTCGTATGGTCAAAGCAGCCGCTCCTGCAGAAGATCAGGACGTAGTACCGGTCCCGGTGAACATACCGTACGAGGCCAGAGAAAAGCTTCTGGACCGTATCGAAAAGCAACTGTATAAAGACGCTATGATCATGAACCCGGACGATATTGCCGGGGGTGCTGCTACTGCTACTCAGATCAAAGCTGCCTACGAGCGGCAAAACAATAAAGCGGACCAGTTCGAATATTGTGTGATGGAGTTCCTCGAAGGTATTCTCAAGATTGCTGGTGTGGATAACGATCCAGCCTTCACCCGGTCCCTGATTGTAAACACGCAGGAGGAAGTTACTACCCTTATTTCTGCCGCTGAATACCTCGATCAAGAATACGTCACTCGGAAGGTCCTGACCCTTCTTGGGGATGGCGATCAGGCTGAGGAGATTCTCAGGCGTATGGCTGCAGAGGATCGGGAGCGTATGAACGCCGGGGACACTTCTCCTGAGGGCGAGAACAGGCCTCCCGTTGACGAGGACAACTGAGGGGTATAGAAGGACCACCCTGTAGCCAAGCACAAGGAAGGGGCCAAGAGAGGCTCAGGAGAAGGTGGGTGAAGCGGATGGACGAAGGACACCTCGAAACTGAACGTATACTTAAGGAAACTGAATCCGATGTGATCAGAGTATACAGACAGGCAGCGGACGAAGTAGAAGAGAAGCTCAATGACTACTTGCGTAGGTTCAAAATCAAGGATCAGATCAAACGGGAACAGCTTCGGAAAGGCGAAATAACCAAGGAAGAGTACAATTACTGGCGAACTGGTCAGATTATGATAGGTAAGCGATGGGAGGAAATGAAAGATACCCTCGCACAGGACCTGCACAATGCCAACAATCTTGCCCGCAGTATTGCTCAGGGGTATATGCCCGAGGTTTACGCGGTCAACCACAATTACGCTACTTTTCAGGTTGAAAAAGAATCCCTCGTTGACACCTCTTATACTCTATATGACCGGCAGACAGTTGAGCGAATTATAAAGGATCAGCCGGACCTCCTGCCTCCTCCCGGACCTCGCAAACTAGCTGAGATTGCTGCAGGAAAGGATATAAAGTGGCAGCGCGGTCAGATCCAGTCCACCATGATGCAAGCAATTCTCCAAGGCGAGAGCATACCGCATATAGCGAAGCGCATGGCTAGGGAGCTGAGTGTTAAGAACCGGGGTGCCGCTGTCAGATATGCCCGGACCGCTGCTACGGGCGCTCAAAACGCTGGTCGCGTTGATGGGTATAAACGTGCTCAGAATATGGGTATCGAACTTGAGCAGGAATGGCTGGCTACTTTGGATATGCGGACACGTCATGAACATAGGTATCTTGATGGTCAGCATGTTCCGGTCGGGGAACCATTTAAGGTGGATGGATACGAAATCAAATTCCCGGGGGATCCTTCAGCCCCCGGATACCTTATATGGAACTGCCGATGCACTCTTGTACCACATCTGAAGAATTTGGACCAGTCCGATGCCCCTCGGAAAAGCAAGCTGGGCAGTATGAGTTATGACGAGTGGAAGAACGAACATCAGAAAGATCTTGAAGCTGAGATACCAACGCTGCAAACACAGATAGGCCGGGCCACCTCTGTGCAAGAGGTCAACGACATCATGAACAGTCAGGGGTGGTTCAGAGTATCGGGATTTGATTACGTTCAGAACAAGGAAAAATATGGAATGCCTTGGGAGAAAGTTCCTCGTGTTTCTAAAGCAGATCTTTCAGGAATTGACCTTGAATCAGCAAAATCCGTTGCTTCTACTTACCAGCGGATGTTTGACAGATTCCCGCAATTGATAGGGAAATTCGATGCCCCTGATGCGCACCCAATAAATATGAGTGATAATACCTATGCATGGTGTTATATTAAAAACGGTGGTAAAGTTCAAGTAAACCCCATAGGCAAATTTTATGGAAATTGGGCAAACGTGGTGAGAGCATACGAAGAAGATGTTATGTCTGGGTGGCATCCAGTGGGGACTACCGCTGAATCTATTGTTGTACATGAATTGGGTCACGCTGTAGATGGACTATTGGCTCAATCTGGTATACTGGGTGGGTACACGTCAAGCGGAGAGTTCAGGTACGCTTCGTCTTCGCTAAAACAAACTATTATGAAAAGAGCAGCCAAAATAGACCCGGATATAGCTGATGCTATGGATTTTGATAAGTTCCATAAATCGAGTTTGGCTGTTAAGAGGTTTGTAAGCCAGTATGCCACTAAGAACGGTAAAGAATGGTTCGCGGAATGTTTTGCTGAGTATTTGACCAGTGCAAACCCGCGTACGGTTGCTTCCGAATTCGGTAAAGAGCTTGAAAAATTACTGGAGAAATTGACATGAGCACGGCTAAATTAAAATTTGTTGATAGTCCTTATTTCGTAGATGAGGATGAGAACTGGCATCTTAGAGATGATGCCCCGGAGGACGTTAAGAGGGAGTTTGAGGAATATATGCAGTATTCTAATGAGTGCGAAGAGAAAGGGATATACATATAATGGCCGCTAGCATCATAGTAACTCAGGACAATAGCCGAGAGTTTCTGGAGGCTCTAGATACTCAGGTGTATGCCGGTCTGGAGGAATGCGGTCTCGCTGCAGAGGGATACGCAAAGAGGCTGTGTGCGGTAGATACCGGTCTTCTTCGTAATAGCATCACCCACGCATTGGATGGGCAGTCGGCTGCAATTTCTGAATACCAAGATGACCCAAAAGAGCAGAGCGGGTCATATGATGGATCCGCCCCAAAAGAGCCGGAAGGTAGAAGGGCAGTGTATATCGGGACCAATGTCGAGTATGCCCCCTATGTTGAGCTTGGTACCAGTAAGACGGCTGAGCAGCCGTTCCTCAAGCCCGCTGTAGAAAACCATAAAAGTGCATACCAGAAGATTATGAAAGCACATTTGCAAAGTTGATTGTTGCATGTGTGCAACACAATACAACAAGTTGCAATTAGCCCGATCTAGAGAGCCGTAGTTGTTGTTGCATTGCATTGTTCCTTATAGGAACATGCAATGCAATACAACACGCTCAGACCTAATATGTCAAAAATACACAAATAGACTTGCACAAATATACTTGCGTATGTTTTAATGTGTATAGAAATAGAAACATCTAAGCGGTGAGGGACTACCGCCCGAAGAACAGGAGATGTACATATGCCCAAATTTACCCGCAGTGATATCCGTAAGATTCTTGGAGATGCTCATACTGATGAGATTGAAAATCAGATCATGGCCCTACATCTTGGGGTAGTGGATTCACTCAAGGACGATATTTCCAAGTACAAGACGGATGCAGAAAAGCTTCCCGGTGTACAGGCGGAGCTTGACAAGCTGAAGGACTCCACAAAGGATGGTGGGGACGCGGCTAAGATCCAGAAAGCGTTTGACGATTATAAGGCTGAAGTAGCAGCCAAGGAAGCCAAAGCAGCCAAGGAAGCAGTTCTCCGGGAACTGGCCAAAGACGCTGGTCTTTCTGAAGCTGGTATTGCCAAAGTCGTCAAATATGCTGAATGGGACAAGATTGAGCTTGACAAGGATGGAAAGGCCAAGGATGCCAAGGACCTGATTAAGAGTCTGAAGGAAGAATGGCCCGAATACATCCAGACTAGTGGGGCTAAGGGTGCCGACGTATCCAATCCCCCGGCTTCCAAAGGCAAGTCTGATGTTATGAAGCGCGAAGATATCTACAAGAAAGATGATCACGGTAGATTTGTTTTGGACGCTGCACAACGTCAGGCCGAGCTAGCTAAATTGATTGCTGCTGAGCAGCAGAAAGGATGATGTATAATGCCTGCATCTCGTGTTGAATCTTTGACTAATCCGCGTGATAGTCTTCCGAATGTATATACTAACATTACAGCCCGCGAACAGGACTTCGTGTCCGTGTTCACCCTGAATTGGGACGCCCTTCGCCAGATTCTTGGCATTATGCGCCCCATTCGTAAGACCCCCGGTACCACTCTGGTGACATATACCGCCTCCGTTGCTCTGGAGTCTGGTAACGTTGATCCCGGTGAAGTGATCCCCTACAGCAAGGCCACTGTTACCAAGGCTGGCATGCAGGATCTCACCATTGAAAAGTATGCCAAGGCCGTGCCCATCGAGGACGTGGAGAAGTATGGTGCCGAGATCGCTATTGAAAAGAGCGATGAGGCATTCCGGAATGAGCTGCAGAACAAGGTTCTGACTGCCTTCTATACCTTCCTCAAAACCGGTTCCCTGACTGGAGTTGCCACCACATGGCAGCAGGCTCTGGCGAGGGCCAAAGGTCTTGTGCTGGACAAATTCCAGAAAATGCGCAAAACTGTTACCAATGTGGTTGGTTTCGCGAATATTCTGGACCTATACGATTATCTGGGTGCCGCTGAAATCACGATGCAGACCGCCTTTGGCCTTACCTACATCCAGAATTTTATGGGGTACAGCACCCTTTTCCTGCTGTCTGACCCGGATATTCCCAGAGGAAAGGTTATTGCCCTGCCGGTTGAGAATATCGACCTGTATTACATCGATCCCGGCGACAGTGAGTTTGCTCGGCTGGGCCTGACCTACACCGTTCAGGGTGAAACCAACCTTATCGGTTTCCATGCAGTCGGTAACTACACCACGGCAGTCGGTGAGAGCTTCGCCATCATGGGTATGAAGCTTTGGGCCGAATTTCTGGACGGTATTGCCATTATTGATGTTGGCACCGAAAGTTTTACCGCAGTTGAGACCACCACCGGCAAGAATCCTGCTGCTGAGATGTGGTATGAGAAGGATGTGAGTAACAACTATTTCCGTACTGTTGATACCGCTCCTGCGACTGGAAAGACGTATTACACCCGTACTGTGACCCCGGGTACGTAATATGTATAAAGTAATCACCGATTTTGCAGACCTGCAGGACGGTGGACATGTTTATCGGGCGGGGGATTCCTACCCCCGCTCCGGTTCGGCTGATTCCTCCCGGGTTAAGGAATTGTCCGGGACAGGAAACAAGCTAGGTGTTCCACTGATTGTAGAGGAAAAGGTTTCTAAAAGCAGGAAGAAGCCCAAGGAAGGATAAATGGAGGGTACCATGCTGACTGAAGTATGCCAGTATTTGCGTAACTGGTTTGACAGGTCTCGGTATTTTGGTGGGTTTATTATCCGAGAAGGTATCATTACTTTTGAAGATGGTAGTGATTTGCCACTGCAGGAGGGCCAATACTTCAGAATTGCTGGATCCATTTTTAACGATGGGGTACACCAATATGGAACCTCTCTGGAGGGCGACGAAGAATTTACCGGGGCTGTCTGGGCTTTGGCTATACCCAAGGAGGTTATAACCCTTTCTGAAGAAATAAGTCAATGGTGTATTGAGCATGCTGAGGCGATTGCCAGTCCGTATCAATCAGAAAGCTTCGCTGGTTATTCATACTCCCGGGCTTCTGGGTATGGATCCGGTGGTATGCAGTCGATTTCATGGCAGTCTCAATTTGCTGCCCGTCTCGCCCCTTGGAGGAAAATATGAGCTTACTAGACGCCGCTATGGAAACTTGCACAATGTACGACAAACGTATGGTCGAGGATGGGTACGGTGGGTATAGGCCCGGGTACTTTCCCGGTGTGCAGTTCCAAGCGGCTATTACTATAGATAACAGTATTGAGGCTCAGGTTGCTCTTTCTCAGGGGTCAGTAGGAATATATACTGTAACTACTAGAAAATCCATCAACCTGCAGTATCATGATGTGTTTAGGCGTGAATCTGACGGGAAGATTTTCCGTGTGACTTCTGACGGGGACGATAAGAAGACCCCGAAAAGCGCATCTCTCAATATGCGGGTGGTTACCGCTGAGGAATGGAGCTTACCTAATGAGTAAGGATTACGCGCAGGCTTTACACCAATTCTGGTCCGGTTTTGGGTGGCCGGCTTATGACAGTGCCACGGTTCCAAGCAAGGATTTCGAACCGGGAGACAAAAGGATCACGTATAACGTGGTGCAGGATGAGTTTCTATCCGATGTCTCCATGGCTGTGTCTCTCTGGGATCGGTCCTACTCATGGGAAGACATAAGCAAGAAATCAGACGAAATATATGACGCCATCGGATTGGGTGGCGTAATGTTAACATATGATGACGGCCATATCTGGGTAAGACGTGGCCATCCATTTGCCCAGCGTATGTCTGATACTAATGATGCTATCAGACGAATTTATCTCAGCATTGAGGCTGAGTATATCACAGGGAGGTAATAACAATGGGTATTGCTACCAAAATTCCGCAGAACGCTTTTGAAGGTCTTCAGCTCGACGCCGGTGTTCTGCTTACTTCTTTTGATCCGACTGCGCCTGCGATTGCGGATTCTGCAATTGTGTGCGCTACGACAGGTGGAATCAGTGTAAGTTGTGTGCCGACTTACAGCGATTTCGGAGAAGACGTTGACAATGTGCCGAACAACATGAAAGAGTTCAAGCACCTTGACGGTTGGGAATGCACGATGTCCACGACCGGTCTTGGGACTTCTCCGGCGAGTATTAAGCTTGCGCTTGGTGCAGCGGATATCGACGGAACGAACACTTCAAAGATTGTCCCTCGTCGTAATTTGAATCAGACCGACTTCGGTGATCTTTGGTGGGTTGGTGACAGGGCAGATGGCGGTCTTGTTGCTTGTAAGCTCCTGAATGCGCTGTCTACTGGTGGATTTGTGCTTCAGACAGGCAAGAACGCAAAAGGTCAGGTTACGCTTGAGCTGACGGGTCATGTGTCCATTGACGCTCAGGATACCATGCCGATGGAATTCTACAGTCTTGATCCGAAGCCTTGATCCAACTACATAACGAAAGGATAACCAATGAAGAATCTGGCAAATTGCAAGCCTACTGAATTTTTGGTTCAGACGAATAAGATCCGGAAGTACGCTGAGAAGTGGTTGACAGTAACTGGCATTCCGGATATTCGGAAGAATGTCCCCTCTGTTAAGGAGGGGCAGACTAAAGAAGAGCGTAAGAAAGAGCTTGAGGAAGCGGCCAAAGAGAACCTCCGCAAGATTTTTGATGCCATTATGGAAGATCACCCACAGGAAACCGTGGAACTCATGGGCCTTATGTGCTTTGTAGAGCCTGAGGATGTGGATAATCACCCTATGAGTTTCTATTTGGAATCTGTGTCTGAAATTCTTAATGACGAGGCGGTACTCGGTTTTTTTACGTCATTAGTGAATTTGGGGCAGAGGGGTATTTTGACAGTATAAAGTCAATACGGCTAGATTTGCTGGAGTTGATGGGGCGTGGGTATGTGATAGAACATTGCGTGTCCACGCTCAATCTGTTACGGAAGGAAGATAACTACAGGGTATACCTCACGGAGGTCCTTCGTGGTATCTCCAAGAGCGTTGGTTGTGAGATAAGGCTTGGATACGATGAATTCATGAAGAATTCAAGGAGAGGCCAAGAAAACGCAGAAGAACGCACTCCGGGAGAGATTATAAGCACGATCAGGGCGAAAGCGGAGTTGATAAACAATGGATCTACTGAACTTACTAGTTAAAATAACGGCCGATTCCGGTGATGCGGAAAGTAAGATTTCTGGATTCGCTGGCAAAGCCGGTAAAATGCTTGGCGGCATTGCCAAAGTTGGTAGCGCAGCCGTTGCCGCTGGTGCTGCTGCCGTTGTTGCTATTACAAAACAGGCCATTGATGGGTATGCAGAGTACGAACAGCTTGCCGGTGGTATTCAGACTTTATATGGCGAAAATTCCAAAGCAGCCGATGAAATGATGAAGCATGCTTCTGAAGCTTGGAAGACCTCCGGTATGTCTGCCAACCAATATATGGAGACTGCTATTGAATCTTCTGCCGCTCTGATTAATTCGCTCGGTGGCGATACTGAGAAAGCTGCCCAGATGATGGACATGTCGATTGTCGATATGTCCGATAACGTCAATAAGATGGGCACAAGCATGGAAGCCGTTCAGAATGCATACCGAGGCTTCAGCCGTGGCAACTTCACTATGCTGGATAACCTCGCTCTTGGTTTTGCCGGAACTAAAGAGGGTATGCAGCAACTTCTTGACAAGGCCACCGAGTACGCTGCCAAGAACGGTGAGATCAGAAATTTTTCCATTAATAGTTACGCCGATATTGTAGATGCTATCCATATTGTCCAGACTGAGATGGGCATTACAGGGACCACTGCTAAAGAAGCATCTACCACGATCCAAGGTAGTATTGGGGCCATGAAGTCCGCATGGAGCAATCTTGTTACTGGACTCGCAGATGATAATGCCGATCTTGGTAAACTGATTGATGATCTTGTGGTTTCAATTATTGGTGAGAATGGAGAAGGCGGTGTCGTAAACAATATCTTGCCAGCGATTGAACGAGCGTTGAACGGCATTGTGAAGATGATTACGGAAGTCGCTCCAAAGCTTATCCCGTTAGCTGTAGATATAATCATACAGCATTTGCCACAGATTATTGAAGCCGGAACGGATATTATTGTTGCTTTGATTACTGGACTTGTACAGGCTTTGCCTCAGCTTGTAGCAGCGATCCCCCAGATTTTGAGCGCAATCTGGAATGCTCTTAAAGATGGATGGCCTCAGATCAAAGAAGCTGGTATTGAGTTGCTGAGAATGCTCGGTGAAGGCATTCTGTCAGGTTGGGACTGGGTAAAAGAAAAGTTGCATGAAGTAGTTGAAAAGATCAAAGGCATCTTTGATTTCGACTGGACTTTTCCGAGACCGAAACTTCCGCACTTCAAGGTTGACTGGCGTGACCTTGGGCTTATCTCAATTCCTGACGTTTCCATCGAGTGGTACAAGAAAGCCTACAATAACCCGTACATGTTCACAAAGCCGACTGTGATGGGCTTTGGTGACGGTAACGGCGGCGAGATGGTTTATGGGCATCAGAGCTTACTGAATGATATTAAGACCGCTATGCGTGATGCAGTTGGAACTGAACAGCCGGTCACGATCATTGTTCAGTCTGTGCTTGACGGCAAAGTAATAGGCGAGACTGCAACGAAGTGGCAGAGACGGGAAGCGAGGGCATTTGGATGATTGATATTGTTTTCAAACTGAATAATGTTGATTACAGCCAGATGCTCTCAAAGTATTCGGTGAAGATAGAAACCGAATATGAGGAGGTTATCAAAACGCTTGACGGCACAGAATATGGAGTGCCAAAATACAGACCAAATATTGTGTTTTCCCTTATGCCACTGACGGAAGCTCAAAGCGCGGCGTTATTTAGCATCCTCAGTTCTGGGGCTGTAAGTGTTACATACACCGATACAGCAAGTAATACGACCAAAACTGCCACAATGCGGGTTGTGAGCAATATAGAATCTGTGTTCGGCATCAAATCGATTAACGGTAGCAGATACTATAAGGGTGACGCAATCACTCTCAGGCAGAGGACGGTGCTGTAATGCAAACCACATCGGCTTTGTATAAGAGCATTGTTGCCGAGGATCATTATTTTGAAACAAAGGTCTCGATCAACAGCAACGAGCTGACTCAAGACAAAATCCTGTCTCTTTCCAGAGATATGTCGGGAATGAACAAGAACTACCCGACTGTTGGTGGCGCAATCTGCTCAACGCTCCAAATGACGGTTATAAACCCGTCTTTCACAATCCCCGCAAGAGCAGAAATCAAGGTCTACACTCGTACGAGAAATTCCTCGCAGACGAGCGAGTGGCTGGCGGCTGGAACCTATTACATTGACACACGGGCAAAAAGTACAGCATACAACTCAACTGATACTCTGGCGGTCACGGCGTTTGACGCAATGATTAAGACAGAAGCGGACTATCCAGATACGAACCACAACTGGCCCTATCTGGATAGGCTGATCGTGGCAGAGATTGCATCGGCTATTGGCGTGAGTGTTGACAGCAGGACGAATGGCAACCTGACTGCCGGTTATATGGTAGATATGCCGGTTGGATATGTGATGCGTGAGGTGCTTGAGCATATCGCGGCGGCAAACTGCGGGAACTTTGTGATTACGGCAGAGAATAAGCTTCTGTTTGTCCCTCTGATCGGTCTTGACCCGGAGCAGAATCTTGTTGGGCAGTATCTGAAATCTGAAACGACTACGGAAGCATTAACATTTGGGAATGAGGGGTGGTACATACTTGTCTAACATAAACATTGGAACAAAGATGCGCACCC
>Ga0326512_10001116_pt1 | contig 21616 bp, 25 predicted proteins | sample 1_2617_0518_D_FD_203652 | JGI IMG/M metagenome (GOLD analysis project Ga0326512, IMG submission 203652) | Bovine rumen microbial communities from UC Davis, California, United States - 1_2617_0518 | ecosystem: Host-associated > Mammals > Digestive system > Stomach > Rumen | place: USA... | reverse complement strand
CGAATCATTTGCTGTCCCACCGTATTTTAATCTCGCCGTTCTTGCGCTCAACCGTCAGGTAGTATCCGGTCTTGTCAAACAGATCAACAATACCAAACGGGTCGAGCTTCTCATCAGGTGCAAGAAAGCCCCGATCCTGAAAATAATGAGTCAGCATCGAGGCTATGTCAAAGATGTCGATGGTGATTTTGGCATCAGAGCGGCGGCTGGCGCCGCCGCTGGAGGTCATAAACTCTTCGTAGGTCACAGCACATCAGTCCAGCGCTCAACGTGGAAGCCGAAGAAATTATGCGCATCTTCATCATCGGCAACGACCTTGTCAGAGTCCTGCTTGGGAATGGGGTCGAAATCGAAGTTGCCATAATCCTCATAGGCAACGACCTTGTCAGGGTCCTGCTTGGCGGGGTCTCTCGGATCAATCTTGCAGGACTCGCGGAACTGCTTGACGTCCCGGCGGATAGCCTGATTGCCGCGGCTGCGCTCCTGCGGTGCGATACCTTCGGTAACGGCGAAGCCAATACGCTGGATGAGACAGCCGTTGTAGGCCTTCATGGACTCCAGCTGGTCTCTCAGGAGATCCATGTAGTCGTCGTCCAGCTCCTTGTTCGTGCCCATGTTGTCATGGTTATCGATGAACTGATTCAGCCTGCCAATACGGACAGCAAGCTCCCTCTGCTCCTCGCGGAGTCTTTTATAAACTTCAAGTGGAAACATATCTAATCCCCTATAAGTTAACCAACATAACAAAACCCATCACAATGAATATTACCATAATCACGGTGAGGTCTACAAATCCTGACTGTAAAAACATGGCACGCTCCGCATTTCTTCTGCGCTGGAGTCCGGCAACTACCTTACCATTGGCACGGCACCACTTGGGAAACTCCTCAGCGGCACCCAGCCTGTCTCCGGCTTTCAGCTTGCGCCTGAGAGTCGACCCCATATACGCCCGGACTCCTAAATTAAAACAGAATGAGCACAAGGCATCAAATTCTCCCTGAGTCAGGTGCGGAGTATCGGCATTCAGCTGGCGCTCAATCGGGGCGATGTCATTGCTGAACAGCTTATCAGCCTCGGCCTGAGTTATCTTCTGCCCCTTCTGCACCTTGCCGGTGTGCCCGTACCCAATAGTATAGAGTCCGGGGCGGTCGGCGGCACCATGGTACGCCTCCAGCCTGCACCCCTCGAACGACTTGATAAAGTCTGCTCCCTGCTTACTCAGCTTCATGATCATATCCCCTTACACTGCGCGTGTACGTAAGCCCGGCTTTGGACTTGCGCCGCGTAACCCTGAATGTAACCGGTATTGTGATGGACTCCGGCGGGATAGCGCCGCGCTCGTAGTCCTTGTAGATAACGCGCTTGAGGTCAGGTATGGACTTGACTCTGTATACCTTGCCCGACCTGCTGGTGTACTCGTACACCGGAGCTGACACAGCTACAGGCTGGAGATTGAACGTGCTGTGCTCCAGCTCCCACTGAATAGACGTACAGTGCCGCTTGGCCTGTATGTACGCTGTTTGGTACGGTATGCCGAGAGCGTGGCACGCCGCCCTTATCGAGGGGTAGTTAGTCCCCTTCACTGTCACTGGTGTGTTTCGCGACATCGGTTAGCTCCTTATCCTTGCGTGTCGGTATAAGACCCTGCAACACGAGCTTCACATAATCCGTTCCCAAGTACCCGATCATGGCACCGAACGCCACGCAGGTATCAGTCTGCATATTGGGGAACATGTACTGGACTCCGCTGAACAGACCGACTGTCAGCAGGGCGCAGATGGCGCCTTCAAAAAGCGCCGCAGGGAAACTGCGGCGCTCACGGAACAGCCTGAGAACGGCTAACAGGAAGCTGATGAAGCCTCCTGAGAATAAAGGATGGAGGGACAGCCACTCACTAATCTTATCGTACATTCTGTGTACCTAGTATAACAAAACGAAATGCGTCCCCTCCGATATGTATTATAGCACCTAAGCTATGGTAAAGTCATGTCCTGACTCACACTCACAGTCAACGGGGAAGCCTGTGAGCCAGTCAGGTACAGTGCGCATGACGGACTCCATAGTCTTGGCGTCCGCTTCAGCACGGTCATCAGGGACTACGGCAATCCAGCAGTCGTGGATGTTCGCCTTAATCTCGATGCCGGCACGATGGATACGCACTGCCTGCCAGTACAGCATGTCGAACGCCAGCGCCTGACAGATATTCTCCGTAAGGAGTCCGCCGTAGATACGGGTCGGCGTAGCCTTGCCGTGGATAACACGGTCATAGACCAGCCCGTCATCTGTTACACGCAGGTTGGGATACCACATGCGGAAGCCGTTGGGCAGTACGACACACGGCTCCCACTGCTCAGTGCAGGGGATCTTATCCATCATGGCGATGAGCATGTCATTGCGCCCGAACTGCAAGCACCAGTAGTGTTCGCCTGCCGCGCGGTAGCTGGCAAGCACTGACAGCGTACGGGAGCAGGTATCCCAAAACTTAACGATAGCCCAGTTGACAGAGCGGTAGACTCTGTGGGCGTTGAACGCCATAGCCTCATGCTTCTGCAAGTCGGGGTCAAGCTGAATGCCCTGACGGAGCAGGGTGTCCGAGAACTTCTTCGCCCCTACGCCATAGCCTGCCGAGAGGACTCCGGTCTTGCCCGTGTTGCGGTAGGACTTGTATTTGTTGTGCTCGGGGTCGTTACTATCCTTGGCTTTCTTATGGATAACGTCAGCAGGGACGTAGAAGATCTTGCTCGCCAGCTCAGCGTAAGGGTCTCTGCCCTCACGGAACTGCTCCACGAGATCATCCTGTCCGGCGACCCACGCCAGCATACGGGCTTCAATCTGACTGGAGTCACAGGCGAGGACAGTATACCCGTCCGGCACACGGATAGCTTTACGGATAGCCAGCTGGCTGGGGTCGCGCTTGCTCATATTCTGGAAGTTGAGTCCGTCAGAACCCTCCTGAGTACCGGCGGTATACCGTCCGGTGTGCGCCTTGAACGCCTGAAGCGAGATAGGCACAGGCAGGTCGCCCCCCGCTTTCAGCAGGTTCTCAGCACGGGACTTCTGTATACTGGAGTTCTGCTCGAGACGTGCCTTGACAAGGAGTCTGACACGCTCGTCAGGGTGCTTCAGCAGGGCGGTGAACTCAAGGTCAGTCTTGCTGATGGCTGGAATGTCCTTGCCCTGCTTCTCGCTGTGCTTCATCGGGCAGTGGACTCCAAGGCTCATGAGGAGCTTGGGGAACTCCGTGCGTGAGCGTATGGCCTTAAGCATGTCCTCGGTCGTCTTGAAGTCGAAGAACAGAGCGGCACGGAGCTTCTCCAGCCATGCCTGTGTCCCCTCCTCAAGCGTTCCAACATAATCTGTAAGTGCCTGCTTAGAGGGCACAAACGCCGGCTCCGTAGCCATACGAGCGGTGATGTCGATGAGATCGAGCGCATCAGTCAGGTTCTCCTTATTGGTGTACTGCTTGGCGGCAGTTATCATGCTGATAAAATTCAGGCGGCACTGGTTGCAGTCGTTGTAGCAGTACTGCTTGAACCACTCCCACTCGGAGTCAGTAAAGTCCCCACGGTGCTTGCCGTCAGACAGTACAGTGCCTGCCTCCTTGATGCCGTGCCCGAGGAGTCCGGTCAGCGCCTTGTGCGAGCAGGAGATGATGCTGGACAGACCGAGATAGCACATCAGCGGAATGGTGTCCAGTATGCGCCACGGGCGAATGCCGTAGTACTCAGAGAGGATTAGCCCGTCGAAGCCTGAGATATTGTGCCCGACGGTTACAGTGCCCTCGTCCTCCAGCCCGAGCGACTGGAGGTAGTCCGCCATCTCATCACCCTCGACCACTACAACAGGGTCGCGGTTGACTCCGACAGCGACGCACAGCGGCTCGAAACGCTTGTCGCGAATGTAGTTAATCGCCCCCATCTTGGTGAGGGTGTACTTATCCTTGGAGTCCCAAAAAGTCTCGAAGTCAAGTGTTACTAATTTCTTAGCCATAGTTGTCCCCACAATAATAGCTAGTCTAATGAAAGTATTTTATGCATCGGGCAGTCCGGCACGTTGCACCAGTCGCAGAACCGGTTCTTCTTCGGCTCAGGCTTCTGAGTCTTCATGGTGCGGTACAGGGTACGCAGTGCCATGATGGTATCGATGTAGCTGGACTCAGGTATGTGCTCAGGCTTCATGCGCAGGCACGCGTTAATGCTCGGCACATCGCCGACCGGCACGTCGACACGGGTGAGGTCGTCTGAGTCAAGGTAGCAGAACGCCGCTACCATGTGGTCAGGACGGAGCTTGCGGTAGATGCACATGGTATTGACCTGAAGCTGGAGGGTGTCGACACTGTATTTCTTTCCTGTCTTCCAGTCGAGTATAAGCACATGCCCGTTGGGAGCAACCATAAGGCAGTCGATCTTGCACCGCAGGTTAGCCTTGGCATACTCAACAGGTACGTTATCCATGTCCACGCCACAGCACACCTCGGTCTTGACCTTCCAGCCCTTCTGCTTCTTTGAGTTGACGAACGAGAAGAACTTCCTTGCACTGGCACAGCTCTTATCGTCAGGGTCATACTGGAACACGCCGGAGTCAATGGAGTCCTCCATGAACTTGTGGAGCTTGGTTCCACGTGCTTTCTGAGCAGACTCCACATACGGCAGGGTCTTGGTGATGTAGCTCTGCCAGAACTTGAGCGGACACTCTGCCACGCTCTTAAGCATGGATGGGGAGATCTTAAGCTCCTCGAAAGTCGGTATCTTATCAGTCATATTAGTCCCCACTAATTGTGTACTGGTATTATAGCTTGACACTAGGCATGTGTCAATATTTCCGCTTGATATCATACTGACGGACACCAAGAACTTTGGCCTTGCTCACAGGCAGGTCCTTGTCGTAATCAGCGCACTCCCACTTCTCAGCGTTGTAGCGCCTGACATAGGAGTCAGTATCACGGAACACAGGAGGGTAAAGTATATCGAGCATGGCGTGCACACGGTCGTCCGGCCTGTCCAGCGGGTAATCGTCCCAGCGCCGGGGATCAATCTCACGGAACGCCTGACGCCACGAACGGAACAGCCACGGGTCGCGCAGCGCGCCCATCAGGGCGACAAGCCTGTAACGGTCTACGACAAAAGCGGCTCCCCCCGCCGCCCAAATCTTATTCATCTCCAGCACCTGAGTCGGGCGGGGGAGCGTAGCCTTGTTGCCCCAGCGGAGCTCGCTCTTGAACTCCACCGCCACGAACCAGCCGCCGACACACAGGCAGTCGTCCGGTATACCGGCACGGCTGAACATGCCCTGATTGACAGGGAAATGATAGTAGCCCCTGTCCTTAAACATCTTGCGGGTGAAGGACTTTACGTCCGCTTCCTTGATTTCTTTTGTCCCCATAATACTCTCCTCAGAACGGGCACTCGCCCTCACCCTCACCATCTGCCATATCCGGCGCATTGTACTTCTGCTCGTTCGGAGTCGGCATACGGGCGGACAGCGCGTCAAGCCGCACAGAAATACAGCGCTGGCGCGCTGACGAATACCTCAATACACCCTGTCCCAAGTCCTGACGGACATCAGATATATCAGCATTGGGGTACTGCCTGAGATCATCAAGCAGGGTAGCCGCCGAAATGCCATGAGACTCAGCCCAGCGTGCCAGCGCCGAACGCTTGAAGATAACCGTATTGGTGTCCAGCTCACGGCGGATTTGCAGTGAACCGCGCGGCTCAATAACCACATAAGGATCAGGCATACCGGTAAGCACCGGCTCAGGCGCCTGCCTTGTATGAGACTGGACGGCGAGCGTGTTGTTGATGTTGTCAGTCACGAAATCAGCCATGATGCTGACAGGACTCTGTCTTGAGTCCTTTACGCTGGAGCGCATGTCAGGCAGGAGCACCTTGCCAATCCAATCCTCCAGCGTGTCGATGTCGTAATCCAGTAATCCCATTTGCACAGCCAGCCTGCCGGCGGCGAGAGCCACGCCGAGACCGGTTACCCAAAAACGCTCATCGTTGTTGCGGCGATACTTCTGCGAGAATGCTGCTACTGAGTCAGTAACATACTTCCCAACCTCGGGATGGGAGATTATATACTGGATAAACTCACGCCCTGCCAACCCGTAATTACCGTGGACAGCAGTCATCACTGAGTCAATCTTATGGGTTACCTCGGCGTTTCCAGTGTAATCCTTGAAGTCGCACCGCATCTCAATGACACGCATGGACGTAGCCAGCGTCTGCTCACGGAAACTCTTAAGCATCTCGTACACAGACTGGTTGGAAGTGGATACTGTAATAGTCTGCCATGAGCCGCCGCGCTGAAGCTCAGTGCCTGACCTGTTGGAGCGGTTCTTCTCACGCCCGTTCACGAGGTCATACAGCATGTTGGCCATATCCTCGACACGCATGCCAGTGATCTCATCAATGAGTATCGGCAGGTTATGGTACACGGAATACTGCTGGTACTTGGCGGAGATGGTATCAGTCCTGCTTAGCGGCAGGCTGGCAGGGTCTCCCCACACGGACGCCAGTGCCGAGAGCAGGCTGGACTTGCCCTTGCCGCCCACAGTGTCGTAGAAGTTGTACATCACATTGGTCGCCGTACCGATGCCGAGCGGCATGAACACCGAGCCAAATGAGGCGCACATCAGGAGCTGGGCTGACTTTTGGTCAAGCTCCCTGTACAGCCTTGGAATCTTCTTCCACTCGTCAAGCGTACCGGCAACAGTCATCTTGTGTTCAGCCATAGCCTGAGCACGAGAGTCAAGATATGTAACCTTGACTCCGCTCGCCGTGTAAGTCTGAGCGCCGATGACGAACTCACTGTGGTGCTCGCCGTTCAGATCCTGCACCTCGTACCAGCCATAATGGTCTCTGACAAAGGACGGTGTAAGCTCGTTCTGTACTTTCGCTATATAGGTTTTCATAAACTTTATCATCTGATCCATGTTGTCAGGCTCAACCGATATGCCGTACTGAGTCAATATACGGGCAGGGGCGAGCCCTGACTTATACATGTCGTCTACTACAAAATCAAAGTCCCTGTATGAGTTATCGCTGAACACGACACGGGACTTGTAAGTACGCATTGGAGTCAGCATACGGTTATCGATAACCAGCTCCATGATATAGAACTCGAACGGGGCAATGGTCAGGGTGATGTCAGCGCCCTCTTTGTTTTGGAACGTCCACTGGATTCCCTTGCCCGGCACTACATGGTATCTGTCAGACTCAAACGGCACTCCCCTGATGTTATCAGCTGGAGCTGACTCCACCTTCGCCTTAAGTTTCTTCCCCAGCATGACAGGAGTCTTTATCTTGCCGCGGTTCGGGCAGTGTTTGCACACCTCACCGCGCTCGCCGGACTCAAACGTGGAGCACAGCACCGGAGCGTAGTTGTCTTTCTCCAAGCTGTCCCATGTCTTGTCGCACTGGTCAACGTCATAGCGCGGGTCATCCTGCGACAGCTGGTGAAAGGTCTCGTACCCGTGGTCACAGAAGGTAAGGCAACGCGCGGCGTTGCGCCATGTAGGATACTTGGCTGAGCCGCAGGTTCTTATCTGCTCACAGCCATTGACAATAGGATCTGTTTCCCGCATCTCACGCACCGTGTCAGCCTGCTTAACAGCGGTCTGCTTCGCAGGCTCGTACTGCTTAAGCACAGTAGCCAGCTTAAGCAGGTCAGTAACTCCAGCCTTTGCTATCTTCACAGGCACAGGCTGACCCTTGTAGTTGTACGTCCCCGGTACTCTAAGTATTCTTGATATGTCAGTAGCCGCATGGTCATACCTGAGTCCATACTTATCGCATGCGGTGAAGAGTCTGGCCATGAACCTTGACCACTTGTCCGGCGTAACAGTCCTGCCCAGCGGCCAGTACAGATGGACTCCATGTCCTGTACTTACTATCCATGGCATAGGCAAACCAGTACCAGCCATGAAGTTCTTGAAGTCCATCCCGAACTGCTTCGGGTCTGTATAGTCAGGCTTGGCATGGTGGGCGCCGATGTCGATGTCCAGCCACAGCGCTGCCGCTCCGGTGCAGTCCTTCGCCTTGCGTGAGGGCGAGCTGAACCCAGCAGGGCTGAACCAGCAGTCGGTCTTGGTGCTGGCGAGGGAGACCAGCTCGTCAGGAGTCTGTCCCCACTCATGGTGCATGGAGTTACCCTGCTTGGTTACGACAGCATGCAGGCCAGTTGAAAGAATATTCTCAAGGAAATGCTTGACATCTGCCGCAGGTATTGATAACATACCTGTGCTGTTACTAATTCCATGATTCTCTTTTGCCCCGCTCTCCATCGGGGCTTTTTTGTTTTCGTTACTCATAAGATACTCTCCTTTGTTGCCTGTGTGAAGGCGTCCGCAATAACAGCGTTCATCTTCTGCCCGTCCCTCAGTGCCCTTATCATCTTAAGCTCGAGCTGTGATGAGAACACATGGACCACATGAATATGGTCCGAGGTCTGCTTGGCTGAACTGAGTCTTGCCAGCGCCTGCCCGTATACGAAATCCCCTGATAAACATACGCCGTCGAAGATCATAAGGTCTGCCGACGACAGCTCTACGCCGAATGCTGTTGTCCGTGGGTGGCAAACCAGCACGCGCGGCGACGCCTCATTGAGAAACGCAGTGAATATCTTAGCACGTTTTACCTCCGATGTCTCTCCTGTTACAGACTCACAGGACACACCCTTGCTGTTCAGCCAGTCCGTAAGGGCATGGCATCTCGCAAGAAACGGCGAGAAGATAACTGTCTTGCGGTCAGTAGAATTTATTAAGTCCAGCATCAGCTGGTCTCTCGGCAGGTCTGTCAGCGTATGCACATCGCCGCCTGACTCAGCACGGATACAGCCGCACAGAAGCTGGAGACAGCGGCTTACGCAGGAGGACTGCTGCTGTACGGTTATTACCCTGCCACGGAACTCAGCCGTCATGGAGTCCTGCAAGTCCTTAACTGCCTTCTTGATGTCAGCGGTAGGCTCAGCGTACTGTGCCTCGGTCGTTACCTGCGGCAGGTCAAGCACATCCTTGGCGTCAAACCTGATGGCTGGCTTGAGTATGCCTTTCATCATGGCATCAGCTTCCGGACGGTTGCACCACTCATACATGTTGACCTTGTACTGAGTCAGCTCACGCCACTGGTACAGTGATTTTATATTACCCAGCGCCAGCGGATTAACCACACGCACCATGCCATACACCTTCAGCGGGTCATGCCCCGGCGTACCGGTCAGCCCCCACACACGGGCAGTGGGTACAGCCCTGAGGAACTTACTGATGATCTTGGAGCGTGCCGTAGTACAGTTGGCATAGGCAGTGCACTCATCGATGCACACCACCTCCGGACTCCACGCCAACAGCTCATCATAATAGGTCTTGACCTTCTCATAGTTGGCTACGATTATGTCAGGGTTACCCTGTATGCCCGCACGCATCTTCTTCTTGTCCCCAACCAGCAGGAACACACTGGTGTCCGGCAGTGTAGCTACTGCTGAGTCATACCACACGGCGCGCAGAGTGGAAAGCGGAGCGAGCACCAGCATCCTGCGGGCACGCCGGGCAGTCCGCAGGAGTCTGTATGCCAGCAGGGTTGAGCCGGTCTTGCCTGTTCGCATAGTGCTCAGGTTGAAGCACCGCTTATGCTCTGCCATGAACACGCCGGAGATCCACTGGTGTTTCATCGGCTCGTATTTGCCCTCAACTCTGAAGTCGACGAGCTGTCTTATTCTTGCAATCTTATCCATATACAACAAGGGCAGGCGCTTGGCCTGCCCCTCCTCTAGCCTCCTAAAGCCCAGCCTCAGATATCACCAAGCACTGAGTCCAGCTCACCTGCCGCGTCCATGTCCGGCTCAGTGATAGACTCAGCCGTCGTATTGGCGGACTGTGATGCAGGGATTGCCGGTGCAGTAGTCGCTTCCACAGTAGCAGACATAGGCTCCGGAGCCGCCGACACAGGGCTCGGCGCGGGCAGTGGGTTTATCTTAAAACCCTCCGGCTGGTAGCCCTGCTGTCCGGCACTGCCGCTGGACTCAGTACCGTCCTTGGTCTGCACGTGGGCCATGTCCATGTACTCATCCTTCTGCGCGAGGACGCTGTTCATCTCCTGCATGGAGGAACCGCGCACGCCGCTGAATCTGACCACTGATACAGTAGCCTTGGGATCAAACGAGAAGTGAGTAACCACCTGAAGCGGGAGCGCATGGACTCCAGCGAGGAACCTGCGATACTGAGTGTAGGACATTACCTTACTGCCCTTGTCAGCGTTCTTGTACAGGGACTGGCCTGACACATCGAACGCCACAGCGTCAGTCATAAGCTTGCCCTTATAGAAGGGGAATACTACGATGCGGCGCTTGACCTGATAGCCAAGCCTGCCGTCCGCATCACGGACAAGAGCTGACTCAGGCACACAGGCCGGAGCCTTGGTGTTGCGGTACCACACAGCGTCCGGTGCGGTTACAGCGGACGGGTCGTACTTGCTCTTGTAGTAGATGAAGTGGTCAGCGGAGTCCTCAGCGGCGATGATGCCGTCGAACTCATCACCGAGGGAGATGCCCTCCTCACTGCCGTCCTTGATGGTGAACTTGCAACGAGCAGTGGAGAGCATGCGGACTCCAGCCGTTGTGTTCAGGTCGCTGGCGAACATGCCGCTCACTGCGGCAAGAGCCTCCGGGTTAAGCGCAACGAGATTAGTGTTATCCATATTGAATACTCCTGTAAAGTTAAACATCTTACGTGTTACATCACCGAGCCTTACGTACTGAAAGGTCGGACTCAACCACGTAATTGAGTCCTAACTCCTGTGCCTTGACGATAATGTCCTTGAGGTCATCACCGACAGCACTGGTAATCAAATCCATTAACAGAGTCTTGGCAGGTCTCTGCTGAAGCAGGCACGCCGTAGCGAGGGACTCCCCATGAGCCTTGGCATCAGCCATGTCATTATACATGGCAGTAAGGAACTTCTCCTTGTCCGCAATCTCAAGATGGTCCTTCTTGGTCTTGGACAGAGTGTACCCCTCAGTCCTGATGGAGTCAACACCGTTCTCCTCCATCTCCTTGAGGATCATGGAGACCAGCTTGTTCTCCCCTTCCTTGCACCTGTCCAGCTGGGCTGAATAGTAAGCCTTGATCTCGCGAACCTTGAGAAGTTTCGCGAGCAGTTCCTTAGTCTGCATAGCCATAATACACCTCACATATCACATCAGAAGCTGTGCATATTTATATCGGTGCGCCGCACAGCAAGGCGCTCATTCAGTCAGATACGAGCCAGTCCCTGACAGCCGATGATGCGGCCCTGCTCATCACGGATAGCACCGCATGTTACCATGTAAGTGCCAGCCCAGCCATAGTCCTTCAGCGCCTGAGCCGCAATGGTTGACACCACATAGACTCCATCGGGGTCGATGTCCTCCGGCATGCCTTCCGGCTCACCGAACGTGAGCTTGTACTCAGGCACAGCGTACTCAACTCCAGCTGACTCAGTGTGATAAATAGTTCCTACCTGAGTCTGTACGGACTTGGCACGGATAACGCCCACGCTGGGAAGTTCAATCCTGACATCCCCATTGACAATGGTAATAGCATGGGGAGTGTAATTATAAATCCGCATTGTTTTCCCTCTGTTAATCCAAAATAAAATTTTTTCCCTTGTTCTGCTGTCAGTATAGCTTGACACTAGCAGGGTGTCAAGACTTTTTTCCAAATTATTTTTCATTCGGCCTGACCTCTGTAATAACAAAAGACTCAGGGTTAAGCGTGATCGTTGCTGAACCGAACTTACGTTCGGGATTCTTGCGGTAATCATCCATCATACGCTGGGCATTAACCAAAAGGTTAGCCTTGTACGGAGAGATACGCAGGTACTCCGCAACCTCACGCACGCTCCAAAACTCCACGCCCGGAGCGCAGTCCAGCACAAGCGGTGCCTCCCACTGCGAGCCGAGATGTCTCTTCACTGAACGCCCGCGCTTAAGCCAGCGGCTCAGGGTAACAGGGCACATGTCAAGGGCACGTGCCGCCTCGTTGATGGAGTCATAATGGACTCCGTTAACAGTAACAGGCTTCTTACTTGCGAACATAATTATCCTCCAGCATAGAGTCAACATCATACTCCGGAGGCAGTCCGCACGGGCTGACCTTGGTGCAGTCAGTCCACGAACCGTCAGGCCATGCGATGCCCTGAATCTCCTGAGTTACAACACCGTACCAAACAACTGGCTTCTCGCTGTGATCACGGTACTCCATCTCGCCAAGCCACACTGCCCCGATGATACCCATGACAAGGCAGACCCTTACAACCATATACTTAATAATATCCATAATGTCCTCACATAAAAGCCTGTCAGTATTATACCAACAGGCTACAAGATTTACAAATAGTTATTTGATTACTACGTCCGCCCCGAATATGGAAGCGAACACCTGCTCCGGAGTCAGTACCGCCAGCTTGCCAATGCCCGGCCTGTGCATCAGGCGCTCATACTCTGACTGAGCGTACTGCTCAACACTCTCAAAGACATACCACAGATCCTTAACCCGCTTGTCATTGCACGCGGCAGTCGCCACCGTACTGCAATACCTGCGCCATGACTTGCCATTATATGGCACGTCGCCAAGAACGTTAACCGCATCCTGCACAGCGTCACGCAGCTCGATCATATGCTGTTCAGAGTCCGGCATGTCGGCGAATGCCTTGCCGGTCAGGACGCTGAACTGACCAGTATGCCCATTTGAGTCCATCACATACGGGTCACCATGTGCCAGCCCCATAAGCCCTGACACATTCGTGCTTACACCGATATTGAATATGCCAGCCGCCAGCATACAGGTGATATACTCAGGGGTATACACGGCCCTACGTGACGCCATGATATTACCCCAGTGGTCCCTGAACATCTTATTGAGGTACACCATCGGCATGACGTCCGTACCACCTACCTCAAGGAAGTCCCACGCAAACGTGGCCAATCCCGACAGGAACGACGGGAGCGCATCAGCACGCTGTCCCCAATGAGTCAGCGCCCAGTTCAGATCACCAGCCAGCTTCTCAACCAGCGTTGAGTCAGGCCAGTCTGACCTGTAAGCGTCACGTTCGTTGTCCCACAGCAAACTGTGCACAATCGGAGCGAACGTCCAGTCCCAATAGCCGAAATCAATCTGCTTCTCCAGCAGTCCCTTGAACATCATAAGGAGGGAGCAGTCATACCCCGCCTTCTCCTCGCAGATAAGGCTAAGCAACTTAACCCTATCATCATGCGAGAGCCCGCGGATGCGGATCTCCAAATCCTTTGCTAACATACTCCCTCCTTTATTACCACATCACACCCGAAGATACTCGCCATCACCTGTGCAGGAGTCAGTACCGCCAGCTTGCCGCTGACTGTCTGCATGACAGCGGACTTCTTGCATGACCTGCGTATGTCCTCGATGGTGGCACACAGGATATCCAGCGCACGGCTGACTCCTTCCATGTCGTACTCCTGAGCGGCCGCCCACGTGTTAATATACTTACACCGTGAGAATGTATGGTTGTCTATCTCACGCATGATCGCTCCGGTCAGATAGTCATACGCATCACGGAATGACTCATACCCAAACATAACACCGGGCGAAACAGGATTGCTGAGCCCGGTATCCTTCTTATATTCCTCCCGATATTTGGTGTCATACAGATTACCGAACTTATCCCACTCCTCATAGATTAAGTGGTGCTTCGTCTTATCCTTATTCGTATACATGCACCACATCATAAGCCAGCTAATGACATGCTCATCAAGTGGAGTCCATTCATGTCCCGGCTCTACAGTGAGGTGATACTGGTTATACCGGAGCATACCGAATAATGCATTACGCTGAACGAAGCCCAGCGCGCGCATAGCCTTAAAGCCGAGGCTGGCACACCCCGTTACAGCCTCAGAGAACAAGTCCCACAACGCATCGTAGGACTCAGCGCAGAGTCCGTAATGGATGTAGTCTCTGAACCTGTGAGCACAGACGTTCGGGTCTGTCTCCAGCCTGAACACCTGAGCGCCCATTCCATAAGAGCTATGGAACGAAAGCTCAGACTCCATGATGCGGGCGAGGTTGTACGTAAAATTCTGATGGTTCCCGAACTGATACAGATAGGTAAAGAACCCTGCCCAGTTCTTCTCCCTGCTGTCTCCGAACAGCATCTGAATGCCGTTCGAATCAATCCAGTCCCTGAGTTCTATGATTGTCATGCTCCCTCCTTTACTACTACATCTGCTCCGAAGATGCTGGCAAACACCTGTGCAGGAGTCAGTACAGCCAGCTTACTGCCGTACTCCGGCGCCTGCCACACTGTGCCATCGCCGCCGCACACCTCATCAATGGCAACATACAGCCCTGTAAGGGCTGACTCAATGCCATGCCAGCCATCCTCCCAGCCCTTCAAAGCATCGGCATAAAAGCCATCCCAAAAGGATGTCTTGCCCGTGGCGTCATGCATAGTCCCCGCCGCATCGTCTACTGCATTCAGCACCTTGATGAACTGGTTCATGATGCGGTCGTAATCAGTAATAAGCCGGGGCCCAAAGTGCAGACCCCAGCCGAAGCAGTCTCCGATGCCATCATTGCTGGAGTCAATCTGCCCTCCGTTGATGCTGGCTCCTGCCCCCGGCGCTGACATAATCCACTCCAACAACATGTGGCACATGGAATCAGGGTTCTTATCGAACTCCCACGCCAGTGCCTTGGCTACATGTACCCTCCACTGGTTGCCCAAGTACACGGACTTGAGCGCATGCTGGAACTCCACGTCCATGTGCTTGAATGAATACATAATTCCTGTTATGAGATTGAGGCAGTGGTCTTCCGCTGACCCAGCGTGATCCATCAGGTACGCAATGAGCCTGACGAAATGCTCCTGCACAACAGGGTCATCGCTGGAGTCAGCGACCATCTCCTGTATGCTGTGATAACCATCATAGATGTCGTAGACTTTCTCCTCGTGGGTAGCGTCGTAACGCTCGAACAGACTCAACACCCAGTCACCTAGTAAGGAGTCAAGCTGTGCCGTCCACTTCTGTTTGTCAACGGACCCGGTAACGCCAAATATGATACGCCCGCCAAACTCTGACGCGGCGCCAAACATGTTCAGTTTTTCGGGCAAATCCATCGCCGCCCACTCGGTGTCGAACTCTTTCTTTTCCATTGTCTTTCATAAGCGGGGGCATGCCCCGCCCCTCCTTAGATGTTCTTCGCCAGCTGTCTCAGCATCTCTGCCCTCAGCTGGGCTATATCCTCGACCTTAACCACAGGACAGATATCCTTGTAGGAGTCAGTCGTACCCCCTGCCATGATGCCAATCATGACCACACGGATACCCATGCGCTTGGCACGGACGATGGCCTTGCGGCATGAGTCCGAGTTGTCTGCCGCCCCGTCAGTGACTATGACCATTAGCTTGGCCTTGCCCGGACGGGACAGAAGTCCCTTGGTTGACTCCACCACTGCCTCTGCGGTCGGCGTCGAACCACGGACGGTATACTTCTTCACCGCCTCAGTGAACGACGCCCTGCCACGGACAGGGATAATCGTCTCAACCATGTCCATGAACGGGGAGCGGAACGAGATGACACGTGCCGTTACATTGGGCACTCCGAGCAGGGCATGGTGAATGCCCCATGCCGCGGTGATGGCGGCGTCTCTCTTGCCATCACGACCCATAGAACCGGACGCATCCAGCAGGATGTCGACGTCGTGCCCCCTGTCTTTCGACAGAGTCATGGTGCGGCGTGTGTCAGCCGTCGGCTTGATGCCGGTGAGCGACTGGCGGTAGGCCTTCGCCCACTTCTTGATCCCGCCTGTCTCGAACGAACGGCGTTGTAACGTCTGCTGTGTGAGGCGTGCCTTGAACATGGCGCTGCCCTCGAACATGGGGTCGGGCAGTGCCTTGCCCCCCGGCAGGTTGTTGTCGTCCGGCTTGGCATCACGGACTTCCGTGTGCCCGCTTGTTGACTCAGCGGACACCTCGGACATGATGCCCTCTGAGTTCGCCTGCTGTTCAGCCTTAGCAACAGCGTCGGCAAGGTCCTTCTGCAAGTCCTTGGCGAGCTGTGTCCCCTCGGACATCGAAGCATCGGGGTTCCAGTTGACCACGCTCTGCCCGTTGCCGTTGCCCATGCGCAGGCTGTCGGCGTCGGCCTGAGTCTGTTCGTCCGGCTGGCTGTCCTCGGGCTCGCCCTGTCCCTGTCCCTGTCCCTGAGACTGCTGGTCCTGAGACTGGTCTCCAGCCTGAGACTGCTGACTGTTGCTGGAGTCAGACTGTCCCTGCTGGGACTGGTCAGACTGTCCCTGCTGTCCCTGCGACTGGCTGTCCTGCCCCTGCTGTCCCTGTTGGTTATTGACTCCGGCGATGGTGAGGATCTTCGCCAGCTGATCCATCACGTGCTTGGTGTTCTCCAACACCTTGCCGTCACCGACCCTGCCGGTCATGATGATATCGTGCAGGAGTCTGTTAATCTCCTTCACCTTGTCTGCCCCGATCATGTCCTCAAGATCCTGACGGGCGGCGAGGTCATCGGCGTCCATCTCCGTGACCTTGTGATACTTGCACCTAGCATGGAGCAGGAGGTACTGCTGGAGTACGTTCTTCACGTCCCCTGACTGCGCTGGCTTCGGCGAATAATTCATGTCCCCGCTGAGCCACATGGCAAGCACGAGGTCGTGGAACCCCTTCTCCCTGCCGGGTCGTTCGTTGACTCCGGCACGCTCAATGCGTGGGTCTTCCACGACATTGAAGAACCTGTGAAACTCCACGTCCCCCATGCCGAGACGCTTAGCCCAGTCCCGCATGTACTCCTGCTGAGACATGTGGTCCCGAACATTCGGGCACATGGTCAACAGCAGGTGCAGGATCTCATGGAGCTCGAGGCTCCCATATGTGTCCCGCTTCTCCTTCGGGAGCAGAGCCAGCGCCGCCTCGGACGGCGTATCTATCTCTGCCTGCGATGGGTCACAGACGGACCACGCCGCCGCATCATGCGACGGCTGAGTATAACGCTTCACAGCAACGCGGCACTGAGTCTGTGCCGCATGCAGGAAGCCGGCATTTTCTCCGGCCATAGTTATTCCCCCTATTTATTAAGCAGGTCATTAACCCGCTCTACTTCCTTGTGAAACCCGTTCCTTACCACAGCCATGGAGTCCGGCCATACGCCGCCGAACGCCTCCATGATTGTGTGGTAATCGTTGAGGGCGTCGCGGCTGGAGCCACGTGTTGACCCAAGACAACAGCCCCTTACAGCTTTCCACCAAGTGGAGCCGTCTGTATGACTCCATCTCTTCACAATACCGCAGGCCTGACGTGTACTGATGGGTTGCTGGTGCAGGTCTCCGTTATACCAGCTCTCCCTCACATCGGCGAGGGCTTTCGCCAACATCATCCCGAAGGTGTCCTGACTGTCGTCAGGGCGTCCGCCAAAATCAGGGCAGAGCCTTGCGAAGACCTGAGCCTCCGCTTCCTTGCTCATATAATCAACAGGCACGTTCCTGAGTCTGTTGAGCACGGCAGGATCAATTGGCTGGCGTGCCTGCCAATTGCCCGTCTCATCCCCGGCGCCACTGGTGTTAGCCGTAGCGAACACAGTTACACCGTTCCCATACAGAGTCCGGCCATCACTTGCGGTGATGGTGTGGTACTCAAGGAAATTATTCAGCCCCACTATGATGGCGGACGACGCGGCGTCCAACTCGTCAAGAAGAAGAACGGCCTTGGTTGCCATGCTCCCCCTGATATGAGCGGCGGCGTCGCATGCCTGAGCCAGCGGGCCAGACACGAACTGAGTCGTGCCGTTTACCAACCCTTCGTGCCCGACCAACTGTTCAAGCGTGGACTCCGCTGAACAGGTAAATTGGAAAAGGGGAATGTCCTGCCGGGCGCAAACCTGCGCCACGACGCTGGTCTTGCCGGCGCCGGGCGCTCCGGTGAGGAGTACGCCCTGCCCCTCGTACATGTACTCCACGACTTCCCCAGTCGTGTCCGGATCGAACACGTAGCTGGAGTCAACGGACGGCTGGACAGGGAGGCGTGCCTTCGCCTCCTCGCTGTCCCACGCGTCCGCGGGGATCTGAGTTGCCGCGAGTACGTCAGGCTGACAGGAGTCAGCCAGTGAGTTGCCGGCCTTGGCCGGCTCAATTGTGATAGTTGTTGCCATAATCTTTCACCATTTTCCAAAACGTGTTGAAGTATAAACTAACAGATGGGGTGTGTCAACACATCACACCCCACTGCCTGCCGCTAGAAGTTTACGTGCACTCCCATCGCGGCGAAAGGATTGAAGCCTGCCGGCTTAGGCTCCGGTGCTGGAGTCTGTACGGGCTCCGGCTGTGGCTCAGGCTGTGGCTCAGGCTCGGGTGCTGGAGTCGGTGCAGGCTCAGGCTGTGGCTCAGGCTGGGGAGTAGGCTCCGACTCAGTCGCCGACTCAGTCGCCGGCTCCGGCTCAGGCGCAGGCTGAGGAGCAGGTGCAGGTGCAGGTGCTGGAGTCTGCCCGTGGTGCCCCGTAACGATCGGGGCAACGACGTCCCAAAGGTCAGGCTCAAGCTGGAGCTTCAGCCCTCCAGCCCATGCGCTCAGGGTTACGTCAGTAGCGGGCTGGCTTGCCCCCGCCCCGACAGGCGGCAGGTTGTACTGGCGGAGTCCGCGGGCGAGGACACGCCCAAGGTTCGACAATGCGCCGTTGGTCAGGCTCTTCTTCTTACTGAAGATTTTGACCCACCGCTGGAGTGCGGCGAGGATGTCATCGTGCTCAGCACGGAGCGCGGCCTGCTGGAGCTTGGCCTGCTCCTCAGGAGTCGCGCCATGCACCTCCATGGAGGTGATGGAGGCACGAACCCAGTACGGCTGGGGCTGGTCAAAGCCACGCTTGTGGCACCCGTAACGCGCCATCTCATTAGCCTGACTCCACCACTGTGGAAATTCAGCCGCCCATCCTGCCTGTGCCTTGGCCTCAGCCTCGGCAACAAGCTTCTCGGCCTCGGCTACAAGATCCTCAGCCTCCTTCTCACGTCCCGCCGGCACGATGTACATGCCGGAACGAAACGCCACGAACCGATCCGCAAACATCTTGCGGACCTGTCCACGGATTGACTCCGGCAGTGACACCAACCAGTCCGGTGCCACGTTGAATCGGCATCCCTTCGGGGCTGTTGCGAGAAGCGTCGAGTCGAAGTGGTCCTGACGGTCTTCCTCCGTCAGAGTGTACTGCGGCCACGCTCCTTCAAAATCTACCACGACCATGCGGGCCGCGGTCTTGAGTGCGGCGGATACCTCCACCGCGATTCTTGTCTTGTCCATATGGACTCCTGTTATGTTAAGCCGCCTGAGTCTGTGCACGTGCGGGCGGCTGAAGCACACGTGCCCACGGAGTCTTACCAGCGCCACCAAGTGTCGCGCTGGATGCCTACCTCCTCGTAGGCGATTACCGGCTCCCCACTGGAGTAGTACCCATCCTCGTAAACACGGGGACGGAAATACTTCTGGAGTTCAGCGGTTCTGCGGACAGCGTGCCTGCCGTCTTCGCTCTCGACGAGCCAACGGCCCCGCCCGAGGGCGGTGACGCGGTACTCCTCGTCAGCCGGACCGCTGACGGCAGAGCCGTCCTCGTGGTAGGTGCAGACACGGACAATAGAATGAGAATAGAATTTAGCCATGATTTTCACCTCTCAGTGTACGTCTTGCGACGGGGGCATGGATTAAAAGACTCATGCCGTGCGATGGCTGTCGCATGGCTGGAGCGCCCCTGCTCCATGAGTCTGTATGATTTTATCGGAGCGCACTCGCTGAATGCACTCTGATAAAACGGGGGCTTGCGCCCCCTTACAGATCAACGGTACATGAAATGATATGCATTGGCGAAGCCGTTGAGCCTGTTTAGTACAGACTCATCGGACAGTCCGTCACCGCCGCGGACTACATCGCCAGTCCACCCGCGGCCTCCGTAGGGAGTCTCGTAATCCTGATACTCCCATGTGCCGTCCTCGTCGCGGTAGAACTGGACGACGGTATGGGAACCGTCCCGATCGCGATCCTCAATACGGATCGCGCTTACTTTTGCAACCTTGGCAAGGTCGAAACCATGCCACCATTCGCTATACATAGTAACCTCTCAGTTAAGCCGCCTGAGTCTGCGGCACGTGCGGGCGGCTGAAGCACACGTGCCTGTTGAGTCTTACCAGCGCCACCAAGGGTCGCGCTCGACCCTCACCGACTGGTGGGCGTAGACGGGCTCCCCATCGAAGTCGTATTCTTCAACCCAGTCGGATGACTTGAAGCACCGCTGGAGTTCAGCGGTGCGGAGCACCCACTGGTGCCCGCCAGACTCCACCACCTGCCAACGCCCCCGTCCGAGCGAGCGGACGTGGTAACGGACCTCCGGCTCGTAGCCGAAAAACTCGGCGCCAGCATCACCGTCGACCGTGGTGGTGACGGTCACAACGAAGTGATTATATGCTTTCATGGTTCTTCTCCTCCTCGCGGGCATTGATGATGCCCGTGATATTGCAAATCTTAACAAAGACGTCATTGTCCCCGTATGTGTAGTACAGGGACTCAAGCTGCTCCCTACGTGCATAAAGCACGTTAAGAGGAACACGCGGGCTGTTGTCCGGAAGGACAGCGATGTCAACCGCCTCCTCCTCGGACTCCTCCTCGGACTCCTCCTCGGACTGGCGGTTAAGATCCTCGTTGAGATGCGCGATCCACTCGCGCTCCTCGGCAATGGCCTCCTCCGACCATCCGTCGCGGCGCATTTGCTCCGCGTTGAACTCAATAATATTCTTAGCCATGATATTCTCCTTACAGGGTTCACCTGTAATTGGGGCATGCTCTCTGTTAGACTCGTGTGATGCGTGGCTAACGTATCGCTGAAGCGCCCCTGCTTCATGAGTCTTGTGTTGCCTGACTCGTGTTGTACTAACACGATACCCCCTGTCAAGCTAGGGGTTTGCAGGACAATTTATTTCCCCGCAAGTATGGATCATTTGGATCAACGGATTTTTCCCCCGTTGAGTCAATGCCTTATGAGCACTGATCCAAATGATCCATACTTGCGGGGACACGAATTGTCGTGTCCCATTCGTGGCGCCTGAATCTGCCCTTTGATCCATGTTGATCCACGCTGATCCAAAGGGTTGGATCATTACAAATGGCGTCTGAACGCCATTTATCGCGTGTTGATCCAAATGATCCACGTTTTTCGAGAAAAGAATTTTTTCTCGTGATGTTCCTGTCCGTTCTCGTGGAGTGTGAGTCAGTCTCCTATACGAGTTGTAATTTTATTTTATATGGATCATTTAATAATAATAATAATAGAATGGCGTTCAGACGCCATTTGTAATGATCCACGACTATGGATCAACCATGGATCAAGTGTGGATCAATCTGGATCAACGTGGATCAAGCGCCTTCAGCTGCCGCCCGCGGCTCATGGCTCATGTGTCCACGCATTGAGTCCGTTCAGCGTCTCGCGCGTTCAGCGTCATGCTCCACGCGTCATGCTCCACGCGTCATGCTCCACGCGTCATGCTCCACGCGTCATGCTCCACGCGTCATGCTCCACGCGTCATGCTCCACGCGTCATGCTCCACGCGTCATGCTCCACG
>Ga0326512_10001115_pt1 | contig 21635 bp, 32 predicted proteins | sample 1_2617_0518_D_FD_203652 | JGI IMG/M metagenome (GOLD analysis project Ga0326512, IMG submission 203652) | Bovine rumen microbial communities from UC Davis, California, United States - 1_2617_0518 | ecosystem: Host-associated > Mammals > Digestive system > Stomach > Rumen | place: USA... | reverse complement strand
TAGAACATATTAAAGATACAAACAAGAGAATAAGAATATTTAAAATAGATGAAGATAAATTAGATTATATATTTAATTTAGGACTAGATATATATTTAAGGCAAAATTTAGTAGAAAAAGTTTAGCTGTAATATACAGCAGTTAGGAGCTGATAATATTGAGTAAAGTAGACGAATGGAATTTTGAAGAAATAATTGCAAGTATTGAAAAATTTGATTTAGGAACAAAAATTAGAAGTAACACAGGAGATATATATAAATTAAGTCAAGCAGAAGGAGAAGGAAAGCAAAGGAAATTTAGCAGATGGGATGGAACTAAATTAAGATTTTTGACTTATGAAAATATAGGCAAAAAGTTTGAAATATTAGAAGATAATACAAAAGAGATAGAAGAAATACATATACCTGATGAGCAAATGATGTATGTTGAAACAATATTAAAAGGCAAAATCAATGAATTAGTAAAATTAGTAAACGAATTAAGAAAGGATAAAAGCAATGAATAAGTGCAAGAAATGTGCTAAAGAAATGACTTGTAATAAAGAAAAATGTAATTTTAAAAGTTGGAGAGAAACAAATAATTATGGAGTACCAAGGAGGATAGAAAATGTATTGTCCAATGAAATACAAAAAAGATAATAGAGAATACATACTAGAAAAAGTATACCCTAATTATGCTTTATATTGTAATTTAGACTATGGATATAAGGAATGTTTTACCTTTCATGAATTAGGGATGGTAGAAGAAGTAGAGCAAGATAGAGAAGCATATAAAGGTGGAGAAGTTTGGTTTTAGGAGGTAACGAATGAGTAGATACAAAATAGATAGACATATAAAGAAATACATAAAAACTGAATTATACAACTATGAGAATAACAAAAAAAAGATAAAAGAGATAAGAGGAAATATAATAGATGAATCTGGATTTAATGATGGACAACCTAGAGGAAATGAAACATCAGATACAGTTAGCAAAAAGACAGATAAGTTATTAACAACCAGAGCATTATTAATAGCAACAGAGAAAGTAAATAATATAGAAAGAGCATTGGGAAAATTAAGCGAAGAAGAGCAGAGAGATGTTAATTTAATATTTTTTAAAGGACATTCTCAAGTACATGCCGAGTTATATGACAACATTAGCAAAGATATGTATTATAATATTATGGATAAAATGATCTACTTAACAGCAATTGAATATGGGGAAATTTAAAAAAATCCGAAAAAAGTTACGAAATAGAATTGAAAAATCATGTTATAATAATATTAGTTAAAAAAGGCTACAGTCAGAGATGGCTCGTTTAGTCCATGTAGTCAAAATAAGGTTATAAAGACCCCTTAAGAATTTAATTTTTAAAGCTATGTTCATACTGCATAGCTTTTTTTGATATTAAAGTACTAGGCAACATTAATATAGGGGCTTTGTTTCCTTCTTTTAATAGCTATATCCTAGTTAATAGCTATATATAGAATGTAGTGATATAAAAAGCTAGCAATGGAAGCATAAGGTTGATGGCACTAATTCCGTCACAGGGAAGAAAAGTGCAAGACTTCCAAGAAGTTCGGTTTAATAGACTAAAGGTTGAGCTGTGATATAGACCGTGAACTCAAACGATATAGAATAGCAATCTGTATAACCCTATATCATTACATTGTGTATATAGAAGAAAAGAGGTAATTATGGATAATTATATTAACTATTCTTATTATGATGAAACAGGAAAGCATATAGTAATAATTCATAAGAACACACCGCAAGAAACAATAGATAGATACTTACAGAAATATGATGAAGTAAAGTATAAGGAGTAAGCTTATGAGGGGTAGTTGGATAGCTGCTCGAATAGAAGCAGACTTAAGAAGAGAAAGATATTGGAAAAACAAAACGACAAGACAGCGTTGTTATGAAGATGGTGTTAAGCAATGTGATGAGTGTATGTATAAAGAGATATGCGAGGATAAAGAGGTAATAGATGATATTCAAATGCAACAACACAGAATATGAAATTAAAGAAGTAGATTGTATAGATGACGATGTATCTACAGTAGGATTAACAAGATATCAAGAGAAAGTAATTCTACTTAAGAAGCTAGATACAGATTTTATAATAAAGACATTAAAACATGAATTAACTCATGTGTGGTTATATGAATATGGACATAATCAATCTGAAAAGCAATTTAACAATGAAGATGTATGTGAAATAGTAGCATGTAGTAACGATTTTATAAATGAGATAGTGAATAAATATAAAGAGGAGGAACTAAAATGAAAAAATTAAAGTTTTTAGTTAATGTACCAGATAAGTACACAAAAGAAATGTATGAAGAAGGGCAAGTAAAAGAATTTGAAGATGACAGAGCAGATGAGATATTGTCAGCAAAGCGTTCAAATGGAGAACCTTATGCAGAAGAAGTAAAAGAAGATATAAATCCAATAGAGGAAGCAATAAAAGAAGTAGAGCCTAAAAAGAGAGGAAGAAAAAAGAAAGCTGAATAGTATGGATAAATATATAAAGATGTTAGTATATAAATTAAGTGGCAAAGTAAAGTATTCAGTAATGTATATGATAGAGTATGAAGGACAATGGGAGCAGTATTATAATAAAAGAGATGTATTAAGAAGGCTAGTAGAAATAGATAAGGAGGGATAGTTATGGCAAAGCTAACAGATAAACAAAAAAAAGAAATAATAGCTGATTATGTTGAATGCCAAAACTATTCTGAGGTAGGAAGAAAGTATAATATTTCTGATGAATATGTAAGAAAACTAGTCAACAACAACAAGGACAGTTGGAAACAGTTGGAACAAAAAAGCAAAGAGAATACTGAAGAAGTATTAGAAGCAATGAAGAAACGCAGCAAAAGAAAGATACAATTATTAGATAAGTTATTTGAAGCAATGGATGGAAAACTAGACAACATAGATATGTTTACTAACATAAAAGACCTTGCTACAGCTTATGGAATTATAATGGATAAAGAGTTAAAGGTTTATGAGCTAAGATTAAAAGATAAAGAAATAAGCAAGCCACAAGAAACAGTACAAAGAATAGAAATAGTTAATGATTTGCCAAGAGATGATGAAGATGGAAGTAATTAGATTAAATATAAAAGATATGGTTGCTCCACATTTCTGGGGTACATTTAATTCTAAAAAAACACATCAAATAGACAAAGGTGGCAGAGGTTCTACAAAGACAAGTAAAAATAGCTTAAAAATATCTAACCATTGTATAGAAGAAGATAAATGTTCAGCAGTTATAATAAGGCGTTATCAGAATACATTAAGAAATAGTGTATATAAAGAAATGAAAAGAGCATTAAAAAGACTTTATTTACAAGAAGGAATAGATTATACAGCATATAAAAGCCCTGCAGAAATACATTTGAATAATGGAAATAATATATATTTTGCAGGTGGCGATGATTACGAAAAAATAAAGGGTATGATAGACGAAAATACGCCTATTAAAATAATATGGTTTGAAGAGTTGACAGAATTTGACGGACCTGATGAATTAGATCAAATTATAGCTACTTTTACTAGAGGAAATGATGATTGGTTTATAGTATTATATTCGTTCAATCCGCCAAAGAATAAATTCCATTGGGTTAATGTATGGGTCGAAAAAATGAAACAAAGACCTGACTGCATAATAACGCAAAGTGATTATAGGACAGTTCCGCAAGAGTGGTTAGGTAAAATGTTTATAGAACAAGCCGAACTAATGAAAGAGAATGACGAAAAGCGTTATAGGTGGATTTATTTAGGCGAAGTAATAGGATTAGAAGGATTAATATACAACCCAGAGCTAATAGAGTACGTAGAAGAAGATTACATAGAAAAGAATAAAGTAAAAATATTATATTTAGACTTTGCAACAGATAGTGGACATCAAACATCAGCAACTACGACAGGGTGTTATGGTTATGGTAGTGATGGATATTGGTATTTACTAGATACTTATTACTATAGTCCACACGAAAAACCAATAAAAAAAGCACCAAGTGAATTAAGTCAAGATATATTTAACTTTGAACTAACTATGAATAAAAAGTGGAAAGCTATTACAGATAAAGAAACAATAGATTCAGCAGAAGGAGCTTTAAGAAACCAATACTTTAAAGACTTCGGAAGAAGATTACACCCTGTTGATAAAGGAACAAACAAAGAAGAATTAATAGAATATAGTCAAGACTTTTTAGCAAAGAGAAAGTTTAGGGTATTAAACAATAACAATAATCAAATATTTAAAAAAGAAAATGAAAACTACATGTGGGTAAAAGATAGTGTAGAAAAAGGAAAGCCAACTCCAGACAAAACGGAGAAGGCTTTTTTAAGTTCTGAAAAATACTATAATACCTACACAAAAGATTATGCTTATAGTTATGGAGATCACACACAAGACAATTTTCAATATTGGATAAAAGACAACTTACAAAAGCTAGGATTAAAACAATAGGAGGGAAAAATGGAGTTATATGATAATATAGCAAGTGCATTAAGAAAGAACGGTGTTAATTTAAAAGTTGGAGATTTATACGATTATATGGCAATATGGAAAAGCTGGTACAAAGGAAATGTAGCAGACTTTCATTTTTATAACGAAGTAGTAAACGGACAAACAGTAAGAAAAGAAAGATTAACAATGAATATGCCTAAAAAGGTATGTGAAGATATAGCGAAGTTATTATGGACAGAAAAAACAAGAATAGATTTAAGCAATAAAAAAGCAACTGAAAGATTATGGGAAGTTTTAGATAGTAAAGAAAATTCATTTACTGTTAACTTTCCTATTTTTTTGGAAAAGAGTTTAGCAATTGGAACTGGTGCTTTGATTGAGTATAAAAACAACAGAGATGAAACAATAATAGATTATGTTCTAGGAGATGTAATAATACCTTACAAATATACAAACTCTTACATAAACGGAATAGTAACAATAAGTAGATTCCAAGAAGAATCACGCAAAAAGAAATGGTACTATACACACATTACTTATCATGAATACATAGATGGAAAGTACCGAATACTTAACGAATTATATAAGTCAGAAAGTGAAACAGAACTAGGAAAAGAAATAGATTTTAATACAATGTTCCCAGATATAAAAGAAACAGATGAGATAGAAACTTCAGTTCCTAGATTTCAAATATTTAAGCCTAATATAGCAAACAACATAGATATGAATAGTCCAATGGGAATATCTATAATAGCAAACAGTATAGATAGATTTAAGTCATTAGATATGAAATATGACAGTTTTTATCGTGAGTTTAAGTTGGGCAAGAAAAGAATATTGGTTGATCCTACAGCAATGAAAGGAACAATGCAAGCAGATGAAAATGGCAATGTAAAATTAGTGCAATACTTTGATAGTAACGATGAAGCTTATGTAGGAATAAATGGAATGGAAGGACAACCTGTTAAAGATGTAGATTTCTCATTAAGAGCACAAGAACATATAGATTCAATCAATGCAGACTTAAATTGGTTAAGCTCTAACTTAGGACTAGGCAATAACTTTTATAAGTTTGATGGTTCTGGAGTAAGAACAGCTACAGAAGTAATAAGTGAAAATGCGGATGCTTTTAGAACTAAAGTACATTATGACATTATAGTAAATGACGTTATATATGACTTAGTAAAAGTAATTTGTGAAATGGAAGGAATAAAGACAAACAAAATAACAATAATTCCAGATGATTCAATTATAGAAGATAAAAACACAGAACAAATAAGAGCATTACAAGAAGTAACACAAGGATTAAGAAGCAAGAAGTCATATTTGATGGATATAAAAGGAATGACAGAGCAAGAAGCTGAAGAAGAGCTTACAAAAATCCAAGAAGAGAAGATGAGTAATCAAGAAGCATTTGGTTTTAGCGTTCCTGATGAAGAGAGTGATGTATAATGCTCACACAAAAAGATTTTAGATTATTAGAGAAAGAAGCTATTAATCTATATGGAGATTTAGAAATTGAAATCATAGAAGAAATAGCGGAAAGAATTGCAAATGTTGGATATGCTAATACAGTTGTTTATAATAATGCAGTAATACTTCAAGAAATGGGTATGCTATATGAAGACATAATAAACATGGTAGCAAAATACAACGAAAAGACTAATGAAGAAATATTGAAGATATTTGAAAATGCAGGAATAAAATCACTAAAAAGAGATGATAGTATTTATAAGTTGGCAGGGCTAAATCCAAAAGGACTAAATATATCAATGCAACAGTTATTAGCTTCTACAGCAAGGAAAACACACAACAATCTATCAAGGTTAACACAAACAACAGCATCAACTTCTCAAATCCAATTTTTAAATGCAATGAACAAATGCTATATGGAAGTATCAACAGGAGTTAAAAGTTACTCACAATCGATTGTAGATACAGTAAAAGATATTTCAAAGAATGGTGCTTATGTTGAATATCCAAGTGGAGCTAGAAGAAGTATAGAAGTAGCTACACGAATGAACATTTTAACGGGAGTAAATCAAACAAGTGGACAACTTCAATTAATGAGAGCCGAAGAAATGAACTGGGATTTAATGGAATTGTCAGCACATGGAGGGGCAAGACCAGAACACGCAGAATGGCAAGGCAAGATAGTAAGTAGAAGTGGACAAGCAGGATATTTAAGTTTAGATGACATAGGCTACGGAACAGTTACAGGTTTTCAAGGAGTAAACTGCAGACATACATGGTTTCCTTATTATAAAGGCTCTACAATGACTTATACAAGTCAAGAACTAAACGAATTAAAGAATGCAAAGGTAGAATATAACGGCAAGCAAATAAGTGAATATGAAGCAAGTCAAATTCAAAGAGGAATGGAACGCAGAATACGACAAGATAAAAAAGATATTGCAGGGCTACAGGGGATATTGACATCTGACACAAAAGATAGTAAACTAATAGAAGAAACGAAGATAAAGCTAAGAAACGCACAAGTAAAATTAAAACAAAACAATAGCATATTGAATGAGTTTGTAAAACAAACAGGGCTTAAAAAGGATAGTACTAGGTTAGCAATAGGAAAAGCAGAAAAGAATAAAAGTACAATAATTAATTACTTAAAAATACCTAAAGACAACGTGGAAAAAGAAAAATTAATGCAAAATATAATGATAGACATAAACGAAAGTAGAGCTAATAAATGGAATTTGAATTTAATACGAAAAAAAGATTTAGATTCAAAATTAAAAGAATTATCGTTTTCGGTAGATTTTAAGGGAATAGACGATAAAATAGTTGATACAATAATAGAGAATTATGACAAGTTAGGGAAAAAATATTATAGCACATTAAATCATATTGGGGTATTTGATGCGGATGATTTAATAACAAGACCTACAGCAGGAGGATATACAATTGTACATTCTAGAACATTAACGGGCGAAATTTATTTTAATCAGAATGATATGAAAAAATATGATAGCTTCGTAGAATTAATGAAAAACGCATCTAGTACGGGACATATTCCTAAAACTATAGATGAAAAAAACCTAAAATATTATGTTTCCACTCACGAATTTGCCCATAGTATTTTTACTGAAGCAATGTTAGAAAAGAATTTAATAGGAATGGACACATCTATATATAAAAATTTTGACAAAGAATTAGAGACACTGTACAATAATTATAAAACTAAAATAAGTAGTTTAGATAATGAAATAAAAGAATTAAATACAAAATTTGTACTAGATACGGAGAATTTTTCAAAAGAAGATTCTATAAAATTAAAGAATTTAAAAAGTGAATATGACAATACATTTGTATCAAAATATGCTATAAGAGATGGATTAAAAGAAGAATTTATGGCTGAGTGTTTTGCACAGGCTAATTTATCAAGTAATCCATCAAAAACTTCAATGGATGTGTTAAAAATTATAGATAAATATTTTAGAAAGTAGGTAAGATAATGATTGATTTTCCAGATTGCTATAGATGCAAACATTTTAACAAAGAACAAGGCAATTGTAAAATTTACGACATAATCCCCGAAAATATTATAGAGGGGAAACAAGATTGTGAATACAAAAAAGTTAATTAAGGCACTCAAAAGAGTGTCTTTTTTATATGCAAGAGATTAGCAAAAGCTAACCTCTTATTTTTATGCCTTTTTTACGGGAGCAGGCTTAAAAGAACAACTGGGAATATGTCGACGGACGATAAACGGGAGGTAAGAATTATGGAAAACAACGAAAACAATGTTGAAGAAACAAAAACAGTAGAAGGAAACGAAGGAACTGGGAAAGTAGATACTCAAACTACAAATCAAAATGAGGGAGCTGAAGTTGATGTGAAAGCAGAAGCTCAAAAAATGGCTGATGCTATTGTTGCCAAGAAATTAAAAGGAATGCCAACAAAAGAAGAAATAAAGGCATTTAAAGATTGGCAAGAATCACAAAAAACAGCAGAACAAAAACAAGCTGAAAAGGAAGCTGAATATCAACAAAAAGATAATCGAATATCACAGCTAGAAAAAGAAAACGCAGTATTAAAGGCAGGAGTAAAAGACGCAGATGATGTTGATTACATTTTGTTTAAAGTCAGCAAAATGGAAGGCGAGTTTGAAGAGAATTTAGCTAAGTTCTTACAAGACAACCCTAAATACGTAAAGGGTGAAGAACTTACAGAGCACAAAGCGACTGGTGCACCAGTTAAGTCTATGGGCTCAAATGAAACAGATGGAGTGCTAGCAATACTTAAAGCTAAACACCCAGAAATGAAATTTTAGGAGGTAATTTAATATGGCAAACACAGTAACACCATTACATGGTACACATGAAAGACAAGAAAGATACATTCCAATGATAGTGGAATTAATGAGACCTTATTTATATATAAGGAATACATTTTCAACAGACTACGAAGGTAGTCCAAAAGCAGGAGCTGTTAAAGTTCCAGTAAGAAATACAGATGTTTCAGTTCAAAACTATGATGTAGTAGCAGGAGCTAATTTAACAACATCTGCAACAACATATTTAAACATTCCAATTGAAAACAATAAAGTCCTTAATGAATTAATAGACAATTACGAAGCACAAGCAGTTCCAGATAATCTAGTTGCACAAAGACTAGAATCAGGAGCTTATTCTATTGCAAAAACATTAGAAGCTGATGCTTTATCAGTATTAACAACTTCAGGAAACTTTACAGCATCTAAAACTCAAGGAACAGATTCAACAGCTGCTACAATTTATTCTGATATATTAAAAGATATAGCACAACTTAAAAAATTAGGTGTTCCAGCTAGCAGAATAAAAGTAGCTATAGACAGCGAAGCAGAAGTATTACTATTAACTGACGATAAATTTTCTAACACAGCTTCTCAAATCGGTGCTGAATTAGCAAGAAATGGTGTAGTTGGAAGAGTAAACGGATGCGACGTTATCACAGAAGACTTATCAAGTGTAAACGCTCAATATATAGTTTATGCTCCAGATTGGTGCAAAGCTATAGATGAGTTCACAATCGCACCTAGAGTAGTAGATATAAGAGATGGAGCACACGTAGGAGCTTCTAAGTTAGAAGGAAGAATGGTTTATGCTAATGCTGTAACAAACAATAAAGCAGTAGTAGTAAAAACAGTTGCTTCAGTTTAAGGAGGGTTAAGGTATGCTTACATATATAACAGGCGATGATTATATGGAATTGTTAGATGCTGATAGCATACCTGACAATTTTAATAATTTAGTAATAGAAGCAAGTAGTTATATAAACAGACAAACTCATGGGAGAATAAATCCTAACAACATTCCAGAGCAAGTCAAATATACTACTTGCTTAATTGTTAATCTTATAAATGAAAGAGAAACAAAATTAAGTGAAATAAGCGGTTTGAAATCACAAAATATAGAAGGTTGGAGTGAAAGTTATGCAACTCCAGAAGAAATAAAGGCTGATTGTTCAAATAAAATGCAATCTGTATTAAGTAACTTTTTATGGGATGTGTTAGGAGTGGATAATAAACCTTTATTATATAGAGGGGTTGATGTAGTTGAGTAATTTTTTTATACACCAAATAACAGTATATCATATTGATGGAGAAAGTATTGCGAGGTTGCCTTTTAAGAGTGTTTACTTTAGGCATAATAAAAAGTCTAACCTTGTAGACAAACGGTCTTGAAAAAGGAAGTACAGGCTCAATAACTATACCTACTACAGAAGCATTAAGTATTTCTACTAATGATTATGTAGTTGAAGGAATTATAACAGATGAATTTGACTTACGAGCATTATCAAAGAAATATCAAGTGTTTAAAGTAGTAAGTGTAGATGATAATCGTAAAGGTGGCTTACAACATTATAAAATAGGAGTAAGTGAGTAATGAACTTTACAATGAAAGTCAAAATGAATAGTGTAAATAAGATAATAAAAGACCATGGGTTAGATGCTAATGGAAGTGTAACAGGTTTTTTAAGAGATGAGGTAGATAGGTTTTGTGATCCGTATATACCTATGGCAAGCGGACCATTAAAGAATACTAAGACTTATCCAAGTAATCATGAAATCAAATACACAAGCCCTTATGCACATTATATGTATAAAGGCAAAAAAGCAGTAGGTCCTAGTAGACCAAAGGGAGTAAAACGCACTATTTCAAATATGCCTTTAAAATATCAAGGAGCACCAAAGCGAGGAGCTGAATGGGATAAAAGAATGATGAATGACCGTAAAAAAGATATTGTAAGAGATATAGAAAACTTTATAAAGAGTGGAGGAGCATAATGGAAAAATCAAAAATGGAAAAAATAAAAGAATATATAGAGTCTTGCCCATTATTAGATGGAGATAAGATAAATGTAGATTATTTAGATGATGAGATTTATTCTTATTCAATAGATAGAACACCAACACAACCTATGACACAAGGTTTTATAGATGGTTTTGGTGGGAAGAAACAAATAACATTTGATTTTACAGTTACAGCACCTTTATCTAGTAGAGTTGTAACTAATCTTGCAAATTCTAAATTCGGAGAGGATTTTATTCAATGGATAGAAAATAAAAATCGCAATAGGGAGCTACCAGATATAGACGGAGCTTTCAAGATTGAATGTACAAGTCCATCATATATATTGCAGAAAACAGAAACAACAGCAGTTTATATAATTCAAATAAATTTCACATATTACGAGCTATCTTAAAAGGTAGCTCTATTTTTTTATAAGGAGGAATTGAGATGCAAATTTATAATAGAGCAGACATAGTAAACTTTATGAACACAGGAACAGCAACAGAGCCAGTTTACACAAGAATGCAAGGATTTACAGAAGGTGGAAAATCTTTAAATTCAAGTACTTATGACAGACGTTACATAGATGAAAAAACAGAAAGAAGTACAGTAACAGGGTATTCTACAGAAATAGCATATAACTTTGATAGAATAGAAGGAAATGCTATACACGAGACTTTAGCAAATATCCATGACAATGAAGTAGTAGGACAAGTTGTTCAAATATTAACAGTAAACACAAAAAATAATGAAGCTAGATTAAGAAATTATAGTGTTATACCAGATGCTGACGGAGATTCAACAGATGCTTATACATACAGCGGAAACTTCCATGCAGATGGAGAAATAAAACAAGGAACAGCAACTGTAGCAGCTGATGGATTAACAGCAACATTTACTGAGAGTGTATAATAAGAGGCAAGGTAATAACTTGCCTTTTTAAGTTGGAGGAAATATGAAAATTAAAAATATAGAAGTAGAATTTGATTTTTTAGATGCTGATAATGTAGAAAAATTAGAAAATGCTTATAAAAAGGTATTAGAAGAAACAGAAAAACACCAAGAAGAAGAATTAAGTATGAGCCAAGAAATAAGAATAGAATGCCAAATAATAAATGAGTTCTTAGATAGTGTATTTGGAGAAGGTGTTTCAGAGAAACTATTTAATGGAAAAATGAGCCTAAAAGATCATACAGAAGTATTCCAAGATATTTTAAACGAAAAAATAAAATATTCAAGAGATTTAGAAGCAGTTTATCAAAGATATAAGCCAAATAGAGAAGAAAGAAGAAAAAGAAGATAATGTATAATTTATTATTAGACAAACTGCCACAATATACGCCATCAGGGTTAAAAATACGCACTGATTTTAGAGAAAGTATAAAGTTTGAATTATTAATGCAAGATAATAAAATAAATAATAAAGATAAAATTTTATTAGCATTAAATTTATATTATCATGAAATGCCTAAAGACATTGAAACAGGAATAGAAGATATGCTATGGTTCTATAGAACAGGAAAAGAAATAAAGACTAGTCAAAAAAAACAAAATGAGAATGCAAAGCAAATTTATAGCTATGAATTTGATGATGAATTAATATATGATGCTTATAAAGACCAATACAATATAGACTTAAATAGTATTCCATATTTGCATTGGTGGAAGTTCAAAGCAATGTTTGAAGGATTAAAGAACGATAACAAAATAGTAGAAATAATGGGATATAGAGCAATAGATTTAGGCAAAATAAAAGATAAAGACGAAAAGGCAAGATATAAAAAACTAAAAAAATTATATGCTTTACCAGATATGAGAACACAAGAACAAAAAGAAGCAGATTTTGGAAGTGCTTTCTGGTAGACTTGATTTTTTTATAATAATATAATATACTTTGCTAAAAGGAGGAGATATTATGGTTTGCCCTAAATGCGGAAGCGATAAAGTAAATGTACAAATGGTTACAGAAAGTAAACTAAAAAATAAACACCATAGTGTTTTATATTGGATATTTATTGGATGGTGGTTGCATCCTATATTGTGGATATGCTTAACATTACCTATGATTTTTTTAAGGCTATTTGGACACAAAAAGCAAAAAATAGTTCAAAAACATAAAAGTATGGCGGTATGTCAAAACTGTGGACATCACTGGAATACATAATTAACTAAATATTATGAGAACACATTTAAGTGTTCTTTTTTTTATGCAAGAAAGGAGGACAAAATGGCAGATGGTTCAGTAACAATTGATACCTCTTTAGATAATAAAGGATTTAAAAAAGGATTAAGTTCATTGGGTGCAATGGCGAAAGTTGGATTCGCCAGTATAGCAGTAGCGGCTGGAACAGTTACCTCCGCATTTGCAGGGATAGTAACATCTAGCGTAAAGGCTAGAGGAGAAATTGAACAACAAATAGGCGGAACAGAGGCGGTTTTTGGAAAATATGCAAAAACAGTACAAGAATTATCAACAAAAGCATATAGCGAAATGGGATCAAGTGCAAATGATTATATGGCAACAATAAACAAAATGGGTTCTTTAATGCAAGGTTCAGGAATAAGCCAACAGAAATCATTAGATTTATCTTCAAAGGCTATGCAAAGAGCAGCAGATGTTGCTTCTATTATGGGGTTAGATATAAATTCAGCAATGGAAAGTATTGCAGGAGCAGCAAAAGGTAATTTCACAATGATGGATAATCTAGGAGTAGCAATGAACGCCACAACAATAGAGAGTTATGCTTTAAGTAAAGGGATAAAAACAGCTTATAAAGACATGGATAATTCACAAAAAATACAATTAGCAATGGAAATGTTTTTAGAAAAAAGTGCGTATGCAGCAGGAAATTACGCAAAAGAAAATGATACTTTAGCGGGATCTATATCAACATTAAAGGCATCATGGCAAAATTTCTTAGGCGGAGTAGGAAATTTAGGACAAGTAGTAGATGCGGTTATGAAAACTGTTGATAATGTCGTTCGAGTAGCAGGAGAAGCAGTTCCCGAAATAATAAACAACATAGTTCAATATTTACCACAACTATTACAAACTGGAGGAGAATTGCTTAATAATTTAACAAATGGAATCTTACAAAATATGCCTATGTTAATAGATACAACTATGCAAATTATTCAAACATTATCAACGGGGCTAATTGCAAACCTTCCACAAATTATACAAGTAGGATTTCAAGTAATACAGCAATTAATTATGGGAATAGCACAAATGCTTCCAACTTTAATACCACAAGCCGTAGATTGCGTAATAACTATAGTGGAAGGACTATTAGATAATATAGATATGCTTGTAGATGCAGGAATTGAGTTAATATTAGGACTAGCAGATGGATTAATCGAAGCATTGCCTAGACTAATAGAAAAAGCACCTACAATAATAGGAAAATTAGTAAGTGCTATTTTGAGAAACTTACCAAAATTATTATCGGCAGGTGTACAACTTATAGGAAAGTTAGCCAGTGGATTAATTCAAGCAATCCCACAAGTAATTTCCAAAGTGCCACAAATAGTTTCTGCTATTGTTAGAAGTTTTAGTGGATTAGGAAGCAAATTCCTTGAAGTTGGTTCTAATATGGTTAAAGGAATATGGAATGGTATTAGCAATGTTAAAGATTGGCTATTTAATAAAATAAAAGGATTTAAAGATGCAGTATTAAACAAATTCAAATCGTTCTTTGGTATACATTCTCCATCAACATTGTTTAGAGATGAAATAGGAGATAATTTAGCTTTAGGAATTGGAGAAGGATTTAATGATAGTATAGGTGCAGTATATAAAAAGATGCGTTCTGCAGTAGACTTTGAAACACAAAAGCTAAGTGCTAATTTAAGCACAACAGCTAACGTAAATAGACTTCTAACAGCTTATATAGATGTAAACGGAGATATAAACATGGATAGTGAGAAAGTCGGAAGAATGACAGCTCCAACAGTTGCAAGAACATTCAGAACGGCAGGTGCATATTAATGGAAACAAGAGTAGTATATAATAATAAACCATATAAAATGCTAGATCAATATGGATATAAATTTTCAAGTAATGAAGTAACCTTTAACGATATAACAATAGATTTTACAGACTGTACTATAGCAGATATACCTTATAAGTATCAAGAAATAAAAATAATGAAAGCTGATACTGAAGAGGACATCTTGAATGGTACAGTTTTATTTACAGGATTTTTAGACGAAGTAAGGTTATCAGAAATGAAATTAGAGCAAGAAAACAGAGAACTAGTATTAACTTTACTATCTCCATTAAAAATGGCTACAAGACGAAATGTGACGCTTTATGGTACATTCCAAGTAGAAGAAGCTATAAGAAAAGTACTACAACCTTTAATAGATGATGGATTTACGATAAAACAAATGAATGTAGGAACAGGACAAATAACTACTAGCTTTGTATTAAAGACAGTAGAAGATTGTATGAATACAATAAGCTCACGTAGAAATATATTCTGGACTATAAACGAAAAGAAAGAAATATTTGTAAATTCTCTAGATTACTTATTTGGATTAAATCCTGCAAAGGTAATCACAGGAAAAGAACAAGGACTTTTAAGATTACAGCCTAGTATATCAAGTACAGAATATGCAAATGTAATAAACTTTAAGAATGTACGATTGATATACGATCAAACAAACAGTCAAGACAATTCTGGGGGTTATCCAATTGTAGAAATAAATAAAACAATAAAAAACGGAGATATTATAGATTTTATAAATCCTGTAATAATAGATGAAGACTTTTTAAGAGCTTATATAGAACAAGCAGAAGATTCAGAATATGAGGATACTTCATTAGTTTATGCCTTTGATTTAGGAATTGAAATTAATGAAGATGTCCAATATTTCTCAATAGGAATACAAAGACAAGACACAACTGCAAGTAACTATAATAAATTTGCTGTTTTAAGTGGTTCTATAACATTTAACACCGATGGTGGAGATGAAGGAACAGTAGTATTACAAAGAGATAGTTTCTTTAGTAATTTGATAACAGGATTTAAATGGAATGGTGGAAATGCAAAGATTTATTCAATGTCAAGTAATACAGCATTGAGATATACGACAATGAGATTTATGCACTCGACAGAAATAGAAAAATGTAAAGGAATAATATCAGATAGTGGACAAGTAGAAGCATCAATAGACCTTCAAAGCAAATGGTTTTTCTTAAATGATTTAACTGATTATGCAAGAAGTTTAATAATACAGAACTCAAATATAGTAAATGAAGTAACAATGGAAATAGATATAGAAACAGGTTTAAAAATTGGAGATATAGTCCAAATAGATAGACCTGCTTTTTTAATACAAGGAAATTTTGCAATAAGTGATATTTCATATTCGTTTAAGAGTGAATTAGAACAAAAATGGACTTATACATTGAAAAATGCGGATATGTTTACTACATACATCGATTTATTCAGAAAACAAGAGCAAGAAGAAAATGCGGAAACAATAAGCACAGTAATATTAAGTGAATTTATTGATGAACAAATCAATGAAATCCACGAGTATGAGGTTAAAGGTGACCATACACTTAACTTTAATTTATAGGAGGAAATAATGAAAATAAAGAATTTCATTAATATAAAAGCTAATGGAAAAAGCATAGATTTTCATAATTTAATTTTAGATGAGTATTTGAAAAGATTTATTAGAAGTCAATTAAACATAGAAGATAGTAATACTGTAAAAAATGGGAAGAAAATGCAAATTTTATATCTTAAATTTGACACAGAATTAGACTTTGATGCTACTAGTGAAATAAATGCTTTTGAAAGCTTTGATGCGATAATGTTTTTAAGTTCTTTTACTCAAAAAATATCAGAAAGGCAAATAGAAGCAAAATATATATTTGATGCAAAACTGGGGCTTCAAGATTTAGCTTCTCATCAAACAGTAGAAATGTCTTATTATAATGGAAGAAAAATAACAGCAATAGGATTTAATGAGATGCCGGGGATTCCAAAGATTGCAGGACCAGTATGTGCTATAGTAGATACTTCTAAATATAACTTATACATGCAGGGTGGGCAAGATTTTATATTAACACGAAGAGATGTTATAAGTTCCGATGTTGATTTTTGGAGCAATGACTCTAGAATTAAAGGACCAATTCATCTAACGGTTAAAGGCGGTCCTTCTTTATTATATCAAGATCCGTTATATGAATATGAAGATGAAGAAGTAGGAGGTCATGGTTCTTATGTTACCCCAGACCCTACTTATAGCCAATTATATAGCATAGGATTCTCTTCTTATAAAGAATCAATAGCTGAAGAATATATATTAGGCACAGATATTACAGCAGTAAACAACGGAACTTCAATTAGCATAGATGGATTGCAAACAAAAATGAAACAATACACATATTGTCCATTGCAAAGTATATTCCCTTTTTCTGGACTATTTCCATTAAAGCCTAGTTATAAATATGTAGTTTTTAAATACAAACTTTTTCAAACGATTTACACAAGAAACCCAGACTATGTAGAAGGTGGAGATGAAAGCGAATTTATAGGAACGTGGACAGATACAGGGGCATATTACTTACAAGCTGTATCTTTAAGTAAATATGGAAAAACAAACTTAACAATAAAATATGAAAGGGGAAATTAAAATGGTAGAATGGGAAGATGGACAACTAATACAAGAAGGTTATGTAGAAATAAGAGGAGTTCGATATCCTATAGTTATGCCACAATATTCAGGGAATACACCAGTTTCAGCAGAAAATTTATTAAAGATGCAGAATGATTTACAATTAGAAATAAATAATATCGTTGAAAGTGGAAACAATTCAAATGGAGATTATATCAAATATAGTGACGGCACAATGATATGCTATGGAAGAAAGACGATAACAGTTTCTTTGGATATAAGTTATGGTGCAGCATACCGTGGAGATATTCAAACAATCAATTTGCCAGAAGCGTTTATTAATACAAATTATAGAATAACATTACAAGCATTAGCACCAATTCATGTCTGCTATGCTGTAGATAATGATAAGTCAGTAAATTCTTTTAAATTTTACCCTGTTGCTTTTGTTTCACAAACGCAAGGATCAAGATCAATAGAATTTATGGCTATAGGTAGGTGGAAATAAAGGAGGTATAGAATGCAAATAACATATACAAATAAAGAAGCTTTACAGAATGATCCAGAAGTAGCAGAAAAAAATAAAGTAACTGCAGATAATATGAACGAAATAAAAACTGTAGTAAATACAAATGAAGAAGAATTAAGTGCTTATATTAGTGATTTAGAAAACAACCAACTAACAGGGCAATCAAGCGGAACATCAATAGACCTAAGTGATAGTGCAGACAGCAGAGTAAGAAGCATAGGATTAAGCGGAAATAGTGAGCAGGAGAGTACAACAGGGAAGAGCAAATTTAATATATTTGATTTAATTAAGATGTCAAACTCATATAGTAACTATAAAAATGGTTATAGTTTTGAACCAATAGGTACTATGTATAACATAGGTGTTACTTTAGAAAAACCAATACAATTACCAGTATCATTTAGTTATAAAATAAAAAATGAAACAGGTACTAATTTTAGATTGATTTTTGAATTTGATAATGGAACTAGTATGAATTTAATTCAATATGGTAGTGGTACCGGTACAAATGAAAGAACAATTACTGCAAATAATATTACTCAGTCAGGAGCGACTACGATCACTAAAATTAAAGGTGATTATAGTGATAGTGGGAGGTTTACTATCTATGATTTTATTATAAATGAAGGTACAACCGCAACATCATACGAACCATATACAGGAGGGATAGCAAGTCCAAATCCATCATATCCACAAGATATACACAGCACAGGAGATAGCGGTAGTGTAAATGAAAAAGTACAGAATAAGAATTTATTAGAGTTACAAGATGTGGCACAAACTACAGCCTTAGGATTACATTATAATGTTAAAGATGGGGAAATAACTATAGATGGAACTTCAAATAGTAGCGGAGGAATAGAAATCCCATTGAAATCTCCAATTGCTTGTGAAAGTGGAATAAATTATACATTTTCAAAAAAATATAGCGGAACATATTCAAATAATAATTTTAATATACAATTAAGAAGCAATGGAAGGAATATAAAAAATCCAACTGCACAAGCATTGCCTATAACATATAATGATTTGTCTGATACTATAGATGCGATAAGACTATATATAGGAAGTGGTTTTGTATTTAATAATTATACTTTAAAACTGCAACTAGAGCAAGGCACAACAGCCACAGACTACGTTGCCCATGAAGAACAAAACATATCTATCCCATGTCAGCAACCAATGAGAGCTATAGGAGAATACAAAGACACATTTGTTAAAGTAGATGGTAATTGGTATGAAAGACATTATATAGGACAAGTATTGCTAGATGGAACAGAAAATTGGTTAACATCTGGGGTGGCGAATGTATTTTATATTGATAGTATTACAAATTATGCAACCTCAAATAATATTCCATTCAGTAATTGTTATAAAGGCGTTTCAAATGTTAGTGGTGCTTCAGGTATGAATACACAAAATAATTACACAACAGCATTTATTAATATTAGTGGTTCTACAACACCAAGATTTTATATTAAGGACAACAGATTTACAAGTGTTAGTGAACTTAAAACATGGTTATCTAATAATAATGTAGAATTAATATATGTACTAGAAACACCTGTAGACTTACCATGTACAGAAGAACAAATAGAAGCATTAGAATCACTAGAAAAAGCAAGAACATACAAGCCAGTAACACATATATCAAGTGAAGATGTAGTACCTGCTACAATAGATTTAACTTATGTAAAAGATTTAGAAACAGTTATAAATAATTTAGGAGGTGCTTAAGATGGAAGCAATAACTTTAGGTCAAATAGGTGCTGGAGTAGCTCTTATATTTGGAATAATTAAATTTATTGAGTACATATACAATGTATTAAAAAAGAGTACACTTGATAAAATAAATCAAAACACAAAGGATATAGCAGAATTAAAAAATGAAGTAGGTGTACTCAAAAGCGAAGTTAAAGATAGCAAAGAAGAAAGGCTAATACTTGTAAATGGAATATTAGCTTGTTTAAAAGGTTTAAAGGAGCAGGGCTGTAATGGTCCTGTTACTGAAGGAATAAATCAGATAGAAGAATATTTAATGAAGAAATCTCATGATTAGGGGAGGATAAATATGGAAAAAATAAAAAAGATAGCGAAATATACAACAAATATATTGGCAATAATTAATGCTTTAATAGTTGGATTAATCCCAATATGGAATTTACCAAATATATGGAATTTAATAAGTAAAACTATTATATTAATTATGGCAGTCATAGGAACTTATTTATTAGGAGATAAAGCAATACAAGTTAACGCACAAGATAAAAAAAATCAATTATTGCAAGATGAGATGGAAGAGGAAGAAGATATTTGTTTAGATTTAGATGGAGAAGATAATGATAAGGGAGATGAGGAAGATGGAGATAACGAAGAATCTATTAACTAAAAGTAAGTATTGCAGAAGCGGAGAAAAACAAAATAAGATACAATACATAGTAATTCATTGGGTAGGAAACCCTAACACATCAGCTCTGGCAAACAGAAATTATTTTAATAATTTATCAAAAACACATACAACAACAGCATCTGCCCATTACATTATAGGACTCAAAGGAGAAATAATACAATGTATTCCAGACGAAGAAGTAGCTTTTCATGCAGGATCAAGAAGTATGAATAGAAAATCTATCGGAATAGAAGATTGTCACCCAGACTGGAAAGGGAAATTCAATTCAAAAACATATAATAGTCTGGTAGAATTAGTTGCTTCTTTAATGAAAAAATATAAAATAGATATAAATCACGTTATAAGACATTATGATGTAACAAAAAAGACATGCCCTCGTTATTATGTTGAACATAAAGATGCGTGGGAACAACTAAAAAAAGATATATTAAATAAGTATAATAAGTCAGTAAAAACATATTCAACAACAGTTGGAAAAAGTTATAAGTTAAAATCTGATACAGTTATATATTCAAATCAAGATTTAAGTGGCAAAAAGTATAACTATTTAAAGAACACAACAGTAATAGTAAAAAAACATGTTTCAACATCAATAGATTATATTCAAGTAAAAGCAACAGGAAGATTAGGATATATTAAGGTAAAATATTTAAAGTAGAGAGGTAGAGTAAAATCTACCTCTTTTTTTGTGCCATAAAAGTATATTAAACAAAAATAAAAAAGCCTCTATGTGGATTTTCGTAAGTCAAAAATTTAAAGATTTTTGCCCCATACGACAGCTTTCGACAGACTTTGCAAAAATAATGTAGTATAATAGTATAAAGAGGTGGTTAGTATGTTATTAAATTTTCTAATATGGATTAACAAAAGAAAATTGGACAGAATGATTACTTCAGATTGTACTTACGATGAAATATTAAAGCAGAGTCAAAAGTTGGACGAGCTTATAAATATCTGGATGAAAAACTGGGTTAGGTTTAGGGGACATTGACTTTTCCACAGATTAATAATATAATGTGGATAAGAAATACAAGAAAATAAAATAAATTTCCCACATTTTTCCCACATTAGTTTGGAATAATATAGAATAATATAGATTAATAAATCTATAAAAACATATAAAAATGTGGATTTTAAAAGAATATGGATTTATACAAAAAGATAAAAGTATTTCAGTAGGTTCAGGTGTTGTTTCTGAAATATTACAATAATAAACACAATAATAGCAAGGGTTTCGAGGTTTTCGAAAATCCTTGCTTATTTTTATTTCCCACACTTTTCCCACACTAGTTTAGTAAATAATCTAT
>Ga0326512_10001114_pt1 | contig 21643 bp, 23 predicted proteins | sample 1_2617_0518_D_FD_203652 | JGI IMG/M metagenome (GOLD analysis project Ga0326512, IMG submission 203652) | Bovine rumen microbial communities from UC Davis, California, United States - 1_2617_0518 | ecosystem: Host-associated > Mammals > Digestive system > Stomach > Rumen | place: USA... | reverse complement strand
CTTTTGACCATTACTTTTTGTTTCTCGTGGCATAAAACTCCTCCTCTGTAATTTCGTATTTAGGAAGAAATTCTTTAAAAAAGTTTGTTTTATTTATAGAACATTGCCATCTTTTTTGAGATCGATGGTCTCTTTTTCCATTAGGAGTAATAAAACCAGAGGTATTATTTTTCCAAAATTTAACGCAATCTTTTCTTAGCTCTGTCCACTTTTGATCATCTTCTCTATTATTAGAAACAGAGCATAAGGCATTTCTAAATTTTAATTCAAATTTCTCTATTGGCATGAAATAATTTTGCCAAGATTTAGCAGGAATAAATAAAATATGAATTTCATCTGTTTCAGAAACAGTTTGAGTTTCATAAAAATCTATAAACATAAAAAAGTCTTCATTTATTGAGGCTTGTCGAAAAATATCTCCTAAATCAATTGCATTTCCCTTTTTTATATGTTTGATAGAAACTGGAAAACCTCTCCATTCTCCATCCCATTTATCAGTATAAGTTTTATTAGATCTATCTATTCCATAAATAGATTCAACATATTCTTCAAAAAGAAAGCCATGAGCTTGTCGTTCTGTTCTATCCATATATTTTTCTCCCTTAATATAAAGTATTGTATAATACTTAATTTTTGTAAAAATAAAATAAAAAAAACGATAAAGTATTATTAACTTTATCGTTATGGTACGCCCACGGGGAATTGAACCCCGAACCTTCGGATTAAGAGTCCGCTGCTCTACCAATTAAGCTATAAGCGCATATAGCAAGACTCCTTTATTCTGCTTAATTATAAATGGCAATTGATTTTTTCTTTGCTGAGGCAGAGTCTTTATAATATTATTAAATAAGACAATAATTTGCTTTTATCCCAGAAGTCACCACGTGGAGGTTTATTGTCTTGACTTCCTGGACTTGGTGGGAATCGAACCCACGTCCAAAACTAATACTAAATATATTTTTTTACGCTGTTGAGCCTACGAGAGGGTCCACCACTTAGTTTTTTCCTGTCGAAAAACTAAGAAAAAGACGATCTCGGTATTGTCGAGCCTCAATAGCTAGCACCGAAACTTCACTATCTTTTGGCACCTGAATACGTCAGGCTGCTAAACTATAAAAATCGTTAGCGTTTATATTTAAGTTTTGATGATTACGTCATCACACGAGCGAAAATATATCGTTTTTAGCCCTGTCGAAACCATTACAAGCCCAAATATATGGTAGGATGAGAGGGATTCGAACCCTCACTTGATGGATTTTAAGTCCATTGCCTCTGCCGTTGGGCTACCATCCCATATTTATTAAACAACTTCCCGCCTCGGTACTGCCCCGATATTTTTGTATTACTTACTAACTAAACAGAGCTATAGTAAATTAGTTTTCAGATAGATTATAAATCTATTTCCTCTAATACGGAACGGGCTCATATTTCAATGAACAAGACGGCTCAAAATATTTTTCGGAATCGAACCGAATCGCTTTATTTTACAGACAAAGTGTGAAACCAAATCACTATAATATTCTTGAAAGAAAGTTTGCTGTATCCGTCTTTAATTATTGGCAGGGGTGCTGGGACTTGAACCCAGTCCTGCGGTTTTAGAGACCGCTGCGCTAAACCAAATACGCTACGCCCCGATATTTCTTATCTTTTCATTTTCTATATATATTATATCAAATTTTTTTATAAAAATCAAGTTTTGGTTGCCAGAGCGCCAACTCTGGCAACGCTCCCCACTTATTGGCGTAAGAAGGGTTTTTCGTGTTCATCTATGGAAACACCGGTCGCCGCCTTTCCAAGACCGCTTCCAAAACCAGTTAGTACTAACATATATTAGGAATTATGATCTTACTCAACCTAATATATCTGGCACCTCAAGAGGGATTCGAACCCCCGACCCACTGTTTAGAAGACAGTTGCTCTAGTCCGAGCTGAGCTATTGAGGCATATATGGCGCCGACTCCCGGACTCGAACCGGGACACCGCTTACACGATTACTGGCGGTTTTCAGGACCGCTGCCTTACCAGTTAGGCTTAAGTCGGCATATATAGAGCGAGATTAAAATTCTCGCTCAAAATTAATTCTATTATCTGTTGCAGTTTTCCAAGCAGCCGCAGAATCATTTAGATAATTTTTCATCTTATCTACTCTGCGTTTAGCAAGAGTTGCTGCATGCTCTGCCTTAGCAAGTTCCTTCTGAGCTCTACGCATACGCTTTGCCGCAATCTTTTCAGCGCAACGAGCCATAGCAAGGTCTTCGCCCTTAGTCATATCAAAATTATCTCTCGGGTCACACTTGGCTACACCTCTTACGGTTTTACCAGCGTAAGTAGATACTGCTACAATCTTATTTTTTCCATCGTTATAAAACTTATACTTACTTCTCATTTTTTTCTCCTTTTATATTTTTTTATTCATTGATACAATATTCTTCTTCAAATTCTTCAGGATTATTCCAATAAGCAGTGTCAAGGATATCAAGTCGAATAGTATAACCTTTTCCACTCGCTTTTTCCATACTGATTTCTTTTACATAATAATCAATATTATCATTACGTTCTTGCTCAAGATTTTCGTTATACGCTTTTTCCCATTCTTCTGTTCCTTCTTCATAATCTTGAGATGCCCAATAAGCAGCATTTTCTTCGATTGTTTCCATAATATCACTATAATCATCCATAACATCCAAAGAACATTCACGAGCATAATCTTCTGCTTCATTTAGATTATTAGCTTCGATTACTTCACGATGATTCATACCATGAAGCCCACCGTATTGCTGTTCTGCTGCATAAATACAATATCTTTTCATAATAACCACATTCTTTCCATTCCCAAGACACTAATTAAGCTTTATTTTTCCCATAAAAATCGCTCTTATTTTTGCTGTGTGTGTCTTTAATTTTTAATTCTCAGATGGAAATAATACTAAAAATAAAGCGTCATTAGCTCCATCATTAGTAATTTCTTTTATTTTAAAATTTATTACTTCATTCTCATCTTCTGGATTTTGACAGTGTATATAAACCCTTACATTATCTAATCCTCGACTTGGAATTTCTTCTATAATCTTTTGTAAAAAGGTGCGAGCATCCATTATTTAATCTCCTTTTTTATATCCCCAACATCTAGAACACATAATATCATTATCTAAAACACGAACTGATGTAATAAACCACATATTATTTTTTCTTATTTAAAAATTATGGAGCCTCGGGACGGATTTGAACCCCCTTTAGCAGATTACTAAACTGCCGTTCTACCAATTAAACTACCGAGGCATAAATAAAATTAAATTAAATTCCATTCTTCATCTGAAAACTATTTAATATCCATTTTTTTAGAAGGTAAATTATAACTAATACACCATTTTTTTATAGCATTATCAGATACATTATATTTTTTTCCAATCTCAGTAAACGGAATTGTTCGTATTAATTGTTTTAACTCTTCTCTAGATACTGGTTTTTGATTATTATTAATACGTCTTTTATTTTCACATTTTCGGCAACGAATTGCGGTTGAAGAAATAGGTTTTTTACAATCTTGACAAAAATTTTTTCTATTACTATATTGTTCTCGTCCTTCTCTACCCAAGCCTTTATTATTACCTTTATAATTAGGTGTTAAAGCATGACAATTAGGACATAAAACTTGTAAATTATCTTCATTATTATTTTGATAATTTCCATCTTTGTGATGAATTTCTAAAGGAATTAAACCTGTAAAAGGATTTATTTTATGCCAACCGCAAACTTCACATTGATAATTTGCTTTTTTTAATAAATAATCTCGAATAGTTTTAGATAATCCATATTGTCCAATAACACCATTAAAATTTCCTTTTTTCCATTGAAGAATTTTCTACTAATTTTCATACTCTTTTTGGCATTTATTTGAACAATATTTTAACTATTTATTAATTAATTCTTTTCCACAATTTAAACATTTCATATACATCATCCTTTCATGTATATATAAAAATTATAGAAAATGAACTTACAACCTTTGTCCAAAAAATTTTTAGGTTTTTTAATCACAATTATAACAAACGCGAGGAAAGTTTAATTGTATCTTTATGAGGATTAAAGTGAACCTCATACTGATGTTTACATTTATATTTCTTTTTCCAATTAACAGGAGGAGGAGTCCAATTTTCCCATGAACTATGTTTACAAGGATTTGCAGAAATACGTTCATGAACTTTTTTAGCTTCTTTCCATAATCCGTTAAGATTTACTGTTTTTTCTTCTCCATCTTTAATAACTTTTACGCAAATTAACGTAAGACGGACAATATCCCATTCTTTCACTCCGGGACGAGAAGGATTCACTTTTACTTGATTGTAATATGTATCTGCCGGTGTAACCAAATTAATATTAGTCACAATTTTTATTTCTTTGTTAATCCAAAAGGCAAGCTGATTTATAAGTTGCTTTTTTGTATAAACATGACGATGCCATGTTACATTATTCTCCCAAAGAAAACTCTCATGATGATAATACCCATGATTAAACCAGTAGCTATCATATACAACATATCTTTTATTTGAATGTGACATTAACTATTAACTCCTTTCAAAAGTTTATAGTCTATCGTCACTCATTTCATAAAGATATTTCATATTTATCACCTTAATTAATTATATTATATAAAATCGAGCCATAGGACTTTCACCTATAGGAACAATATCTAGATTAGGTCTGCGCAGTCCCGTACTAGAAAGCCTTTTAATTAAATGTCTGTTGGCTTAAACAGCTTACTTCTAAATATCTTTGTATTGTTTTTTCATATTTCATACTTTTAAGAGATTTTCTTTTTGGTCGAGATATTGTAGGATTCGAACCCACACCTCCGCCCCTCTATAGGCAGCATGCTAGCCTATTACACCATCACCCTAATCTCTGCTACACTATTTTAGCATTGTACGGATGCTTATAAAATAGTTTGTACGTTGTAGCATAATCCATATGGCTTTATACTCACTACTCGATTATTTGGAGCGGCTGACGGGATTCGAACCCGCAACCTCATGCATGGCAAGCACGTGCGCTAGCCAATTGCGCCACAGCCGCATATAGAAATGGCATTTAGTTATTAATTACAGCTGATTCTTAATAACCTACAGTTACTTGGCGCCATTATACCAAGCCAAGTTATCACCATTTTGTATAGTGGGAGAGCATTACTTTCAATCGCACCCATTATTTAAAAGCTATACCTTTATGGAGCTGAAGGTGGGATTCGAACCCACGCGGGCAAAGCCGACGGCTTACAAGACCGTTCCAATCGACCTCTATGGGACTTCAGCATATGTTGCGAAGGCACAACCCTTCGCTGTAGAAGAATTTCTCCTAGAGTTCCCCAGTCTTTCAGCGCATAATTACTACGAACTAGGTGGTGGAACCATTTATTGCGCCGGCTCCGTATCTTTTTTTATTTTTTATTTTCTTTTCATTTTCTATATATATTATATAATATTTTTTTATAAAAATCAATTAAACCTTTTTTGTTTAAAAAATTTGAAAAGTGATTTTATTTTGGGTTTACGGTTTTTACGCGCGCTTGCGCCGCAAGCAAACCGTTCGGTCATTATTCTTTAAAAACTCTATCAAAGACATTCGTAATTTCTTCTGGACTTATAAAGTATCTTTTTATATCGGATTCTTCTGAAGTTGTATAATTACAAAAAGGACATTCTTTATCTTCTGAAGATTTTATAAATTTAAATCCACAAAAAGGGCAAAAGCTAAGATTATCCATTTTTTTTTATCCTTTCTTTATTTATAAAAAAAATCCCCTGATATGAAACATTGTTACTTGGACCTACTTTATAGGCGCCAGTTAATATAACTTGCCATATACTAAATACCTACCTCTTTTTACATTTTATCGAGTGTATAATGATTACTTTGTAAAACCTTTTACCATCGGTCAAAACTTTTCACTATTTTCATATCAGAAGATTTGTTAATTGTATAATTTCAAAATAAAGACGACAGACAAGAAATGAAGAGCTTTCCTTTTTACTTTTTATACAATTAACTTTTTTTAATTTCCTGTCGTATATTTTTCTGCTCTACCAGCCTTCATCATCCTACGTAGGTTTAAATATAATGAAGGATTTAATTGTAAACTATTGGTATTAACCACCAAGCACCACGTGGAGGTTGTTTACATTCGCTTAGCATATTTGGTCGGAGGGGAGGGAATCGAACCCACTCAGACCCAAAGGGTTCTAGTTTTACAGACTAGAGTGTCTACCTTAGCACGCTACCCTCCGATTTTTACTTCCAAAAGTATCTAATTGTCTATCACAATTAGGACAAACCCAACGAAGATTTTCTAATCTATCATCAGTATTATTACCATTAATATGGTCTAATGTTAAAGTTAATTTCTTCCCATTCCAAATAGGCTCTAATCCACAAATAGAACATTTATATTCAGTATAATTACCTTTTTTATACCACTCTCGTAAAACTTTTTGTGAAGCAGTAGAATCTTTACAAAAAACATTTTCAACTGTTCTTTTAATACCACGACTTATGCCTTTATTAAAATGTGCAGTTGAAATATTATATTTATCTAAACGACTTTGCACTGTTTTACGATTTGTTCCGCTTACGGAACTATAACCTATTTTTTTTAAAACTTCCTATAGGGTATTTGAACTATTCACAATGTCTGTTAATTCTTCTATTGAATAGTTATCAACTTTTGCCATATAAAACACTCCTTTTTATTATTTCATTATATAATGAAAATTAAAGAAAGGAATTTAAGCGGTCTTGACCACAAATCTATGCCGCCCATGTTTATTGCAGAATATTAAAACTTTGTCAAGTTTTTCATCTGCAATTTTTTCTTATTATATCATAACATACATATTATAACTTAAAAATTTGCGTGAACCTTCGCTCTACAATCTTTATATTCCCTGCTTATTAGACTACCGAGGAAACAAGTCTGAGCATTAGGGAGCTACCCCGACACTTCTTGCCCCAGTCCCAAAGGACCAATTCTCGGAGAGGAATGTTTACCTCCAACTTTCACCCGCCGTTCAGAAGTTTTATTCATAAACTGCTATCTATTTTCCATTAAGTCGTTGCTTATGGGCTACTCGCGCGTTGACCTTACCTTATAGCCTTGTTACCAAGACATCACAGCAGACCCTCTTGTTAGCATTTCCTTGGTTTGCAAAGGTTGCTAAGCCTACTACCTAACAAGGATTCTTCCCCATCTGGGGCGTCTATTATGAGGGCGATAAGACACCGTCCTAGCTTAGAAAATATAACTTGCACTACTAACCAAAAGCGCTCTATCTTCGATAGAACAATTTATCATATCGCTATAATAAATTTCATAGAACTTAAAGTATCCCATAAGTCTACTTAGCCGCACCGTCGTGTGTGTGGTCAGTATCTCAGCACAATGGTATTTGCTCTGCACTGAGTTACGCAAATTTTCAAAGTTCTTGTAAGAATTAGTGGAAACAGCATCGCCACGAGAAGGCTTCTTACTTGATGCCATAAGGATTAATTGTTTAATCCTTTTATAAAAATTTTAATCATTTCTATTTTATCTTTATTTAAGATAGGGTCTCCTCTATCATATTGAGTCGCATTTGGATATGATTTACAACTGTCAATAAGACTATTTAACATTTCTTGTTCTTTTTGAGTCATTTTTATCAATCCTTTATTTTAATGTGGCTGAAGGGGTTGGATTCGAACCAACGAGGTGCAGGAGCTCTACTACACACGAACTTTGGACGTTCGCTCCTTCGTCCACTCGGACACCCTTCATTATTGAAGAAATAATGAGAGGTTTTAAACCATCGGGTGGGAGTCGAACCCATCCTGTGGGGAATCGAACCTTGCTTACCTCTCGGGTTGCCCCGCAACCTCATAAAACGATTTTAAGGTTAATCGAGAACCTTGGTAGTGTGGCTACGTGCCCAAAGGCTTACCTCGCGACCGCAAACCAATCTTTAAATGCTGGACTCTTCTAATCCTACATCCTACCTCTTTTGGTCTTACACTTGCTATTAAGCATGATGCCATGGCTGGGATTGAAGGATTCGAACCTTCGACCTTTTGGTTCAGAGCCAACTGCGCTACCGCTGCGCCAAACCCCAATATATTTGGCAGGGCTTAGTGGGATCGAACCACTACATACGGAGTCAAAGTCCGTTGCGCTACCATTACGCTAAAGCCCTATATATCAAGACCGAATATTTTTAGCTATTGATCTCCCAACTGATCTATTTGTCAAATTAATTTTGGCTGACAAAGCAGGAATCGAACCTGCGACGTATAGTTTAAAACTATGATTGCTGTGTCGGTCTTTATTTTCTATATATATTATAACAAATTTTTTTATAAAAAACAATTTGTTTTATTTTCAACTAGACCTTAAAGCTCTTTAACAAGTATACCCATCAATGTAACCCTTGTTTGAACTCTCTATCAATTACATATCACTTGGGTTAAAATAGTCTAATGATATATTAATATCAACCAGTCTTTTTTTATCTCTTTAGTAATAATGAAAGATTTGCTGTATAAGGTCTATTAAATTTTATGTGGACCGAGTAGTGGGACTTGAACCCACGGCCTCTTGAACCCAAATCAAGCGCTCTACCAAACTGAGCTATACCCGGATATATGGTAGGAAGGGTGGGGTTTGAACCCACGACCTTTCGATTATCAGTCGAAAATTCTGACCATCTGAACTACCTTCCTATATTTTTATTTTTCTTTCTTTTTTTATTTTACATATATATTATATAATATTTTTTTATAAAAATCAATTTATAATTTTTATTCCAAGGGGAGAATTTCTTCTCCCCGGAACAAAAAGATTCTTACGGCCACTCGCCAAGTGGCTTTCCAAGATTACCACGTTCAACATCTGTGCAGTAATGAACTCCCATAGGAGTATTTTCAAATACTTCAGAAGCAATATCTTGATAAAGAGTGCTAATATTACCAAAAGCATCATCTAAATTGTCATTAAAGAATTGAACTACACAATTCTTAAAAATAACATAAGTAAAATCAATGTATTGGTAGCCATCTTGCACAGGAGCAACACAGCGAGAAAAAGCTGGATTTTTCTCAAAAGCAGTTTCAAATAATTCTTTATTACTTGTGAAAGCTCTATTAGACATAGGACCATCAACAGAAATTGTCCAAGTAATATTACCCCATGTCTTTTCAGATGGAAGCAATTTTACTAATGCAGTAGCTTTATCTCCATTATTTGTTGCAATAACTAAAGAATTTTCACTTGCATTAATATTAATTGCGATTTCAGGATCTCCATCAAGAAGTGCCTATACCTAATTGATATAAGTAATCCAAGGTGGAGAAAGTTTCAGTCTTACATCATTCATGATTTACTTCTCCTTTTTTGTATGAATTTTTGAAGTATAACTTCATTGGCGGAGCAGGTGGGACTCGAACCCACACGCCGCCGAAACGGTTACTGACAGTTTTCTAGACTGTTCCCTTACCAATTAGGGTTACTGCTCCATATGGGGTAAACGGAGGGATTCGAACCCACGATCTTCAGAGCCACAATCTGACATGCTAACCATCTGCACCACGCCTACCATATTTTTATAATAGTTGCGTTTCTGTTAAATCAACGGAAATTCGCATAGCAACTCGTTGAAGTTTCTCACGCATAATCTGTTTTACTTCATCAGTAAGACAATCTTTTAAAACTCTATCGGCAGAATTTTGGAGTTGGGTCTTAGCATGTTTCTCCACATTATATTCCGCCATAGCTTGTTTACAAGCTTTATTAAGTTCTTCATTTAGAACCTCCTTGACCATATCTTTTAAAGTATCTTTAGTAATTCCAGCTTCATTAAGCATTTGTCGAATTTCTTGTCGCATATAAATTTCTTCAACGGTCACTTAATTCTTCCTCCATAATTACAATCTGATTTCCATTTGTGTCCAATAAAGGTTCAAATTTACCATGGTCATAAACATATAATTCTTTAGATTTTGGATCTACATATACCATGTATTGATAAAAACCTTGAGAATATTTATTGTTTTCTTTCCCTATTTTCTTTATAGCAAGAAGGGCAGTTAATATAATTAAAATTATTCCTACAATAGAAATAATAATTTGTCCAACATTATTTTTCATAAAAGTTATTCCTTTAAATAAAGTGGCGCGAAGGGAGGGATTCGAACCCTCGGACCGGGATGACCCCGATCAACGCCTTAGCAGGGCGCCGCAATCAACCACTCTGCCACCTTCGCATAGATAAATAAAAAGTAGAGAATAAAAAGAAGAAATAATTGTTCCTTGCCATTACAATTATCCAGAATTAAAAAACTTTCTCTACGAAGAGTTTTATTTTTTCTGAAGATAACACTATATATAAAGTGATAGCAACCTGCAGCCTGACTGCTTAAAAAATAGGTGATTATCATAACAAACTTTTTTAAATACGCGAATATTCCAAAAGAAAGGTAAAATACGTCAGGATCTCACTTTACAGGTCTTAAATACAGTGTTAATGGCGCTTGCGGAAGGTGTCGAACCTTCATCCTCTGGTTCTTCAGACCAGCGCTCAGACCGCTTAAGCTACACAAGCATATGATGGTACCAAAGACTGGGTTTGAACCAGTGACCTTCGCCGTATGAAGACGTTGCTCTAACCAACTGAGCTACTTTGGCATATATATGGTGTTCAAGGTGGGATTTGAACCCACAAAACCTTGGGTTTGAGCCAAGTATGTATGCCATTCCATCACTTGAACAAATTAATATTTTCTTTTTCTACGACGACTTAAAAAATCAATGATTATAGGGTTATGCATTTCATGTGAAATCAAAATATCGCCATAAATTCTATCTACTGGGATTGGCATAATAGAAGGATTTTCTTCTGGAGAAACTCGAAAATAAGAACAAATATTAAATGCTCGCTCTAATTCATCTGTAAAAACAATATAAAATTTACGACTAACACTATATTTGTTTACAACTTCTTGAATTATAGAAAATTCTTTATCAGTGCATACGCATAAACAATCTTCAATAATTCCTTCATTTAATTGCTTAGCCATAATTTCTAGCCAAGCTTTATTTAAAGTGTGTAACATAATAAATCTCCTTTTTATTTAAAAAGATTTGCAATCATTAAACCAATCTATATAACACCAACAATTAAAATGAGAAAAGAAAAATTACCTTCTTTCATTTCACTGGTTATTTTAGAAAAAAATTTTTTCATTTATCTTCCCTCATTTCTATTCTTTTTTTTTGCCAAGTCGTTCATGTGGTCTACCTTGGCTCCCTTTGTTTGACAACCGAATCGAACGGTACTTTAACCACACCACACTAACCAGAAGAATTACAAAGGATTCATAGTTTTAAGATTTTTAGGTCAATCAACCGCACATCTGTTAATTCTGGAACTTTTACTCTTCCAATCTGTCATGACATTTTCATAAATTTAAAGAGAGCCCCACTGGCGGCAATCGGCGCCGCCCTCGGACTTGAACCGAGCAACAATAAATTTACAAGGAAAAACCTTTTGATAATCAATTAGAGCTACCCAAGCGATACCACGTGGAGGTTTGATTATCTCATCGCTTTTATTTAAAAGCACTGAATGGGCTACCATTTTCTTTAATATAAGCAATAGTTTCTAAAACAGTTTTCTTTCCATACTTTTTAACTAAATCATCAAAATAGTAACTATTATCATATCCAATGTTACCAATAAAAGGATACAAATATTTTCCTACATCTTTCAATAGAATTTCATCCATTCTTATACCTCTTTTCTTTTTTTTCTAGACACACTATAATCTTGGTCAGATACGCTACCAACTGCGTCATTTCATAAAATTATGAAAGTCGGACTCGAACCGACGACATTCTGATTTTTCAGAATATAATTTTTGCTGCGAGTGTCTTAAAGAATATAAAAATATATAATTATTTGGCGGGCGCGACTTTCTCCCGCATCTCTCAGACTGTAAAATATAAACAATCTTGTCATACCGTCGGCGTATAGGCGTCGCGAAATCTTCCTACTTCAAATAATTATAAACGTAAGATTGACAAGGAACTCAGGTCTGCCTTATATCTTTTGCATATGTGAAGAGCGACTTCACGCAAATGTAGAGAGCCTCTATTTTTTCTACTACAATCTCACTTAGCATTGATTGAAGGCTAATGCTCAAATGCCTTCTGGTGCTCGATACTGGACTCGAACCAGTGACCCTCTGCTTGTAAGGCAGACGCTCTCCCAGCTGAGCTAATCGAGCATATAAATAGCGTCTTGGTTTTTCGCATTTGTGAAGGCTTGCCCATTGCCAGTTTTACATCCATTCCGCCTTTTGGATAATATTTATCTTGTCGAGTGTGTAGTTTCAATCACACGCATCCCTGATGGATTTCAGCTTTTATTTATACCAGTACATCGGCACGGAGTGCAATCTCCCATTGTTCCATCGTATGGGCTATATTTTCTTCTCGGCTTTTAATGCTTGCCTATCGACATCGGAATAGTCGCGGTTTTTGTATTGCTCGGCGTTTCAGGCATGCCCAAAAACTATTGTGTATTTGCAGGGAGAATTTCTAAACCATTACCTCTCGCGACTAAATTGGCACGGCTCATCCGATTCGAACGGATAATAAAGGATTCGTAGTCCTCCGGTTTTTCCATTAGCCTAGAGCCGCATATATTTATAAAAGCATCCATTCTTCTTGAGAATATTTTTTTATATCTCTTCTTTTTGAAGGTAAATTATAATATTCACACCATTTTTGAATACTTTTATCACTAACATGATATTTTTTTCCTAATGTAGTAAAAGGAGTATTAAAAACCTCTTGCTTTAAAACTTCTCGCTCAGGTCTTTTTACTATTCTTTGCGCCTTTGCCGCACAATCTCCACATCTAACAGCGGTTAATGAAATTATTTTACCACAATCAGGACATTTTTTGCTTTCTTTTAAAAACTTTTTTTCTTTTAAAATTTCTAAAGAAGGATTATTTTTAATAAGAATTTTAACTCGTTCATAATTTGCTCCTGCATCAGACATTCCTAAAGAAAATAAAGCTTGACGAATTGTTGGATTAGTTTGTAAAGCTAAAATTAATTCTTCATCAGAAATTTCTTTTTTAGTCCCTTTTTTATTTTTAGTTCCATAATTAGGAGTTAAAGTATGACAATTAGGACATAATAATTCTAAATTTTCTAAAGTATTATTACATTTATCTCCATCAATATGATGTGCTTCTAATGGAATAGGCTAATTATTCCATTCTGTTAAACCACATTTTTCACATCTGTAACCTCTAACCTTAATTAACTCTTCACGAATTAATCCTCCCTTATAAGGAAATTTAGTTTTTTCAAATTTAATTTTCATAATTACATTACTCCTTTTAATTTTTCTATTATATTATAAAAATTAAAAGAACCCGTTTTTCGAACTTCGTCCAAAAATTTTCGTAGTTTACCACTGAGCTACAGGCGCATATAAAACTGATAGGTAAAAAATTTTCTTGTAATGAAAAATAGAAAAAGATGTTTTCGTAAAAAGCCAAAGAAAGGAAACCAAAACGAGGATTACAAGTTTTATAAAAGACTCCTATCAGAAAAATAGTCTTTTATTACAAAGAGAGGGATATATAGCAGTAGCAATTCCCTGTAGCCTAATCTGCACGAGAAATGTGATTAGGATCCTGCCAACAGTTCTTTCTTTCTTTATTTTCTATATATATTATAACAAAATATTTTATAAAAATCAATTTTTTCATAAAATAATAGACAAGCGCAATTAGTTAATCTAATTTTACATTACGCCTAGACACTTTCAAGTTGGTCTGCGTAGCCACTTATAGCTTCTAAGCTATAATTCCTCTTCCTTCTATAGAGTAACCTTTTATTTTCCATCTTGTTAGATGACTATTACAATATAGTATTACGCCTCAAATTGTTTTAACTAATATAACTTGTCTATTATTCCTTATGCCAGTATCAAATATACTCCCATCAGACACGATAGAGAGAAACTACCTCTCTTACTTGACTTAACATAATAATATTCACTTAAATCGACTGATGCCTACGTATTTTCCCATGTAGTTTATGCTATTACTTAAATCGGCGAATAGACTTAAAGTGGACTCCTACCGGCGCCATATATATCATTTCAATGACGACTTTATAAAATAATGTAATAGACGACACAATTTCGACTTCTTTTTCAAGAACTAGCACAGCTGCCGCCCCACGCCTATTGCTTTTTCATACCTTTATTACATTATATAATTGTGGTAGCCCCGTGTTTTAATAGCTTTCTGCACTCCACTCTGACCAGCTATTGGTTCGGGGGGTGGGATTTGAACCCACGACCTTCTGCCCATGAAACAGACGAACTACCTACTGCTCAACCCCCGTATATTTTATTGGTGCCGCAGGTGGGATTCGAACCCACACTGTATTGCTTCTAAGGCAACCGCCTCCTGCCATTGGGCTACCGCGACAAAACTAGACACTTTTTTTAGCGAAATAATTTAAAAGATTATAGCTTAAAAAATTGCTGAAAGTGCCTATTCATGGTGCGCGTGGCGGGATTCGAACCCACGACAGACGGATTAAAAGTCCGCTACTCTACCAGCTGAGTTACACGCGCAAATAATTTTTATATGTGGCGACCAGCCTGCGCTCCACATCCGAGAACTTTAACTTTACAGTTCTAACCTATGCGTCATCCTTACTTAGCATCTCTCGATAGCCCTATTCAATACTTTAACGAAAGATATTCCACAATCGTTGCTATCTTCCACGACTGGCTCCAGAGGTGGGACTCGAACCCACGATTCCTTTCGGCGTTTTGATTAACAGTCAAACATTCTACCAACTGAATTACTCTGGAATATATGTTGGAATCAACCTCTTTCTATCCAACGCTAACAGAACCCTTTCTCGCTTTTGGCGCTATTGCCTTAAAGCTAACTCACTAACAAATCTGTTTTACCCTTTTGGCGATGATAGGGGGACTCGAACCCCCGACCTCTTGCGTGACAGGCAAGCGTTCTAACCATCTGAACTATACCACCATATTTACAAGTCGCATTAATTTTAGGTGGGATTTGAACCCACTACCTTCAGTGCCGCAAACTGACGCTCTACCCAATGAGCTACAAAGAAAAGTTTTGCTGTATACGACTTTGATTGGTTCTACCAGAGGGATTCGAACCCCCGACCTTTTGCTTATGAGGCAAACGAGCTGACCACTGCTCCATGGTAGGATATAATGTTAGAATCAACCCATCATCTATCTAACGCTGATAACCCAACTTTATCTTGTTATCTTACCCTATGGTGACACCTGCCGGGCACGATCCGACATTACCAGCTTGAGAGGCTAGCGTCCTAGTCCGATTAGACGAAGGTGCCATATAAACGGTTAGACAGCTATCTTTTGGCAAATCCACGCTTGCGAAGTATACCGTTAAATACTTTGACCTTTTTCGCACTTTGTCCCGCGCCAGACTTTTTCGCTACAAGGTATCTGGAATATACCTATTAAATACAGCGTTGCTTTCGTTGTCGTTCATTTCTATAGCGCAGAACCTAAATGACTAAGCCCTCTACGATACTCGGGTAGGTTACGCTGCCAATCCATCCTTACCCTGCGCTTTGGTAGCACCAGTGGGAATCGAACCCTACGACTCCGCCTTGAAAGGGCGGTGACTTAAACCGCTTGTCGATGGTGCCATATAAAATGATAATGGTGACACTAAGAATATATTCCCGAGTTGTTATCCATTATCTACAATCTACGTGGCTGTAATACTTGTGATTGCCCCTCGCCTGAATTTTGATACGCTTTACGTTACAGCCTAAAGTCATATCTTCCTTTGGTGGAGATGGTAGGACTCAAACCTACACCGCACATCTGCTTTAACATACGATCTAAAGTCTTCTGATGCTCGTTTTTCAGCACGATACATCCCCATATTTTTTAGGCGTCACCCAATTCATTAGCCTAATCCGATAGCCCTCTGAGAAACTTGTATCGCTATCTCCCATACTGGTGGAAGCTATGGGGGTCGAACCCATGACCTCCTGCTTGCAAGGCAGGCGTTCTATCCAACTGAACTAAGCCCCCAAAATAGCTTTAAGGTCAGCTAACCACACATCTGTTGATTACTGGAACTTTTGTTCTTCCAATAGCGCGTCGCCAATCGGCACTATAATTGCCCCCGCGCGCAAATTACAAGGGACGATATTAAATGTAGATTCGCCAGAGAAAGTTTTACGTTTACTTTCCTACCCTTTGATTTTTCCACTTTTGTTGTGAAGTAGCGGAGCAACATTTTGGCTTCACTATTTATTATCTTAATCCGCTTGTTTTTATGTTATTTTTTATTTTCTATATATATTATATTATATTTTTTTATAAAAATCAATTTGTGATTTTTATATCTAAAAAGGTTGAAGTGCTTTACTGATTTTCACAGTCCTTACTTGAAGCGTAGATTAGTCGTTAATTAATCTTTTCTTCATCCATACTAAATATGGAGTTCAGCCGTATCATTCGGTTTTCCCGACTTCTTTCAACCGCTCTTCTACTTACTAAAGAGGCTCACTTCAGCGCCCTTTCGTTGGCGCCCCAGACAAATAGCTCGGTCATGTAAATCTCATATATTATTTACCAGAAAAACTTATAGTTTTTAAAACTGTCCGAAAACCTTTTTATTTTCTATATATATTATATTATATTTTTTTATAAAAATCAATTAAAAATCTTCTTCATCATAAAAATCTTCTAAATACCAGCGATAATCATCATCCATTATAGCTCGTTCATATTCTTCAGGAATTAAGTCTTCAACTTGAAAATCATCAAAATCATCAAACATTTTAAAATTCCTTTCTTTTTTATTTTCTATATATATTATATATTATTTTTTTATAAAAATCAAAGATTCTTAATTTGTTTTAAAAGCTCTCTTTTTTCTTTTTGACATTTTCTGTTTCTAAACCAGTTACAGGGCTTGTTACAACCAATACAAAAAACTTTATATTTTTTAATTAGTTCTCTTCGTTTTTTATTAGTCATAAAAAACACCTTCTTTAATATAATTGGAGCGGATGACGGGACTCGAACCCGCAACAGCCTGCTTGGAAGGCAGGAACTCTAGCCAATTGAGCTACATCCGCATATATAATTATTTAGTCATCATTACATCATAAATTATAAGAGTAAATACTATTACTAATGTTATCATTAAAATTCCAATAAAAACATATTCCAAGGGGATATAAATTATTGATAACATTAAAATTGTTACTATTATGATAGCAATTATTAAGGCAACAATAAAACGATGATTTTTAACCCATTCTTTCATTTTATATCATTTTCCTTTTTTCATTTTCTATATATATTATATAATATTTTTTTATAAAAATCAATTTTCCATTTTTGATTTAAAAAAATGAAACTATTAATTTAATAAAATATATTATAAAGACAATACCTACTCCAATATTTACTAAATGATAGAATACAGAAGCATATAATATTGGTAAACTATTTAAGACATTTGGTAATTCATCATTTTTTTTCTCTATATAGTTACCTATTAAACTCATTACTATATAAATTATAAAAGAAATGATACAAATTTTTAAATTCATATTTTATCCTTTAAATTAATCTTCTATTTTTCTTGCATAGTCATATAACTCTTGTTCAATATTTTCAATTTTATTTATAATTTTTTCATCTCTATCTAACATGCCTACATCTATAAGCATATCAATAATTTCAGTAAGTTCTTCAAGAATTTCAGATAATTTTCTCATTTTGGTATCCACTCCTTTACTTCTTTTCCATGCGCAGCAAACCATTCTTGAATAGGTTTACGTTCAGAACAAAAATTAGAAGGTGCTTCATGCACAATTAAAATGATCACTGGTTCTTCAGAAAAGTTTTCAATAGATTTAATATGATTGCCCATTTTTTCACACCGAGAAATAATATCATTATAATCTAATTGATCTAACTGATAACGATAAGTATTTAAAAATAAACAAGAGTCTGGATTTTTTTGTTCGCATTGGTCTAAACCATGACAAAGCCCCGCGCACATCTCTCCGGGCGCAAACACCGGCGCGCGCAAGCCATTATAAACGCCGTTTTTATCTTTCCAAACATAGTCTTGTCCATGATTTTGATGAAACCAGCGAGGATCAAAACAGGCAGTAGACAATGGTATGTGGTATGGTTTCATAAAACGAATTTGATAAAAATATGATGTATAGATTTCCATTTTTATAACCTCTTACCAAGATACATAAACATCAAGTATATGACTTGCACATCCACTATCATATACTTTACCTTGCTTACCAAAAGGTGTATTTACAACGGTTCCCCATTTTAAAGAAGATGATGCTATACAAATATATCCATCACCATCACAAATATATCCATTATCATCTGTATGTCTTCCGGGCAAATACAATCCTTCTCCGGGCAAAAGCTTTTCACTATAATAAGTCCAAGTCCAATCGCCCCAATTAATTATACCCATATTTTGAAAATCAGAAGGAGTATATATCATAGAAGAAGATGTTGAATCAGTTTCAGACTCTTCTTCCTCTTCAAAATCATAATAATAATAGTCTTCATCTTCATACTCTTCTTCTGGTTCAAAATTCATATATTTATAATCATAATCATCTTCAACATAATTATCAACTTCTTGAGTAGGAGGAACGGTTTCCTCTTCAACTTCTTCAAAACTAAAAATAACTGTGGGCTTTTCTGTTGGAACTTCTGTTGGTTTCTCAGTTGGACGAAGAGTTGGCTTAACAGTAGATGGAACTCGACTTTCTTCTGTCGCCGTAATATTAATAACTCCCATGGTAGCATTAGATTCTATATCGCCTGTTTTTGAACTTGAATAATTATTACAAGCGGAAAAAAATCCTATTAGCATAATTAAAAATGCTGTTAAACAAATAACCTTGATTAGTAATTTCTTCATGTTTTTTTCTACTCTCCTTTAATATTTTTTGAGACACTAAGGGATACTTGAAAGCTTTGGAAATAGTTTTCAAGGTTTTGGTGCACCTGACAGGACTCGAACCTGCACGCCCTCGCGGGCACTAGGTCCTTAGCCTAGCGCGTCTGCCAATTCCGCCACAGGTGCATATAGACTGCTATTTATGTAATGATGGGCAGTTAATCCACCATAGGATACTTATTTAATGTAGTTTCCTAAACAAACATTCCACTAAAGCAGGAACGCTTTGCCAGAGGTATTTCAACTCACTTTTACCTACTTCGTATAGCTTAAAATATTTCTATACTTATTATTCCCTTTCGTGATGGGCTTACAGTTCAACCTCAGTCTTATGAGTAAGGCTTTTGGACTCGAGAACTTTCGTTCAAGTTTGGTCAGATATTTCAAAAACGCCTACTGCCATTGGGCGCATGGCAGGGGTGATAAGATTCGAACTCATATGACGGGTTTTGGAGACCCGTATCCTAGCCGTTGGATGACACCCCTATATAAACAAGACAGATAATTTCCTTTTAAATTCCCGAAGGCAGACTATTAAATTAAAAATCACTAAACTTCGTCTCTTTTTTACTGGAACCTAAGCAAAGCCTTAGGTAGCTTTTTATTTGCTGAATATCTGTCTTTTTGCAAAAACCGCATGTAGCGTTCTCGTTTCTTTTTCTATCTACTAATGATAGATAAGATATTGTATAGGTATGGGTTGATTATTACCAACCCACACCCATTGACAATTCGTCCGAGGTGTGTCAATTCCTCAATTATCGAAGGCGACGACGACCTACGAGTAACCCTTACGAAGGATCACCGCAACGCTCTTATTACGCCAGAGTAGCGCTAATCATTTGTGACTTTTGGAGGTAATGGATTAGACTCCCTCTATTTTCATCTTAGATTGAAAATAAGATTCAATCCGTAGATCGATTCTCTAAAACCCTGTCTAAGAATGGTTTTATGCTTCACGTCGGGATAACTATTAGTCGAATCCAGTAGCGCCACGAGGAGGCTGTTATCAAGCTACCGTGAGGTAGGAAAATTCCTACCTTTTTATTTTCTATATATATTATAATATATTTTTTTTAAAAAATCAATTTTTATTTATTAAAACTACCAATTATAATCTTTATAACTTTCTTCTGGATTTTCTTCATCAATAGTAATAAAGATATCTTCTTGACCTATATATTCATAATTTTTATAGGCTTTTGCGGTTATAGTTGAACCAAGAGGTAAATTTACAGATAAAGATTCTAATGGTTTATCATATTTTCCGTTACCACCAGTATTATAAATAACTTTATCAATTCCAGTTTGACGATTATAATCTTCTCCATTAAAATGGAATTTATAAGCCATAAAGAAATTATTTACGTCTGTTTCAAGATGAGTATCTACAGCGTCACCATTAATAATAATTTTTTTATCAATGTTATCAATGATATCAATACCCTTTACAGTATATTTATCAGGATTTTCTTTCGCTGCTTTTGCTAGCTCTTTAAATTCATTATTATGAACAAGTTCCATCTTATATACTACGGTTCCACGTAAACCATTATTATCATCAAAAATGTCATTGCTCCAATTTACAGCGCACATTTGGAAACGATACTCTCTGTTAAAAGAAACTTCTTTCATTTCTCCACCATAATAAACAGAGCCATCGTCAAAAATAACTGCCATTTTGAGTGGAACATCTATTCTTAAATTGCCTTTTTCTCCTTCAGCTTGTGAACTTTTAATATTAGCCCATAAAGAAATTGATCCAGAAGGAACTGAATATTCTCGTTCACCTTTTGGACTAGCAACTTTTACATTTTTAATATCATTAATTTCAACTGCGGCTTCATTAAAAAACCATTTGTCAGAAGAGCCAAAATAATTAGGATCAATTGATAATGAAATTGCTCCTGTATCTACAGCATATACACCTGCAGTTACAGCATATAATTCAACATCTGTTCCAATTAAAATTGATTTAGCTGTTGGAGTAGAACCATCTACGGGAGAAGCTTGTTTGCTTGCTCCAATAGCTGGTGCTTGTGTTGCAGAAATTGCAGTTACTTTTGCAGTCTCAGTGATTGTAATATCTCCACCATAATGAGTTCCTCTACCAGAACCAATTGCAGCTCCACCGCTATTTATTTCATTACTTCTGGAAGTTGCTGAAATAGCTGTTACATCAGCATTTCCTCCAATAAAGACATTTACAGTATACGCATTTTGATTGTATTTTGCAGCTTTACTTGTGCCTCGACCGCCGCCAATACCTGCGCCGCCGCAAGAACCAATTGCTACTACTTTACCACCAGTGATTTGAATATTAGAAGCAGAAGCTCCATATCCACCGCCAATGCCTGCAGCAAAAGTTCCAGGGTCGTTAACATTTAAAGTAGCTAAATCATTATAATTAAATTCCTGATTCCATTTAGTTGCAGCGTAAACTTCTCCACCAGTAATTAAAATAGTGCCTGCATCATATTCTCCTACTGCGGCAACTCCAATTGCACCACCACTAGTGCCATAACCGCAGCCGATGCCGGCGCCGC
>Ga0326512_10001112_pt1 | contig 21665 bp, 38 predicted proteins | sample 1_2617_0518_D_FD_203652 | JGI IMG/M metagenome (GOLD analysis project Ga0326512, IMG submission 203652) | Bovine rumen microbial communities from UC Davis, California, United States - 1_2617_0518 | ecosystem: Host-associated > Mammals > Digestive system > Stomach > Rumen | place: USA... | reverse complement strand
TGGGAATATTTTTCGCAGAGAAGTGAAAGGATTTAATCCAAATGGCAGAGCTTTTAGGTATTGAGCGGCTCAGGGACAAACTGGCCGCGAAGTCGGTCGGAGTCCGGCTGAGATACAATTATTACGACATGCACATTGCTGCAAAGGACTTCAATCGGGATCTCCCGCCGGAGTTTACATGGATGCGGTCCGTCCTCGGCTGGTGCGCCAAGGCTGTTGACACGCTGGCTGACCGGCTGGTGTTCCGCGAGTTTGAAAACGATAACTTCGACATGATGGAGATCTATCGGCTGAATAACCCGGATATCCTGACGGATTCGGCGATCCTTGCGGCGCTGATCGGCAGCTGTTCGTTCATTTATATCGCCTTCGACCCGGATCAGGAAGATGATTTTCCAAAAATGCGAGTCATTGACGGCATGAGCGCGACCGGTGTCATCGACCCGGTGACTTATACGCTGACGGAAGGCTATGCAATCCTTGAGCGTGATATCAAGGGCCGCCCGGTCTGGGAGGCTTATTTCGTTCCGGGCAGGACAGACTATTACCTCAACGGACAGCTGGAGCGGTCCGTGGTGAATGTGGCTCCGTTCTCGTTGCTGGTCCCGATGATTTACCGGCCAGATGCGACACGCGCCTTCGGACACAGCCGCGTAAGCCGCGCTTGCATGGACCTGACCCACGAGGCAATGCGGACGCTCAGGCGGTCGAACATTGCGGCGGAGTTTTATTCGTATCCGCAGAGGTACGTTCTCGGTCTGAGTCAGGATGCCGAGCAGTTCAACACATGGAGAGCGGCAATGAGCGCCTTCCTGAGAATCGACAGGGATGAGGACGGCAACCTTCCGCAGGTCGGACAGTTTGCACAGCAATCCATGACACCGTACACGGACCAGATCCGAATGATAGCCGGGCTGTTTGCCGGAGAGACCGGGCTGACGCTCGATGACCTTGGGCTTCCGTCCCAGAACCCATCAAGCGCCGATGCCATCAAGGCATCTCATGAGACCCTACGGCTCACGGCGCGGAAGGCACAAAGAACCTTCGGCACCGGCTTGATCAATGCTGGATTTGTTGCAGCATGTCTGAGAGATAACGAGCGGTACCTGCGGCGCGAGGTCTATAACACAAGAGCGCTCTGGGAGCCGATATTCGAGCCGGATGCTTCTCAGCTTTCCGGGCTTGGCGATGCTGTTGTCAAGATCCAGCAGGCGTTCCCGGACTACTTTGACGAACGCAAGTTAAGAGAACTTACAGGGATTTAAGCGATGGATGCAGGAAAAGCGGCGCTTGACGCATACAGAGCAGCTGTCAAATCAGACAAACGGATCCAGGCGCTTCAGACGGCGATCGATGGCGGGCGCGGGACATATGCCATGGCCGGCGCGCTTGCGTCACGGACCGGGCGCGTTGCAGGAAAAGCAATCACAAACCAGATAAAGACAGCCGCTGTTGACGGACACCTTGAAAAGGCTGCGGCGGCGGCAATCCTCCAGCCCACGATGGTGGAAAACCACCGGGCAGTTTCGGCGATGGTCGGAGCAGTGCAGAAGACCATCAACAAAAAGGCCGGGCTTGGCCTTGCTCCGCTGATCCCGGGACTCAATCAGGATCGCATTGACGGACTCGCGGATGAGATAGCCAACGCGGTTGATGTGCTTGACCTTTCGCAGGTGCTTGTCTCACAGATCGAGAACGCTTCAATGTCGATAGTTGATGATTGCGCGGCTGAAAACATGGAGTTCCAGCACGGAGTTGGAAGACATCCGAAGATTATTCGCATTGCCGAACCAAAGTGCTGTCAGTGGTGCGAAGATCTCGCAGGCGAATATGACTATGCCCAGGTTAAGCAGACCGGCAACGATGTCTACCGGCGGCATGAAAACTGCCGCTGCATAGTCGAGTTTGATCCTGGCAGCGGGTCCAGTATGCAGAACGCACACAGCAAGCGGATGGTTGACCGCTCCACGATCGAGAGACGCAAGGCAGACCAGGCCCGCTATGCTGAGGACGCGGAAGTGAGAAAACAGAACAGAAAACAAAGGTACGGCACATCGTAAGAGGTGGTTGAGATGATCAGAGACGGCCCTGATTAAACAGGAACAGTAAATGATCACAAACACGGAGGAGGCGCAATGTCTGGGAAAAAAGGAATCCAGACTCCGACTCAATCCGTCATATTGCCTTACAAAAAGAGCGCCGGGCAAGAAGCTGTTAAACTGTACGCTCAGAGCGGGCGCAAAGCCATCAAATGGCAGGTTGACCTTGTCAAGGACATCATGGGTCAGGATAAGGCCGGGCTTTGGGTACATCAGAAGTTTGGTTATTCGGTTCCGCGCCGAAACGGCAAGAACGAAGTGGTCGCAATCCGTGAGCTTTGGGGGCTTGTGAACGGTGAAAAGATGTGCCACACGGCGCACCGAACCACCACCTCACACCAAGCTTGGGACAGGCTGGTGAAAATGCTGGCCGACTCTGGCTATGTTGAATTAGGCAGAGCCAAAAAGGGTGAAACTCCGCCGGCAAAAAGCTACCGCCTCACAAAGCAGTATGGGCTTGAGTCCATCAAGCTGACGAACGGCGGCGAAGCGGTCTTCCGAACCAGAACAGCAAACGGAGGGCTTGGCGAAGGTTTCGACCTGCTGGTCATCGATGAGGCGCAAGAGTATACCACGGCGCACGAATCCGCGCTTGTCTATACGGTTTCGGACTCAAAAAACCCGCAGACCATATTCTGCGGGACACCGCCGACAGTAAACAGCGTTGGCACGGTCTTCCCGAAGATGCGCGAGGACACGCTTGCCGGAAGGAGCTATGATACCGGCTGGGCGGAGTGGTCTGTCGACACAAGGCCCAAGAACCTCATGGAGACGGACTTGTGGTATATGACCAATCCGTCCATGGGTTTCCACCTGGATGAGCGCAAGATCAGAGCAGAATACAGGCCGGCTGACGAACTCGACTTTTTGATCCAGCGCCTTGGGTTCTGGTTCCAGTACTCGCTGAAGTCCGCCATCACGGAGGATGAATGGAGAGCCACGGAAGTAGAAAAAGCCCCGGAGCTGGAAGACAAGAGGTTTTTCGGCGTCAAGTTTGGCAACGATGGCCTCAATGCCTGCCTGTCTGTTGCGGCGAAAACCACGGACGGCAGGGTCTTTGTTGAGGCTGTCGATTGCAGGCCTGTCCGCAGCGGCATAGAGTGGATTATCCCATTTCTGCAAAACCCGAAGTGCGGCGGCGTGATCATTGATGGACAGGCCGGGCAACAGATGCTTTTGGATGCCATGAAGGCGGCAAAGCTGAAGCTGCCGGCAACACCGGCTGTGGCTGAAATCATCACGGCAAATGCCAAGTTTGAAAACGCGGTCTTCAATGACGGAATCCGCCACATCGATCAGGAAGCCCTGCGGAACGCAATCAGCAACTGCGAGCACCGAAATATCGGAAGCAAGGGCGGCTTCGGTTATCGAACGCTTGATGAAAAGTACGAAGTAGCGCTAATCGAGGCGACAGCGCTTGCTTACTGGGTTTGCTCCGAAAGTAAGGCAAAAAAAATTCAAAGAATTAGCTTTTAAAGCATGGCTTCGGCTGTGCTTTTTTAATACTCAAAAAAATGACGGATACCAACCGGTTAAATGGGAAGGAGTATAAAATGGCAGAATTAGAAAAGGCAATCACCACGCAGGAAGAACTTGATGAAATCATCAAGGACAGAGTCGCAAGGGCGAAAGAATCAGCCGCAAAGAAGTTTGAAGGCTGGATTTCCCCGGAAGACTCCGAGAAAACAACGGCTGAGCTTCAGAGGCAGATTGAAGCATTGCAGAAGGCTGTTGCCGAAGCCGAGACGACCATCAAGGAACGTGACGCATCGATCGCGGAAGCAGCGAGATACAAGACCGACTTGGACAAAACGAGAATCGCCATCGCCGCTGGTTTGGATGCCAAATACGCATCGCGCCTCCAGGGCGATGATGCCGAAGCCTGGAAGAAGGATGCCGAGGAATTAGCAAGAGACTTCGCGGCGGCTAAAAAGTATGTACCAATCGGGACGAGCGAGACACCGCCCGGAGAAACGGCAAAAAATGTCCAGTTTGAGACATGGTTTAAAGAAAACTTCAGTTAAAGGAGAGTAAAAAATGGCTGACATTAACAGAACAACCAACTCTATGGCGCTTCCGAGCGACCTTAGCAACGAAATTATTTCCAAAACTCAGCAGGAATCTGCAATCATGCGCCTTGCAAGACCTGTTACCATCCCCGGCCGTGGCCTTACCATCCCGGTGATCACCGCAGATCCGACAGCAGCATGGGTTGCAGAGGCCGCTGCAAAGCCGGTTTCCAATGCTACTCCGGCTACCAAGCTGATGAGCGCTTACAAGATCGCGGTCATCGAGACCTTCTCCAAGGAGTTCGTCCGTGATGTTCCCGCAATGTATGATGAGCTTGTAAGACGCCTTCCCGGCGCTCTGGCAGCGGTATTTGACGGCACTGTTGTCGGCGCAATCAATGCTCCTGGCAGCAACTTCGACACCTTTGCGAGCTGCACCGCTCAGAGCATCCTGAATGCCAACAACGGCACCTATCTCGGCCTTGTTGCGGCTGACACCGACATCGCACTTCATGGTGGTGTGATGAACGGCCTTGCGCTTGGCGCACAGGCTCGCGGCCTGCTGCTTTCCGCTGTTGACGGCCAGAACCGCCCGCTGTTCATGGCATCCGCTAACGAGGGCGTTGTTGATCGCGTCCTTGGCGTTCCGACCTATTTCAACAAGGCAATCTACAAGGCTGCTGCTTCCTCCAACCCGGCTATCGTTGGCGTTGCCGGCGATTGGACCAAGGCGATCTATGGCACTGTCGCAGGTGTTGAGGTTTCCTTCTCCGACACCGCAACTCTGGTAAGCGGCGGGACCACTATCAACCTGTGGCAGCAGAATATGGTTGCTGTCCGCGCTGAGATCGAGATCGGTTTCCGTGCTGACACTTCCGCGTTCAACCTGCTGACCGGTGCTACTGCCTAATCATGAAGGTTGGATTTATCAATAACATTACCGGCACGGTGATGATGGTCGATGAATCCCGAGTTGAAGAGTACAAAGCGGCTGGCTTTAAGCTGGCCGCTGTCTCTTCAGAGAAGCCTGCCGAAGAAGGCGAGGGACCAAAGAAACCGAGAGGTAAGAAAAAATGAGTGCTTTTGCAACCGTGAATGATGTGATGCAGCTGTCGGGCATGGCTTACACAGCAACGGAACAGGAACGCATTGACGCGCTGCTCCCAATGGTGTCGGACGCCTTGCGTTATGAGGCGCAGAAGGTCAACAGGGATCTCGATGCCATGATCACGGAGAGCGCGGTTTATGCAAATGTTGCGAAACTCGTAACCGTGGACATCGTGATCAGAGTCATGAGGCAATCTTATAACGGCGATCCGATGTCACAGGAATCGCAGAGCGGCCTTGGTTATTCGTGGAGCGGCACCTATGCCATCCCTGGCGGAGGCATTGCGGCGGCAATCATGCGGAACGACCTGAAGCGGCTCGGGCTGAGACGGCAGCGGTATGGATTGGAGGCTTTCTATGAAACTTCACGGAATAACAATTCAGCTGCTGGCTAAGACCCAGAGCGGCATTGACGCGTTCAACAGACCGATCTACACGGAGACGGCTGTTGATGTCGAAAACGTGCTTGTCGGTCAGCCTGCTGCCACGGAGGTCCTTGAAATCCAGAACCTGACCGGGAAGAAGATAGCGTACTGGCTCGGAATCCCCAAAGGCGATACCAACACTTGGGAGAATGCGAAGGTAGTCCTTCCTGCTCCCTTTGCCGGCACCTATAGGACGGTCTCCTTCACGAGGACCGGGATTCAGGACCTGATTCCGCTCGGCTGGGGAAAGAACATAGCGGTAGAGCGTTATGAGTGATGAAGTAAAAATCGTATTGAACAGGGCAGGCGTTGGCGAACTGCTCAAGTCCGCAGAAATGGCGGCGGTGGTTGGGGAGTTCACCGAACAGGTCGCGGCTGAGGAAGGCGGCGAAGCCCATGTGTTCCTTGGTTTTGACCGGATGCACGGCATTGTCACAGGAGTTAAGTCATGATTGAAAAAACAATACTTGATTATTTGACAGCAGAAATGTCCGTGCCTGTTTACATGGAGTTTCCAGAAATCCCGCCGGAGTCATATGTTGTGATGACAAAGGTCGGAAGCAGCCGGACGAACCTTATCAACAGCGCAACGCTTGAGTTTCAATGCGTCTCGACATCGTTGCTCAACGCGGCAACGCTCTGTGATGAACTCAAGGCGGTGATGGACGGCGCGGCAATCCTCTCAGAGGTTTCAAGAGCCAGATTCGCAGGAGATTACAACGCCACGTTTACCGCATCTAAATCGTACAGATACAAAGCAGTTTATGAGGTAACTCATTACTGAGGAGGAAAAAAATGAGCAATACAGCAAATGTAAGCGCAGGTAAGCCGAAGATCGGCGGCGCTATTTACAGAGCACCGCTTGGCACCACGCTGCCGACTTCTGTCGAGGCAGTTCTCAATGAGGCTTTTGTTTGCCTTGGATATGTCAGCGATGCAGGTCTTGTAAACGCCAACACGGCAACCAGCACGGCTATCAAGGCTTGGGGTGGTGACACCGTCCTCGATGTTCAGACCGACAAGCCTGACACCTACCAGTTCACCCTGCTTGAGGTTCTGGATCCGAATGTCCTCAAGGCTGTTTACGGCGATAGCAATGTTTCCGGCACTCTGGAGACCGGCATCACCGTTAACGCCAACAGCACCGAGCAGACGGATTGCTGCTGGGTCGTGGATATGATCATGAGAAACGATGCCAAGAAGAGAATCGTGATTCCAGCCGGCAAGGTTACCGCTGTCGGCAACATCACTTATTCCGACTCTGCTGCGGTCGGATATGACACCACTGTTTCCTGCCATCCTGACACGGCTGGCAACACTCATTATGAGTACATCAAGGCGTCATAACAGGAGGATAAATCATGTTGGTAAAAACCGAGTCTGGGTTTGAGATTGACATCGAAAAGGAAAGCTTCGCCGATGATTGGGAGCTGCTCGAGCTGTTGGTTCAGGCAGACTCCAACAACCAGGCGGCGACCATCAAGGCGATGGAAGCGATTCTTGGCAAAGACGGATACAAAAACCTTAAGGAACATCTGAGGCAGGATGGTAAGGTCAGCGCTGTGCGCATGAGAAACGAGTTTACAGAGATCCTGACAAGACTCGGAGATTCCGAAAAAAACTAATCACCCTGGCCGGGATGCTGGCGGCGGACGAGGCGGCACTAATATGTGACTTTGCGGAAACGTATCATATATACGATTACAAGTCATTGCCGTTAAAGACCGCCGCTGCTCTGGCTTCCGGGCTGGGTTCTGACAGCCGCATTAAGCGGAAGATATCGGGAAGTAAGATACCTGTCAACACGGCGCTTCTGGCCATCTTAGCCGATGGCGTACATCATCTCATTTGGATGCTTGCATCGAACAGCGACAGCATACAGAAGCCGGCTTCGATCTATGAGGCGTTGACAGGGTACAAAAAGAGCAGTGAAGTTGCCGGATTTGACTCCGGTGATGACTTCCTGCGCAGGTGGAAGGAATAACATGGCTACATTAGGCGATGCTTATATAAACATCATACCAACCACAGACGGCATAAGCGGCAAGCTTTCGGACGCGCTGGGCGCACCTGCTGAACAGGCAGGCAAGCAGGCCGGCAGCAAAGCCGGCGGCGGAATGCTCGGAAGCATAGCCAAGGTCGTGGGCGGCGGCGCTGCTGTTGTTGCGGGAGCCGCGACCGCCATGACCGGCGCAATGGTTGCCGGAGCAAAGGGCGTTGCTGAATACGGCGATAACATTGACAAGATGTCTCAGAAAATCGGTATTTCCGCCGAGGAATACCAGAAATGGGATTATGTCATGGCAAGGGCCGGCACTTCTGTTGATGTCATGAAGTCCGGCATGAAGACGCTTTCTGCACAGGCAACGAGCAACTCCGAGGCTTTCCAAAAGCTTGGAATCAGTGCGGAAGACGCGGCGAACATGTCCAACGGCGAGCTGTTCCAGGCGGCGGTTGAAAAACTTTCCGGCATGGAAGAGGGTGCGGAAAGGACCACGCTTGCCACACAGCTTTTAGGAAAAGCCGGGCTTGAAATGGGTCCGCTGTTCAACGAAGGCACGGAAGCCATTTCCGAGCAGATGCAGATGGCTGAAGACTACGGCATGATTATGTCGGACGATATGGTCGCGGCATCCGCCGCTTTTCAGGATTCCATGGAGACCCTCAGCCGGACCGCCAGCGGTCTGGGCAATACTTTGCTCGGCGAACTGCTGCCGTCACTCACTGAGATAACAGACGGCTTAGGCTTAGTTTTCTCTGGCAACACGGAAGCAGGAGTAGAGGCACTCAGCCAAGGCATTCAGGACATGGCTGGCACCATCTCAGAGGCGATACCCACCATCTTGGAGGTGGGCGGCGAGTTAATCCTGTCCCTTGCACAAGCCGTCATAGATAACGCCCCGGAGCTACTCACCAATGCGTCCACCATGATGACGGACATGTTGACCGAGATTTCCGGGCATTTGCCTGACCTGCTCACCACAGGCTGGGAGCTGATAACAAACCTGGCTACCGGCATCCTCGAAAACGCGCCGGAGGCCATCACAAACATGGGTTCCGTCATGCAGGATGTGTTGAGCAACATCTTGGACAACCTGCCCCAGATGCTCGACAGCGGCGTCCAGTTGCTTGGACAGCTGGCGCAGGGCCTTCTGAATAACGGCCCGGAGGTGATCACATCGATCGCCGGCGTTATCGCAGACATGCTCACCGAGATCGGCACACACTTGCCGGAGCTGTTGCAAAAAGGTATCGAGCTTATAGGTCAGATGGCAGCAGGTCTTATCCAGGCTATCCCGGACATCGTCGGCAAAATCCCCGAGATCATCGACAACATCAAAGACAAGTTTTCCGAAACGGATTGGGGCAAGATCGGCAGTGACATCATAAAGGGCATCGCTGACGGCATCAGCACCGCCGCAGGTAAGATTGTCGATGCGGCGAAGGAAGCAGCAAGCAAAGCGCTCCATGCGGCGAAGGAATTCCTCGGGATCGCATCTCCGTCAAAGGTCATGCGCGATCAGGTAGGTAAATTCATCTCCGCAGGTATCGCAGAAGGTATCACGGACAACGAGGGTTTGATCACGGCGGCAATGGATGACGCAACAGATCTGACAGGATCCATCAATGCCAACCTTGGATACACAGCCGGCGGCGGCTCTGCTTCCGGCGTCAGCTACGGCGGTTTTACCATCAACGTATACGGCGCACCCGGGCAGGACATCAACGAGCTGGCTGATATCATTTCCGATCGGATCAATGACAGCATCAGAACAAGACAGGCGGTGTTTGCATGAGAAACTTTTTCACATTAGATGGAGTGCCGTCTACAAACTTCAACACATATCTGGCATCATCGACAATGTTTGATGCGCCGGAGCGAGATGTCGAATCAATCGAGATCCCCGGAAGAAACGGAGACCTCCTGTATGACAACGGTCGCTTCAGAAACTTCGGGGCTTCGGTTTATTGCTTCGTGCCTTCTAACATGCGGACATATGTCGGAGCGCTTCGCAACTGGCTCATGAGTGCCAGAGGCTACCAGAGGTATGAGGACAGCATTCATCCAGACGAATACCGCCTTGTGCGGTACACTGGCGCTTTTGCGCTTGGAGAGTCCGATCGGGTGGGAGCGGCGGTCACGCTTGGCTTTGATTGCAAGCCCCAGCGTTTCCTCAAGTCCGGCGAATCATTCATTTCGGTATCATCCGGCGGGACCCTGTACAATCCGACAAGGTTCACGGCTCTGCCTCTGATCCGGGCCAATGGCAACGGAAGTCTGACCATTGGAGACAAAACCATCACGATCAGCGGCAACTCCGGGGTCATTTATCTGGATTGTGACCTTCAAGATGCCTATAACGGCAGCACAAACAAGAACCGATTCGTAACTCCCGACTTTCCGCAGCTGGATCCGGGCGATAATCCGGTGACAATCTCCGGGCTGGCGGATGTTGAGATCATGCCGAGGTGGTGGACGATATGATTCCTGTTTTATTTGATTCAAACGAGACCGCCTTCACCAGTAACGGCCTCGGCAGATTGGATGCCATCAGCTGCTCCGTGACAGAGGAACTGAACGGCCTGTACGAGTTGGAGCTGGAGTATCCCATCAGCGGCCCGAGGTTCAAGGACCTGGTGGTTTCAAACATCATCCTTGCCCTGCCGTATGACGGCGCGGAGCCTCAGCCGTTCAGGATCTATAGGGTGAGCAAGGCCATGGGCGGCAGGGTGACCGCCTCCGCGAGACATATCAGCTACCAGTTGAACTGGATCCCGGTGATGCCGTTCAATTATTCGTCCTTGTCGGATTGCCTGACCAAGCTGAAAAGTCAGAGCGTCTACACGAATCCGTTTACTTTTGTGACGGATAAGACGGTGACCACGGGCGGGGCCTTTACCGAACCGCTTCCCTGTCGGTCTATGCTCGGCGGTGTACAGGGGTCTGTCCTGCAAAGGTACGGCGGCGATTACGAATGGGATAAATGGACGGTCAACCTGTGGAAACGAAGAGGATCCGATAAGGGAGTCCGCATTTCCTACGGAAAAAATCTGGTTGATGCGAACCAGGAGACCAACATTGAGAATACCTACACCGGCATCTGCCCGTATTACATCAACGGCGACACGGACGAAGTCATAACTCTGCCGGAGAAGTACATTCTGGCAAGCACGGCAGAAAACTTTCCATTCCTGAGGATTCAGCCTGTTGACCTGTCGAGCGAATGGGAAGAACAGCCGACCATTGCCCAGCTTCGGGCAAGGGCGCAGAGGTATGTCACAGAAAACAACATCGGTCATCCTCATGTCAGCGTGGATGTGAATTTCATCGCATTGTGGCAAACCGAAGAATTCAAGAATGTGGCTCCATTGGAGCGGGTCCAGCTTGGGGATACTGTGACCGTCCATTTTGATAAATTCGATTTGGACGAACAGGCCAGAGTGGTTTCCTATGAATTTGATGTGATCAGGGAGCGGTATAATTCCATCACCATCGGCGACCTCAAGAGCAGCCTTGCCAAGACGTTCGTGAAACAGGGTGCAGCCATCGAGGCCACGGCTGACGAACTGAAATCCGACATCACTAAAAGCACCAGCTGGCTAACCAGAGGAAACGGCTTCGTTGTTGCGGTCAAGAACACGGACGGAAGCTGGAAAGAGTTGCTTTTCCTCGATACTCCGAGCATCCAGACGGCGCGGAAAGTGCTAAGAATCAACGAGAATGGCATAGGGTTTAGTTCGACTGGTTACAACGGGTCGTACGCGCAAGCATGGACGTTAGACGGCACGCTAAGTCTTGGCGGCGTCAATAACGCCTACGGGTCTCTGGAGCTGCTCAACAAGCAGGGCCGGATCACCGCGGAATTTGATAACGAGGGCATCTGGCTGGACGAATACGGCCAGAGCGGTCAGCGTGTCAGCTCAGCTTACCTCTACGGCGACGGCGTCATGATCAATGAGTCAGGGTCTAACGCGGCCGCGGAGCTCAATGCCGGGCAGATCTCCGTGACGGACGCTGACGGCACAGGGTCACATTTAACCGGGTCGGAACTGAGCACGGATAACATCAACTATCGCACGCTCAACGGGCTGGACCTGTTCAACGGGACGTATACGAATGCCGAGGGCACGAGGATCACCGTCCGGCGTGGCGTGGTGACCGAAATCGAGACAAACAGCGGGAGGAGTATCATCGAGGAGATCCAGGAGCGCCTTGACGCAATGCAGGAGCAGATCGACGACATTGCGGGCGGCGGAGGCAGCGGCGTATCTGACAAGGTCGTGATCAATCCGACTCGATCTGTCACGCTCGAGTTCGAGGAAGGCCGGCTTGTCGATTGGGATGAATCGCCGTATTAAGGGGGGGGCGTAAATGACTACACAGATTATCAAACTTAATTTAATTCCGGGCGGTATCCACCCGATCGTCTATGCAAGCCAGTACGATAACCAGACTAATGCGTTGGTGTTTGAACTGTACAATGGTGCGACTCCGTATGCAGTCGCGTCCGGGGTCGCGGTCCTGATAAGTGGCACCAAGCCGGACAAGACGGGCTTCTCCTATGCTGCTGCCTCTGCCAGCGGGAACGTGGCGTATGTCAATGTTACCCAGCAGATGACGGCGGTCGCAGGCGATGTCCTTTGCGAACTCCGGCTTCGGACGGAGTCCCAGATTATTGGTTCTCTCAATTTTATCTTGAGGGTCGAGAGGGGTGCGCTGAATGATGACAGCGTTCTGTCGGATACTGATATCCCGCTGATTGAACAGGCGGTTGATATCGCCGCCAACCTGGCTGATTACATCCAGACAGCAGAGGATTCGGCGGCAACGGCTGTCCAGATGGCGGCAACCGCAACCGATGCGGCAACCAGATCGGAGACCATCAACACGAATGTCGAGGGCATTTATAACCAACTGACGGACGCGACCACGGACGCAACTCAGGCGGCAACTGCTGCCAATGCGGCGGCGGCATCTCTCAGCAATCTGAGCGCAACGGCGAACACTCTGGCAGAAGGCGCACCGGCAACAGCCAGTTATGACATCGCGAACAAGCGGTTCACCTTTGGGATACCCAGAGGCGCAACAGGAGCATCTGGCGTGACCACACCCTTGAGCGGCTTCTTTACCATGTGGGTGGACCCGGACACCGGCAACCTTTATGCGGCATCTGAAACGGATATGTCGGATTACTTCGACTATGACAGCGAGACCGGCAATCTTTACTTTATCACGGAGGACGGAAACTAATGGCAGTTGTACAGACTTTAATTGGCAACGTAAAAGGCCCACAGGGCGAGACGGGCGCAACCGGGCCGCAGGGCGCACAGGGCGAAGCGGCGACCATTAATGTGGGAACTGTGTCAACCACGGCCTATGGCAATGCGGCACAAGTGACCAATGTAGGCACGGAGAGTGACGCGGTCTTAAACTTCGTCATTCCGCAAGGCAAGCCGGGCGAAAAAACCACCACAATGGGCGGTCTGACATTGGACACCATCACAACCCAGACGGCAGACTATCCCGTCCCGGCGGTAGGTGATACTGGAGCGACTGCGTTCGGTAAGATTGTTAAGTGGTTCAGCGACGCGCTGACGGCTATCACAGGCAAGCTCGATAAGAGCCATGTGACCGATAGTCTGACGGTCACGCATGATGGATATGCACTTGATGCCAAGGTGGGTAAGGTGTTAAACGATAGAATAGCAACCGCACCGCAATTTGTAAAAGGAGCATACACAGGATCAAGCACCAAATCGACGTTCGCCTTTCTCGACATCGGCGGTGCGAGACGGCCTTGGCTGATATTTGGAAATGGTAGGCTTGCTATTCTCGAATTTACCAATAGTCTGACCAATTTCCAATTCACCGTGGTGGTCGGTTCCAACTTGACGGCAACTTCGGTCGGAGAAAATAAGGTCGAGATTACTGGGTTTGAATATTACGACAACCCTATCGCGATTAGCCTTCGAAATTAACTATATCGTTTCGCGAAGAGGTATAAAAAATGGACGAATTAAAACTTATCAATGGATTTACCTTTGGGATTGAAGGCGGCGCGTCTCTCAGCCATATCGAGCATATCGCTGAGACGGAAGCGGCGGCTTTGGAAGTCTGCAACCAGTTAACCAGTTATAATTGCTCCCATGTCGAATTTCTGCATTATGGCATGGTCACAGGCACCTATGACGACCTGATTATCACCGCCATGCCTGTCCGCCTGATTCTGGAAGACGGCAGGATTTCCGTGACCTTCGGTCTCAGGGAGAAATCCGATATGGAAGTCCGTGTCGAGGCCCTTGAAACAGAAATGACCGAGGTACAGGAAGCAATCGCCGAGGAGGTGGAAGCATGACACACGCACGGGCAAAGATTTGGGCAAGGCTTATCCGCAAAGGTCAGCGCACTCTGGAGGATGTGCCGGAGGCTGACCGGGCTGATGTGAAGTCCGCCTATAAGGAGCTTTTTGGTGAGGAGTTAGAGTAAATGAGCGAGCTGGTGGCTTTTGTGTCTGCACATTGGGTAGAGTGGCTTTTTGCGGGGGCGGTTTCCGTCCTCGCTTTTCTGTATCGGAACATTTCGGCACGGCTCCAGTCTGAGCAGGCCAAAAACGAAGCCATAGCCGCCGGTGTTCAGAGTCTTCTGCGGGAGTCGATTGTGGGGAACTACAACAAATACTCCGAGAAGGGCTTCTGTCCGATTTATGCGAAGGAAAGCATAAAGAAAGTATATGCGAGTTATCACGGCCTTGGCGGCAATGATGTGGCAACTGAACTGTATAACAAAATCCTGAAGATGCACGAACAGGAGGAAAAAAGCGATGATAATGAGTAACAGGACCTATGACATGTTGAAGATCGTGGCGCTGCTGGTGCTCCCGATCGGCACGTTCCTGAGTACGTTTTTTGACATCTGGGGGCTGGGCCACGCGCAGCAGATCCAGGCCACTTTCGTGGCCCTGGACGTCCTCTGCGGCGCCCTGGTCACCATCTCTAACGAGATCTACAAGAGGCGCAGCCATGAGCAGCACGGTTAACGACCTGGTCCGGCTGGCCCGGGAGGAGATAGGCTATCTGGAGAAGAGCCGCGCCAACTATGACCTGTACGGAGCTAACTGCCTGTACCACAAGACCAAATTTGCCGGTGCGGACAACTACACCAAGTACAGCTACGAACTAAAGAGCGCGAAGCTGGGGCACCCGAACGGGCAGCCCTGGTGCATGACGTTTATCTGCTGGATCCTGTACAAGGTGGCGGGAGCGGATGAGGCTGACCGGCTGCTCTGCGGAATGCTCGCCTCAGCTTCGACCATGGACACGAAGGATGCCATGATCAGGGCCGGACGGCAGGTCCCGCTGAACATGGCCCGGGCCGGGGACATCGTCTTCCGGTCCAGGAAGGGCGGCGGGCATGTCGGCCTCGTCGTGGGACGGTCCGCCGAGGGGAAGATCATCACGATCGAAGGCAATACCTCCAAGACGGACGCGACGGCCTGGAACGGCGGAGCGGTGGCCCAGCATACCGGGGGATCCTGGGAATGGTGCTGCCGACCGGACTACAAGGACGCCGACAGCTTCCGCTGGATCCAGGCGGACGGGCACTGGTACTACCAGAACGGGCACGGCGAGAACGTACACGGCTGGGCCAAGATCAAGGAGACCGCCGGACCCTATTATCACTGGTACTGGTTCGACTCAAAGGGCGCGGCAGCATCTGGCGCCCGCCAGATCGACGGCAAGTGGTACTTCTTCCAGCCCGACGGGGATCTCGCCTGCGCCCAGTGCGTGACGGACACCAACGGCGCCCTGGTCATCTGGTCGATGACCGAGTAAACACGGATAAAAGCGGCACCTCCCTATCATGTTTACCTCCTTTTTATAGATCCAAAGAACCAACCACCCGCCGCTTTTATTATGCCCTGGCTTCGTGCCGGGGCTTTTTTTTTATTGGAAAATTTCCACGCAAAATGTAAAAAACTATTGCATTTCCACGCGATGTGTGGTATTATAAAGACAACAGGAGAGGGCATAAGCCCAGAGCATGAAAGGAGAACAACCATGAAGAACATCATCACCATCGGAACCCAGATTGAAACCCTCGCAGGATTTGAGCAGGTAACCGGCTATAATGGCAGCATCGTCTACACCGACAGCTACGAGGTCGACATGGACGGCAAGGCTGAGAAGGTTGGAGAGCGGAAGCTGACCACCAACGAGATCGAACTTCTCATGAGAGAGGTTGACGGAAGAAATCATGAAGTCAGATTTGAGGAGGCGTGAAATGACCATCAAGGAACTGAGAGAGCAGACCGGCATGAAACGAGCCGAGTTTTCCCGAAAGTACGGCATCCCGGTCAGGACACTGGAGGATTGGGATGCAGGACGGAGGAAGCCACCGGAGTGGCTGGCGAACATCTTGGAAAAGGCAATCAAATACGATGAGCAGTAAGGAGGGGCTTCGGGAGACATGGCTCTTACCTCCTGTGAATTAATGATATACTAAAAGTGTTAAAAATTCAATCTGATTTCGAAAATATGCAACTTGTGGTTGACATTATCATTAAGTTGATGTAAACTATATGAGAAGTTAAGAGAAACGGAGGTGATACAAGAACATGGCAGAACTTCAGATCAGTTTGGCTGCGGCCCGCGTGAACGCCAAAATGACACAGCAGGCGGCGGCGGATGCCATCGGGGTCGATAAGACCACCATTATAAGCTGGGAAAAGGGGCGGACGGCACCCAATGCCGCATTACTGCACAAGCTATTGGATATCTACCAGATTCCGATAGGCAATATTTTTTTGCCCTATAAATCAACTTAAAGTTTACAAGGAGGCGAATAGATGGGACTTATGAGCATTCCCCTGGCTGAACAGGAGACAACGATCAGCTTCAGCCGGACAGAAAACGAAGCGTTCATCTGGACAAACGACAGAACCACGATGACCAAGCTCGACCGACTTTGCAAGTTGGCCCCGGAACTCTACAGGTGTGTCGATGTCGGATATAGCCCGAAGAAGGAAATCATGGATAAGCGGTATGTGATCGCAGACAAGTCCCGGATTTCGTTCCGGCGGACCAAGATGACACGCAAGATTGCAGATGAACAGAAATGACACTCGCAGTTTCGCTCAGAACGCCATATTTCTCTGGGAAACCCCACAGACAACGCAATCTACGAAAATGAAATGATTCAGACGGGTATTTATATGCCTAAAGGGGTCAGCCCCCAAAATTTGCGATACAGACAGGAATAAAAGACAAGGAGAACCATGAAAAAAATCATTTATATCTGCGACCGATGCAAGAAGGAAGCCGTCGAATCCATCACCGAGGTGTGCGGCTATGAACTGTGCGACAAGTGCGCCGCCAAAGCCGCTGAGTTGGTCGCCAAGTTTGTGACGATGGAAGTGCCAGAGCGTGAGAAACGCCAGAAAAAATGGGATGTCGGCAAGGCCCAGGCTCTGAGGGATGCCGGGTGGACTATTGAAAAGATAGCCGAAGAAATTGGCGTGAGTGCGCCGACCATCGTCAAGAACACGACCCCGGCAAAGCCCCGGAAAGCCCGCCCGCACGAATGGGCTGAGAGTGAGCCGATTCTGGATTCCCATGCCGGATTAATGATGTCTGACAAGTTGGAGGAGGACAAACAGTATGAAGAAGACGCTTAATAGCATCATCAACGGATTCGGGTATATGTGCATCATGCTCGGCTTCGTGGTATTCATCGGGGCCGGTGGAGCTTCCGATCTGGGAGCAAACATGGCATTCGTCTTTTCCGGGCTGTGGAAGGGCATGGCTATTCTGTTCATCGGGCTTGCCATGGCAGGGTGGCGGCTATGAACGAACAGGAGCTTGAACAGATGCACTGGGATGCCGCCGAAATCGCAGCCCTTGCGGAGGGTATCCGTGAAATCCTCGGCCTGATCGGGGACGGCCTCTCCGAGGCGGTAGTTTTGGAACTGGCCCTCAAGCGCATCATCGACATTGCGGACAAATACTGGTGAAAGGAGGCAGCAGGATGAAGATATCTGAAGCCAGCCGCCAGATGGAACGATGGCGGTTTGAAGCCAAAAAGGCCCATTGTCTCAATGACAAGGAACTTGCCAAGCTGCTTGGCTGCTCTGCTTCCCGGCTGACACACGGCAATCTGCATCGGATGCCGTTTTATCAGGCCATGAGGCTGAAGGAGCTGGCAAATGGGTAAACGTACATACGATGTCGCACGGAAGCTCGATTGGATTTACTACTACTCGGAAGACCAGGGCCGGATCTGTTGTGTCCCGCTCGGATCCAGCGCGGCGAACCGAATCGAGGAGAAGATGCTCAAGGTATTCAACGGCACGGCCTCCGAGGCCATCGCCGAATTGGAGAAGGTACAAAAAGAAGTTGGTCTGACCGGGAAATTCGGTCGGCGAAAGGAAATGAAAAGGAGGAACTATGATCGAAATCATGAAGACAAACAGTAGCGAAATGATGCCGGAGACGAAAGAAGAGGCTTTCGGTGAGCTGATGGGCAGGGTAAATACACTTCGGAACTGGCTGATGAACGTGGCAAACAATTCGACCTATTTTAGCAACGGCGAGCGCATGGTCTGTGTTCTGATGGGCTTTCAGGATGTTATCCACATTGCTGATGCTGCGGAAGAGAAAAGAGCGGAAGAAGAAAAGAAAAAAGCCGGTGTTGGCAGCACCGACTAATTCTGGAGACAAAAGTCACCTACTAATTTTCAACAAGGAGAATTATACCATGACACTTTTCGAACTTACAAGTGAATACGAAAACCTTTTAGAGATGCTGGAAGACCCGGAAGCGGACGACCAGATCATTACCGACACCCTGGAAGCCATTGGCGGCGAGATCGAGGCCAAAGCGGACGGCTATGCCCGTGTTATCCGGCAGATGGATGCGGATGCCAAGGCCATCAAGGCCGAGGAGGAGAGGTTGTACAACCGGCGGAAGTCCTTGGAAAACCGCATCAGCTATCTCAAGAGCCGCCTCCAGTTCGCCATGGAGCTGACCGGGACGAACAAGATCAAGACCGAGCTTTTCAGCATCGGGATCCAGAAGAACCCGGCCCGGGTCGTTATCGACAACTCTGCCGGTATCCCGGCGGCCTACCTTATCCAGCAGGAACCGAAGATTGATACCGCCGCCATCAAGGACGCACTCAAGAACCCGGAAGAGGCTCCGATCTGGAAGGGCATCGCCCATCTGGAACAGAGCGAAAGCCTCAGAATCAGATAAGGAGGACAAGACTATGGCAAAAGTTATTGGCGTAATGGGTGAGTCCGGCTCCGGCAAGACTACCGCAATGAGAAACCTTCCGCCCGGAGAAACCTTCTATATCGATTGTGATAAAAAGGGCCTCAACTGGAAGGGCTGGAAGACACAGTTTAATGTTGAAAACAAAAATTACTGGCGGACGGACAGTTTTCAGCAATGTTCCGCCTTGTTGACCAAAATCGACAAGAACGAAGATTTCCGCCACATCAAATACGTGGTCATCGACACTTTGAACGGCATGATGGTCGCCGAGGAAATGCGAATCCTCGCCATGCAGAGCGGAGACAAGCGGAGTGCATGGAGCGACCTTGCCCAGAACGGATGGGCATTAATCAACCAGGCACTGACCATGCGGGAGGATGTGACCGTCATCATTCTGGCCCACTCCGAAACCGTATCCGATGACAACGGAATCATCCGCACCCGGATCAAGACCAATGGGCGCAAACTGGAAAAGCTTGTATTGGAATCCAAGATGACCACGGTTATCTGGGCGGTCAGACAGGACGGAAAGTATAAATTCATCCTGTCGGCGGACGGCTCGACCTGTAAGGTTCCGATGGGTGCCTTTGAACAGGAGGAATGCCCGAATGATATTACCATCGTCCTTAAGGCCCTGGAGGATTACTGATGTATAAGCATTGGAAAAACTCAAAGGAATACCAGCGGGTCATGGAGATCCTGGACACCTATTGGCTTACACAGGCGGACGAAGCGGAGGTGGATATAACTATGCACTTCCGCCACCGCACCGGTGAAACACAGGACAAGCGGATCATTTGGAAAAATCCGAATATTCATTCAATGGAAAGGAATTACAAATATGATTAAAAAATTTGACGGCTTCGAAGAAAAGGCCAATGTAACCACCTCCCAGCTTCCGGCTGGCTGCTATGTCATCAAGATCCTTGGCGTTAAGTATGTCGAGGGAGCTGCCGTGTCCGACAAGATTGAAATGCGTGTCGATATCGAAGAGGGAGATCTGAAGGGTTTCTTCCAGCAGCAGTTTGACGCTTCCACCGATGAAGACAAGCGTTGGAAGGGCAAGGCCACCATCTGGCTGCCAGACGGATCCAATTCAGATGCTGATAAGAGATCCGTGCGAAACTTCAATGCCTTTGCGGCTTACCTTGCCAACGCTAACCCCGGATACCATTGGGATTGGAACGAGCAGAGCCTTAAGGGCAAGAAGATCGGGGCAGCATTCCGCAAAGAGCATAATGTCATCGAGGGCCGTGAGGTCAGCTATACCTCCTTCGCTTGGTTCTGTGATGCAGACGAAGTCAGATCCGGCAAGGCCAAGACCCCGGCGGAAAAGCACCGCAACGGAGCGACAGGAAACCCTGCACCGGCAGCAGCATCCGCACCCATGGCGGAAGGGTTTATGAGCATCCCGGACACCCAGGAAGAAGATATTCCGTTCTAAGTCATGACCGGGGCAGAGATAATAACTTGCCTTGAATCCATGACGGTGATTGTTGATACCAGGGAGCAGCCGTCTGCAAGGGCACTCAAGCGTTATAAGCGGTTTGGGTGCCCGTACTCCCGCCGAAAGTTGGAATATGGTGACTATACTTTCAACTTTGCCAAGCCAGACGGCAAGCCGCTCTTTGATGATACCGAGGCCGTCAAGCCGCCTGTTGTGATTGAACGGAAAGCCAGCCTCGAAGAATTGTCCGGGAACCTTACCGAAAAACGGCAAGAGAAGCACAAGGAAATGAATGTGCGCAACCGCTTTGAGGCAGAGTTGAAGCTGGCCCATGACAATGGTGCTTCCGTCTATCTCCTAATCGAGGATGCCGCTCTGTCAAACGTATTGAATCATCAATACAATACCAAGCTGAACGAGGCTTCCTTTTTCCACACCCTGACCGCCTACATGGCCCGGTATGATTTGAAGCTGATATTCTGCCGGGCCGATGAATCCGGCGGGGTGATAAAAGAAATCCTGTTCCGTGAATTGAAGGAGCGGCTGACAAGGGGGGAATATGGTTGAGAAGAAAGAACGGCATTGGATAAAGCTCTGGCGGAAATCGGACAGAGACCCACTATATTTTAAACAACCATTTGATAAGTGGCACGCTTGGCAGGATTTGCTGATTTTGGTGGACGAAAAGGGCAAACTAAAAACAAGCATGAAATGGCTTAAAACAAGGTGGAATTGGAAATCCGAAAAGCAAGTTAGGGCATACCTGGGCAAACTAAAGGGCGAACAAAAAATAGACCTAAAGGGCGAACCTTCCGGGACCGTTATAACCGTTGTAAAATGGGCACTTTATCAATCTGATTTTTCCCAAAAGGGCAAACCCAAAATTGACAAAAAGGGCAAACAAAAGGGCAAACAAGATGATATTTATATCAGAAGTAGTGGAGAGCCTTCACAAGGTTCGGCTCCCACTTCAGATATTGATGATGATTTTGACATAACGAAGGTAGATTTTGATGACTAACAACATTTACCAGTTTAACCGGGAAGATGTGTTCAGGTTTGCACAGGCTTGCGGTATCAAAACAAGGCAGAAGGGGGACGAACTGGAATTTGCGGTTTGTCCGTACTGTCACGGGGGCCGGAACCATGACAAGAAGACCTTTTCCATCAATCTGGAGAACGGCAGCTTTAACTGTCAGAGAGGAAGCTGCGGTGTAAAAGGAAACATGATCACGCTGGCAAAGGATTTCTCGGATCGGTTTGAACTTACCAAGGATGTGACCAACTTCTACAACATTGATGGAG
>Ga0326512_10001111_pt1 | contig 21680 bp, 10 predicted proteins | sample 1_2617_0518_D_FD_203652 | JGI IMG/M metagenome (GOLD analysis project Ga0326512, IMG submission 203652) | Bovine rumen microbial communities from UC Davis, California, United States - 1_2617_0518 | ecosystem: Host-associated > Mammals > Digestive system > Stomach > Rumen | place: USA... | reverse complement strand
GGTGCTGCTCAGTCCGTCCAGGTTCTGCTTCTTCAGGTAGGCGTTGTCTTCGGCTGTCAGGAAGAACTTCGTGCAGAGGCGGGCGTTGTTGATGCCAATGAGCGTCTTGTTCTTCAGCGAAGCCAGCTTCATCACCTGCTCAATGATGAAGTCGCCGTTGGAACCGTCGAGGATAATGATGTCGTTCTTGGCTATGGCCTGCTTAATCTGGGTGTCGTCAGTCTGTCCGTTGCCAAGAGCTGTCAAGGTTGTCGACTTGGCGTCGGTGAAGTTGCCGCCGCTCAGGGTGTAGGCAGTGCCCTCTTCGTCGGAGCAGGTAGCCCAGCCCCAGGGAGCCACGTTGTTGTTGCCAGCCATAGCCGGTAGGAGTGCCATGGCACTCAGTAAGGTCATTAGTAGTTTCTTCATTGTTAGTTTGGTTTTGAAATTGTTTCTGGTTGCAAAGGTACGCATTTTATTTCAGATAGCGATGGAATTGAAGAAAAAAAGCGGAGGACAGACAACACAGGTTGTCCGTCCTCCGGAAAAGATGAAAAATCGTTGCTTACTTCAGCACCTTCTTGCCGTTCATGATGACAACGCCCTTATAGTTGTTGTTCACCTTCTGGCCAGCCAGGTTGTAGAGAGCCTTGTCGGCAGCCTCTGCAGTCTTCACTGTAGCAATACCCTCGGTAGCAACAGGATTAATCTCGATAGAAGAAACGAGGATGTTGCCAGTGCCAGAGTACTTCTTGAAGGTGTGCGTACCAGCACCCAGACCGAACTTCACGATGTTGGCATCGGGATTGCGCTTCAGGTCAGCAGCTTCGTTGCCCTCTGCGTCAACAGCGCTGTAGTTTGTACCGTCCACGTTGATGAAGCACTTGCGGTCATTGGCAACCTTCGAGCCCTCAGCATCCACCTCTTCGTCAGTCAGTGTGATGGTCTTGCAAGAATTCTTTGAGCAGGTAACAACAACGTCAACAGAGTCGCCCTCAGCCACCTGGAAGGTGATGATGTCACCGCTCATCATCAGGTAAGCCTGCTGTCCGGCGGGAACCTGATATTCAGCCTCTTCAACAACCTTGAAGCTGGTGTTTCTGATGAAGAAGAACTTCTTGTCGTGGTTCACGACACCATTCTCCACGATATAGTTGGGATCAGTGTCAGCCTTCTTCTCAGGATTATCCACGATGTTACCAGAAACGGTCAGAGTCTGCTTGGCCTTGATGGGATCCAGTACATATACCTCCTGGGTGGTCTTCTTGGTTGTGAAGGTTGCGTATGTGCCGTTGACAATCTGTGAGTAAGCCTCAACGGTAGCACTCTCAGTCAGTGTAGCGGCACTGCCTTCAACGGCCTCACCACCATTAAGAGAATAGAAGTTCTTGGCACCTTCGTAGGTAGAGGTGATGGTAATGTTGGCACCGTCAGCATTGATGGCGGGAGCGTCGAATGAGAATGAGACATTAGCCTCGTTGTCAGCACCGTCGCAGATGAAGCCTTCGTCGGCACCCATACCCCAGTCTTGGTAAGCCTGGAACTTCACGGTCATATCGTTGTAGCACTTGATAGGAGCAGTGTAAACAGGGCTGCTGGCTGTAGGAGCAGTACCGTCGGTAGTGTAGGTAATGATAGTGGGGATAGCCTCGTCAGAACCTTCCATCTTGTAGGGGTTGGCCTTTGCACTGACCTCGCGGAACCACAGACCGCCTTCGAAGGTCTGCTCGCCCATCTTTACGGTCGGTGTACCAGGAGCCTCGTTAGCCTCGACGATGATGAAGCTGACGAACATATCGCCATTGTAAGAACCTACGTAGATAAGACCGTCGTCAGCAGCTGTCCACTCATAGCGGAAACCGGCATCCGTTGCAGGGAAGTCAGCACCGGGAGCAGCGTTCAGTGCATTGCTCAGGGCAGCATCGGTAGCAATCTTGGGGATACGGGCAGCAGTGCCGCTCTTGTTGTTACCCTGCAGGAAGAAAATCAGCTTTGTCTTGGCAGTCACCTTCATGGCAATGACGTCCTGGGCGTTCTTCAGACGAAGGAAGTTGTAGTGAGGACCAGCGTAGTCGGCACCGTATGTGTCGGCAATATACTGATTGACGTGGTTGTCGTCGGCCTCGTTGACAACAGAGAGGTCTGCGGTTCCTTTGTTTGTAGCAGTAGAGCCGCCAGTGACGTCGAGGAAGTGGTCGGCGCCAAACAGTACGCCTTTGCCAGGACGGGCACCAAGGTCGTCACACACCAGCACATAGCTGTGCTTCAGCACTGCGATGTCGTCAACAGTAGCTGCGTTGGCAGCACCAGCGAAGCCCATCAGAGCGCAAACTAGAGTAAATAGTTTTTTCATATACATTTTGTTTTAGTTAATAAATAAAAGATGTTGTATTCTTGGTTTTGTAGAATTGCCCACAAAGTTACGAATAAAATTCCGAACTCCAAACAATTTTGATTATTTTTTGCCACGAAAAAGAGCGTAAAGGTTTACGTGGCGCATCCGATGTCAAAAAAATGGAGACGGGAACTTTGTCCGCCTCCATATCGTCTTTTCTTTCAGGTTCTACTGTTTGACGAGATAGGTCTGAGCCGGTGTGTCACCATAGTGTACGATGGTGATGGTTTCTGGCTGACCAACGACAGCAACACCTTCAAAGATGTCGTTCTTAGTCACCTTGCCCTTGTTCTCGACGCGCTGCTTAATCTTCAGTTTGCCAGTAGCAGCGCTATAGTCATATTCATACAGTGGCAGTTTTTCCGTGTTGGAGTCGTCTACCCAGGTACCTTCCGTAGTGCCCTGGCTCATCTTGACGGCTACCGAATCGGCCGACACAAAGTTGAGGCTCTCAACAAAGCCCTGCACTTCCTTGCCGTAAGCATTCACCTTGATGCCAGTACCGCGTACCCACTGCGTTCCCGCAAGTGTTTCAGGGTGGGGGATTGCTGTCGAGTCAGTATAATTGCTAACCCATGACTTGTTGTTAGTGTCGGTATCCTCAAACTCGTTGGCATCGCTGCAGGCGGTGGTCAGGCTGATGCCTGCCACCACTGCCATGACAGCAAATATGGATTTCTTTATTGTCTTCATACTTATCAATTGTCAATTATCAATTATCAATTCTATTTGTTCCTCCAACGAGCAGCACCTACATTATTCTTGTAGATGTCATTGTCGGTGTTCTTGAAGTAGAGGTTGACATTAAACTCACTGGCGGTTCCGTCGAGAGCATCAGCGCGGTGCATGTTCTGGTCTTCGGCTGTTGCTGCGATATGCGGCGGACATGGACTGATGAGCAGCTCTGTAGCCGAGATGTTGGCAACGTCAACCTTCAATGAACCGTTGAGTGTGGCCTTCTGGTTGGACACGAGGAACTCGAAGCCGTCCTTTGCATTCTCGAAAGCATTGGAACTGAAGACAGAGCCATTGGTCAGGTCGTTGTTCGTTGACCAGTTGTTGTGGAAGTTCAGCGTACACTGTCCTGACGAGCCGTCGCTGCGGTTCTCGGTACCGGTATCGCCGGTAATCTGTACACCGTATTGCTGGAGAACGCGCTGGTCGCCAGCCTGCTTGCAGAGCATAATCAGGTTGTTCTCAACCGTGAATGTCGATCCGTCGGGAATGCGGCTCACCTTGAATATGGCACCGTTGCCACGGGTGTTGTAGTTCACCAGCGTGTTGTTCGAGAAGGTGATGTTCCACTTTGAGTTGCCTTCGTACTTATAGGCATCGCCCAGTTGCTGCTTGATGAATGCCGGGAAGGGGCAGTCATAGAACGTGTTCTCAATGGCTTTAAAGTCGGCCAGCATGTTGGTCTTGCCATTGTTGCCGGCACCGTCAATCCAGCAATAGCCGCCGGCACCGCTGCTATAGTATCCGCAGTCGAAGAACAGGTTGTTCTTGATAAGCACGTGGTTCCAAAGCTTGTAGTTGGGACCCTGCTCACGGACGAAGCCGCGGACAATACGCTTGAAGGTGCAGTTCTCAATGACCAGTGAGTCGAGGGTGATAGCCATACCGTCGCTGAACATGTTGAAGAAGTAGTTACCGGTAGACTTGCCGATACCAGCTTTCTCATCACCGTAGTTGAAGCACATGGGGTTGTCGAAGTCGATGTCATAGAAGGCGAGCTTCTTCATGTAAATCTCACCGCCCTCACCAGCTTCCGGCGAGCGTCCGAAGGTGAACATGGAGTAGGGGCAGCCATCCCACTGATGACCTAGGTTGCCTTGACTGAAGTAGACCTCCTTGCCCTCGGGGCTGACACCAATGCCGCAGATAACCTTGGCGCGCTTGCCCTGGGCTACGTCGGCAGGATTGGTGCGCAGCACAAAGCCCTTACAGGTGATGTCGTTGCCGTCAAGATAATAGGTCTTTCCACCTTCAAGCAGGAAGGTCTGGCCCTCAGCATAGTTGGTGTTCGAGATGAAGTCATAGAGTGTCGGCGTCAGAGGAGCGGCATTGAAGTTGGCGGCATTGCCAAACACTTCGTCTCGGCCGTAGTCTTCCTTGTTGGGGATGCCAGCTGTTGTCTGTGTAGCCAGCAGCTCGTCGTGGCTGAGCAGGATAGGCTCGCCTGGCTGACCGTCGGAACGGGCTGTGCAGGTATTGTACTTGGCATCGATTTCTACGGGCACTGTCGGGTCGATAACGTCGATGACATACACCGAGTTGGCAGTGAGGCCGTCGATGACGACGTAGCCACGGGCGCGGTCTTCATCGGTAATCTCGTACTTCTTCCACTTCTCGTTAACCGTCGAGTTGGGGTTGTTGGGCGACGGTGATACGGTCAGGTACTTGTAACCGAAATTACCTTTCTCGTCAATGTTGAAGTTCTCGTAGTAGGCATCATACTTGTCCTTGTCGTCTTCGTCGGCGAGATTCAGGCCAAGGTCGTTGATGTTGGTGTTGAAGTAGACGTGCATGTCGTTCTCCGTGGTCTCAGCCTGGTTCACGTAGATGGCCATGGGGGTGGGGTAGCGGTCATCGGTAGTGACACCAAACCACTCCTGCCACTGTCGGCCGTTGCCGTGGCCATACCAGTTGGAGGCATGTGCAAAGGTGCTCTCGTCGCCTTTGATGTTTTTGTCAAGTTTTGACAGGGCACGGATGGCGAATCGGTAGTTGGTGGAGTACTGCAAGTCCTTGAGCAGCAGGTCGAGCTGTTTCGGACCCACGATGGTGTCGAGCAGCAGGTCGCTGGTGCCCTGCACCTTCTTCCAGGCATCTGCTCCACCGCTGACCTTGATTTGCAGACTCATCTGAATCTGGTAGCCGGCACAGTCGTTGACGCCATACCAGTAGAGGTGGATGGAGTTTCCGTGGGGCGAGTAGTTGTAGTCTTTCTCGCTGTTGTAAGGATAGTCGGTTCCTTTACCACGGGTGTTGTCGGTAATGAACATGGTCATAAACTCTCTGTTGGTGTTAGTCGATGAGCCATTGTCATCACTTTCCTTACACGACACCACTAACGCGGAAGTGCCTGCCAGCAGGAGTAACATGAGGTTATTCAGTATCTTTTTCATATCTTATGAATTCTTGGTTTTATTAATACTCATAGCCATAATAATTCTTATAGACATCAGAAGAACGCTGTATCACCTGGCGTGGATAGGGCAGGATGTAGCGTACCACGGGGAGTGTCTCAGTAGCAGGGATGCTGTTGAACTGCTCCTGCACACCATCGCGGATAATCCAGATGTTACCGTTGTCGTCAGTGCGTATATAGCCATAGAAACTGTACTTACACTGGTTGTTGGGCTGTGCGGTAGCATCGTTGAACCAGTTATAGAACTTGGCATTGCTCCATCCGTCGGCAGCAAATCCGAATGTGCGGATCTGGCTCGTGGTGGGCTGGCTGATACCCTTGTAGGCATTGTAGATACGCAGGCTGGGCAGCGACTGGTTGGGATACATCAGGTCGAAACTGTAGGCATCATTCACGATATAGCCATACAGCTGGTTCTTAATCATGCGGTGTGCCATCATTTTCTGTTGATCGGTACCCTCGGTAGCATAATACTTGTGATAGTAGACAGTCAGCGGACGGTAGTTGAAGGTGTTGCCGTCGTGCTCGTTGATAGCACCTTCGAAGCCAGAGTCACCGGCCATGCCGGCAGCATGATAGCGCAGGAAGCTGTACATCAGCTCTTCGGAAATGGTGTTGGTACGCACCAGGTCGCGCCAGCGGATGTTCTCGCCGGCAAACTCCCATTTACGCTCGTCCATGATAGCCTTCTGGAAGGCGTCTTTGTTGGCCGTTGCAGCGCTGATGAACTCAGGGTCGCCGTCAGAGAAGGCACGGGCATGTACCTTTGTCAGGCATTCTACAGCCTTTTCATCCTGCGGACCGCCATCAAGTTCGTTGGCAACCTCGGCATACATCAACAGCACATCGGCATAGCGCATGTATGGGAAGTTGATGCCAGTAGAACCTGTAGAGGCGTTACCCAGGGCAGAGCCTTCTGCCGTCCACAACTTCGACCATTTGTTGTTATGAACCGAGTAGTCGTTCCTAATCAGGATAGAGTCCACCTGTGTGTTGGTCTCGTCAATGCGGTAGGTGTAATACCATAAGCCATTGACAAACTCACGGCGCTTGTCGTTGTCGCGGAAGAGGAAACGGTAGAAAGCATGCAGGCGGCCATTGCCTTTGGTTTCACCCCAGGAGCCAGTGGTCTTGTTCTCGTATGATGAATACGTGGGACCCTGAATGTAGCCGGTGTTGCCTGTCGACTCTTTGGCAAAGGGAATCTCGAAGATGGGGTCGTCGTTGTTGACAACCTGATAGTTGCACTCGTTGACAAACACGTTCTGATATTCGGCATTCAGATTGTGACTGCCGGCAGAAATGATAGAGTCGGTATAGTTACGCACCGTCTTGTAGTACTCCAGATAGTTGTCAGGGCGCTGCATGATACCGTAGCTGCGGTTGTCGCTCTTGTTGGGACGGAGTGAATATCCGCCTGCGGTCAGGGCAATACGAGCTATCATGGCCTGTGCAAACTCCTTCGAGCAACGCTCAACGGTAACGCTGCTGGCAGGCGACATGTTCTTAGAGGCTTCTTTCAGGTCGGCAATCAGGGCATCCTGAATCTCCTGGCGGTCGGTAACCGGGAACATGTATTCGGCACGCTTGGCTGCCGGCGTAAAGGTGAAGGGAACGTCGCCGAACATCACCACGAGGTCGTGGTAGATCATGGCGCGCAGGCACTTGGCCTCACCAATCCACTGCAGCACCTGTCCGTCCTGAGTCCACTCGGGGTCATTCTCGGTGTTTACGTAGAACTTGCTGGTTTCCGCAGAGGCAATAAACTTGTTGCAATACTCAATGAGGTTGTAGGCAGCCGTCCAGAATTTCAAGATGTCGCCACCTTCGTCATCACAGTCATAGCGCGAATAGCTGGTGTGCGAGTGGCTGCCAGTGGAACTGATTTGAATATCGACATCGCTGTTGTAGATGAATGTCGACTGGTAGGCATTGCCATACAGGTCACCGACAAGGGCTTGAGAGTACACGCCGAAGAGGGCGCGCTCAATCTCTGTCTTTTGGCTGAAGACAAATTCCTCAGAGTAGGCCGACGGGGCATCTACCTCCAAGTAGTCGTTACATGAAGCCAATGCCAGTGCAGCTATTCCGGTCAGAAAAATATTCTTGATTTTCATATCTCTTTTGCTTATTATTAGAATGTAATGTTAGTACCGAAAGTGAAGGTGCGACTACGTGGGTAGCGGTTGTAGTCCATGCCTGGTGTCAGACCAGTCTGGATGTCCACCTCGGGATCATAGCCCGTGTAACCTGTGATGATGAAGAGGTTAGAGGCTGAAACATAGAAACGAGCCTTAGAGATACCTGCTTTCTGGGTCAGCTTCTTAGGCAGTGTGTAGCCTATGGTGACGTCCGAACAGCGCAGGAACGAACCATCCTCAATGAAATAAGAATGGTTGACATTCTTTGTCACGTCGGTAGGATTCCAAAGATCGCGATGCGGGTTGCCCTGTTTGTAGATAGAAACGGGGTCGGACAGATAATATGCCTTGTAAAGGATGTCGCCTTTCGTACCGGTAATACTTCCGTCGATGTCGTTATACTGCCAGCCGTCGGCATAATCTGCCAGTACGTTGTAGAACTTCTGCTTGTTGCCGTTCGATGATGACAGAGCATAAGCCGTGGCATTGTTAATATCGAAGTCGAGCATATAGGTGAAGTTGGCTGTAAAGTCGAAGTCCTTGTATGAACCGTTCAAGCCAAAACCACCCTGGAATTTCGGGTTGGTGTTACCGATGATGGTACGGTCGTTCTCAGTGATGCGGCCGTCGCCGTCCAAGTCCTTGAACTTGATTTTACCAGGCTGTGTGGCGATACCAGAGTTGGAAGAACCTGACACATCGTTGATAATGGTTACATAGCCATCCTCACGCGGAGCACAGTTGGATGATGTGTTGTTGTCGGCAGCTGTCGAACCCCAGGGGATAGCCTGGTAATTCTTCTGCGGGTCGAAATAGAACTCGTCGAAGGTGTAGAGACCGTCATAGACGAATCCGTAGATCAGACCCACCTCGTCGCCTACGCGCAGCAGGTAGTCGTTATAGCTTGACTTCCAGCGCTTGCCTTCCTCAAAGCGCTCGGTCTCGGTGCCGTTCAGCTTGTCAATCTTCATCTTGTTGTGACCAAAGGTCAGGCTGCCTGACAGGACATAGTCCTTACCCTGCAGGATGTCGCCGCTGATAGACAATTCGACACCCTTGTTGGTAACCTGGCCGATATTCTGCATCTGGCTGGTATAGCCAATCTGCAGCAGGTTCGACTTGTAAAGCAGGTCGCGGGTGGTGTTCCAGTACACCTCAGGTGTTACCGTCAGTCGTCCGTTGAACAGAGAGATGTCGGCTGCCAGGTTACGGGTGATAGTGGTCTCCCACTTAATCTCCTTGTTAAAGAACTGTGCACCGCTGTTGTTGCCATAGTACTGCTCGCCCATGGTGGTCACCTCGCCAAAGCCGGGGCCGCCGGTAGAGTTGATGGCATACAGTTCGCGATAGAGGTCGGCATCGATGCGGTTGTTACCGGCCAGACCGATGGCGGCGCGAATTTTCAGGTTGTTAATCCACTTGATGCCTTTCATGAACGGCTCTTCAGACATAACCCATGCACCCGAAATGGAGGGGAAGTAACCCCACTGATAGCCAGGAGCAAAGCGGGTAGAGGCGTCAGCACGCATGGTACCCGAAACGAGGTACTTGTGGTTGTAGTTGTAGCTGGCCTGTCCGAAGAACGATGCGGTACGGTCAGGGGTTGAGAGCGACGAGGTGACCTCGTACGGTGTACCGAAGTTCATGTTGTTCCAAGCCTCGCGGGCAGTGAAGGCTGCGGGGAAGAGGTGGTTGGTCACATTGTTCTTGCGCACCTGCGACTCATAGATTTCCTGACCCAGCAGGAACGACAGATTGTGTACATCCTTCAATGCCATGTTGTAGGAAGCCGTGTTCGTCCAGACGTAGTTCAGACGCTTGGTGTTGTTGATCTGTGCAAGCGGCTGGTTCTTATGCACCGTCTGAGAACCTGTGCTGGTGTAGCCACCGTAGAAGCGGCTCTGGTCGGTCCATTGCAGTCCTAAAGTTGCTTCCGAGCGCAGCTGCAGTCCCTTGATGGGCTTCCACTCCAAAGCAACGGCATTGGTATATGTGTAGCTGTGCTTGATGAGCTGGTTGATGGCGATGTCGCTCTTCGGGTTGGTATAGTTGAAGAGTTCTTCCTCAGCGGGGTCGGCGTATGCGGGGTCGATATAGCCGAACTCACGCAGACCATTGGTGGGACGGTATTTCAGAACGTCGATGATACCGCCGGTACCTACATTCTCACCACCGGCACCCTCGTCACGACGGAACGAGAATTTGGGGTTGAACTGTATCGAGAAGTTCTTAGTTACCTGGACGTTGGTCTTAAAGTTGATGTTGGTACGACGTACGCCGGAACCAAGGATGATACCCTTGTCCTCACTCTGAGTCAGTGAGAGGTTGAACTTCACCTTGTCGGAACCGCCACCGATGGTGACGTTGGTTGAGTAGTTCAAAGGAGTCTCGCCCATCACCTCGTCCTGCCAGTCATGAGAGGGCAGGGTAGAGTACATGTCAAGGTCGTAGGGGTTGCCGAAGTTGGAACGGAAGAACTTACCGTTGCTGGAGCGTGTGCCGTCGCAGGAGTGCCACTGGTACTGGTAGTTGGCAAACTGCTGGGCATCCATCAGGTCGAGGGTCTTAGAGATGTGGCTGACGTTCAGGTTGCCGTTGAACGTTACCTGCACCTTACCTTCCTTGGCCGACTTGGTGGTCACCACCACAACGCCGTTACCACCCTTGGCACCGTAGATAGCGGTCAGAGAGGCATCCTTCAAGACGTCAATCGAGGCAATGTCCGAGGGAGGAATATCGTTGATGTTGTCCACCTGGAAGCCGTCGACGATGAACAGCGGGTGGTTCTCCTGTGTCACAGACGTGCCGCCACGTACGCGGATGTTAACGTCGGCACCTGGCTGACCGTCAACGGTGGTTACCTGCACACCGGAAATCTTACCTTGAAGGGCTACGGCGGCAGATGTCACCGGCACGATTTCCAGTTTGGCACCCGAGATAGAACCTACCGAACCGGTCAGATCCTTACGGGCCTTGCTGGTGTAACCCACGACGACCACCTCCTCAAGGGCGGCATTGTCGTCCTTCAGTTGTACCTTCATGTTCTGTGATGCTGCCACATCCTGGCTAATCATGCCAATGTAGGAGATGGTGACAGTCTTGCCTTTCTGCAGCTTTAATGTGAAGTTACCGTCAAAGTCGGTTACTGCTGCATTCTTTGGGTTACCTTTCTCTACGACGGTTGCGCCGATAACGGGTTCGCCGGTAGCGTCTGTAACCGTACCCTTAGCTGTGGTCTGTGCTGACACATTCCCTGCAACCAAGAGCAGACACAACAAGAGTGTCGTTCGGAAAATACTCTTTAATTTAACAGACATAAATTTAGTAGTTTTAGTGAATTATTTAGAGGTTTTTTGTTTAGTTAGTTTGTACCTTTTGCCTATTACGGCAATTTGTGGTGCAAAGATACAAATTAATTTTTAATAATCGTAAGGTAAAATAGTAAATTTTTCGCAAACGATTGCGAAAATCTGTAAAAACAAAGCCACGCCGTCATATCCTGACGGCGCGGCTTTACTAAGTAGCAGACGCTGTTTTGCGTTTACTTCACCACAACCTTGCGGCCGCCTACGATGTAGATGCCACGGGTGGCCTTCTTCACGCGCATACCTTTTATATTATAGATAGCGTCGTTGGTGATGCTTTCCTGACTTACCTCGCTGATGCCGTCGGTAGTGCCGGCAGTGGCAGCCTCGCCCAGACCGCCCATCTCGTTGGCGGCACGGACGGCCCACGTAGCGGTGGCATCGTCAACGGTGTAGGTAGGCTCGGTTGTGAAGTCCACCACCTTGTTGTCCTTCACCACGGCCCAGCAGAGAGCGTAGTCGCTGCCGTCCCAGGTCAGGGTGGTGCCGGTGAGCGTCACGTTCTTCGGGGTGGGAGCCTGCTCGGTGAGCAGCGTGGGATCCCACTCGCCGTACATACGGTGCAGGTCGCTGTTCTCCAGAGCCTCCTCGGCGGTGAGCACGGGGTTGTTGGGCTTGTCTGCCGGAATGGTGACACCATTTTCTTTATGCTCGCCGAACATCTTCTTACGTCCGCTCAGATCGATGACGCTGCCTGATGAGGTCATTGAGTTGTACTCAGCGAAGCGTGCAGGCCAGCCGCCGCTCATCTCGTTCCAGCCGATGGCTGACGGTACGACGTTCATCTTCGTGTCGATGAAGAGGGCAATCGGAGTGCCGCTGCCCCAAGGACGGCCGAGGGTGTAGTTGCCGTCAACACCGCTGCCTTCGCCGTTGATGACGCAGTCCTTGTAGATCCAGCCATACTTGGCAGGCTTCGACGGCACGGCAGCATAGCCACCGGCAATCTGGCGCAGTTCAACGCCGTTCCAGAAGATGTCGCCCTTACCGCACATGTAGTCGGTACGTCCGCGTACATAGCCGCCTTCGAAGTAGTACAGGCCATTGTCGTTGTTCGATGTCCAGGTGTCCTGATAGCCACGCAGGCCGACGTTCTTATAGACGTTCTTCGTGCCACGGTCTTGGATGGCCAGGTCGCGGCCTGTAGCATCGTCCATACCCGTCTCAACAGTCAGATCCTGCCAGTAGTAGCCCTGACCGCGCAGCTGGAACACGTCACTGTTGCCGATGCCGTCGTACTTCGAGGTTGTACCATACTGACCGGCGAAGGTGGCGTTCTTGTCGATACCGTTGGTGATGATAACGCCGTCGCGGCTCTCGCCAATCATCGACAGGTTGTCGGTGTTGATGAAGGTGATGCACTCAGGCACCTCGTAGCCGTTGCAAGTCTTCATGGTCGAAGACAGAGGAATGGTGTAGCTGCCGTTCTTGATGAAGATGCGGTAGCGGGTGTTCTTGTCGGTACGAGCCTGGGCGGCAGCGATGGCTTTTGTCAGCTCTTCCACTGTCGATACCACTGCATCGTACATGCCCTTCGTCACTGCCGGACGGTTCATGGTGGTGAACGTCAGGCTAATGGGCTCGGCAATCATGTTGTCAGTCAGGTCGCTCACAGTCTTGGCAGCCAGGACGAAGTTGTACTCTGTGCTGTATTCCAGTCCCTTGTAGGCGAAGGTGATGGTCTTGCCGCTGACAATGCCAGTAGTGGGATTCTGCGTGACGCTCTTAATCAGGGTGTTGTTGATGTAGGCCATGGCGTTGGGAGCCAGTTTCACACGCTCGTTGAAGGTGAGCACAATCTTACCAGAAGCCGATGCACCAGTAGCGCCGTTGGCAGGCACGGTCGACACAAGCACGGGAGCCTTGCCGTCGTCAACGAGTTTCGGTGTGCCGGTGATGAAGAACATGGCCAGCGTGTTACCGTCGTTGGCTGAAGCAGCACCGTCCACCTTCGAGGTCTTGTCGGCCTTCATGCGGATGTATAGCTCCTTCTGGTTGTTGGCTGCGGCGGGCAGCTTCTCGCTGAATGTGCCAACCACGCGGGTGCCCTCCATGGTGACGCTGCCGAACTTCGTCCAGTTTTCGCCGTCGAGTGAGAACTCGGCATCGTAGGTCTGGTAGGCGTTGTAGTTATACAGCATCTGGAACTGCACGTTGATGTCGGTGAAGGCCTCGGCATTGACCTTGGTCTGCCAGTGCCAGTTGCCTACGTCGCCATTGCTTGCGCCAGTGCGCCAGTTGACGGCAGCACCCTTGAAGCTCTCATAGCCACCGCCGCCAAGCGTCGACTTGTCGAGCCAGCCCTGTGTCTCGCCGGTAGTTGTGTTCACCAGGTTCAGGGCGTCGGCATCGTTGTCCTGTGCGGCAAAGTCTGCCTTACGTCCGTTGCCACCTGCCTTGTAGAAGTCCCAGCCGGCGATGATGTCGGCCTGTGCGTAGAGGGCTGTCAGGTTGATGTCCTCGGTCAAGGACACAATCTTGCTGCTGCCGGTCTCGCCGTCGCTCCAGTTGGTGAAGGTAACAAGGCCCTCATACTGGTTAGCATTGAGCTGCACGGCGGTGCCAGCCTCGTACATGTTCTTGCCGTCCACCACAGTGGGCTCGGGGCTGACGGTCACCATGTAGTCGCTCGTGCCGTCAACGGTCAGCTTCAGCTCGTAGGTCTCCACGGCCTTGAAGTTAGCGGTCAGCGTCTCGTTGCTGTTCACAGTGTACTTGAACTTAGCCTCGGTGGAAACCTCCTGACCGGCGGCGTTCGTCCAGTTGACGAAGTCGAAGCCGAAGTTCTCGGTGGCGGTGAGTGTCACCTCACTGCCCTCCTCATACTCGTCAGCCTTCGGGTAGACGTTGATGCTGCCGGCAGCCTCAGGAGCAACGGCGGTAGCCAGGGTGTACTTCTCTACTTGAGCAGCAGTACCATTGACAAAGCCCTCGATGATGACATCGCTGAAGCCGCCTTCTTTGGTATTGCCAACACCAATCGTAGCCGACAGCGTGAGTTCTTTTCCGGAAGCCAGTGCAGCCTGCTGATCAGCAGTAAGCTCTATTTCCACGTGGTTAGTCCAGTTGCTGTTTTTGGCGAATTTATCTTTGTTTGCGTCTTGGTTAGCACGAGGAGCAGTGAAGTTACCCAGAGTAACCGCTTCGCTATCACCCACCTTCGCGTTGATGGTAACGCCGTTCTCAGCATCGGTGCCGAAACGCTGGATCCACATGCTCACCTTCGTTGGGGTGAATGTCAGTCCGGCTGCAGGTTTAGCCACCCATTGCATAGCAGTCGTTGAACCAGCAGGCTTGAGTTTAATAAACTTAATGCCATCGGCCAAGTTGTCTGCAGTACGGGTTGCAGCACCAGTAACAGTGAGGTCGCCAGCATTGACAGCAACGGTAGAGAATGCATCTTTTGGAGCGGCATTGTAGTCGGCAATGGTAGCAGGATCATTGAAAGGCCACTCAATGGTAGCTGCCACATTATCATAACTTTGGCCGCCGCCCTGGCTCTGTACCACGGGCAGTACCACCTGGATGTAGCGGTAGTAGCTGCCGTCGCCAATCACAACGTCAACCGTCTCAGCAGCACCGGCAATGGTGTAGCTGATGGTCTTGCCCTGCGTATAGTCTTTCTGTCCGTCGATAGTGGTTGTGGTGATTTCGCTGTAGGCTTCCATCGAGATGGTGGCACCCTTGCACGAAGGAACGGTGAACTTGGTGCCGCCATTCAGCTGTGCCCAGTCGTTCCAGTTGCCGTTGGCAAACTTACCGCCGTTGTTGGTGTCGAAGTCGGCCTTCACGTCGATGGTCTTGCCGTTGACGGTGGCCTGGCTCACCCAAATGCCTGTCTTGTTCTGATAGGCCACAGTGGGAGCACCGTCCTGACGCATGAAGTCGAACTTCACGGTGACAGGCTCCGTACGGTCGGCCAGCTTGACCTCGTTGGCAGTGAAGACGGGAGTCAGTGCGACGGTCTCGGCCTCAGGAGCCTTGATGGTCTCGCCGGGAGCGTAGGTGTTTGTACCGTCAGTCCAGCCAGTCAGCGTGTAGCCCTCTTTGTAAAGGGTAAAGTTCTTCGGTAGGGTGTAGTCCTTACCTATAGCTACCGCCTCTGCTTCGGGAGCAACGCCCTCAGCCTCGCCAGCACTGAACGTGAACTTCACGTCGTTGGGAATCTGATTGGGGCTGACAGCCTCAACGGCGAAATATGGCGTGTAGCTGCCACCGCTGATGGTCAGCGTGGTAGGCTCGTTCACCTTGTAATAAGCAAAGAGGACGTTCTCCGTTGGTTTGGCGTTGCTCCAGCAGGCACCGTTGTTGGTGTTGAACGTAGCAACAGTCTGGCCCTCGGCGTTCTTCACCGTAACATCGCCGCCCCATGCGCAACTGCCCATAGAGACCTTGACGGTACCCAGCACTTTAACGGTAGCCGAGAAGTTGCTAAGTCCGTGCTGGTCGCTGTGATACTTGCCAGTGATGACGGCATTGGCTGTGGCATCGTCGGCAGCAACGCGGGCGAATGTGCCGTCCTCGTTCATTTTCAGACCAGCCGAGGTGACGCTTGACTCCGAGGCTGTAAAGAACGAACCGTTGGTGAAGTCTGCCTTGATGTCGCGGAATCCGTCCTCTGCTTCAGCAGCAACTGTTCCCACACCACAGAGCATGACGAGCAAACTCAGTAGTGAGAATCGTAAAAGTTTGTAGTTCATAAATTTTTGTTTTGGTTATTAATAAGGTTTAAATAGCGTTTCTTAATTCGGCGGCAAAGTTACGAAAAAGAATTGGAGTCGCCAAATGTTTATGTGACAAAAAATGGGACGGCTGTCAGGCCGTCCCAGAGTTGATTGTAACTGTATTGGAAGGGTAAGTAGTTGTTTACTTCTTCAGCAGTTTCTTTCCGCCGACGATGACCATGCCTTTGTACTGGTCATCTACCTTCTGACCGGCCAGGTTGTAGATGGCACCGTTCTGGGTGGTATCGGCAGTGATGGTGGCAATGCCGGTGGGATCTGCCGGATTGGTGCGTATGGTCTTGGTGTTGTCGATGACCAGGTGGCAGTTATTCACCGTCAGGTATGCGGCGATGTTGTGCTTGCTTGCCAGAAGGCTGGTGCTGAACGAGTACTTCACGTAGTAGTTCTTGCCGTTGGTTGCTTCAATATTAGCGTTTGCCGATACGACCTCGTTTTGGCGCGTGATGTCCAGTTTAACCTTGGCACCATTCATAATCTTTGAGATGTAGTCGGCGGCATAGTAGTCGTGCTGCCAGTTGTCTTCTGCCAGTAACACTTCTTTATATAAGCACCGGTTCGGACCGTCCGTGGTAGCGTAGAGCACAGCGTAGAGAGCGTCCTCGAACGTATTATTGTTCATGTTGTCAATAACTACGATGAAGTTGTTCAGACGGCGGTTCATGATTTCGTCAAAATCAGTCACACCGCTGTTGTCGGTCGTGTTGTTGACAAATTCCAGGTGCAGGGCTCCTTCGGCAGGGATGGTGTAGCGCACGGAGGCTGCCTTGCCCAACTTGGTGCTGTTGTCCTCGGCACCGATGGTGCTGGTCTCGGGGAAGCGGCTCACCGTCAGCGTTGTCACGCAGGTCTTGGTATTGCCGTTACGGCCCAGGTACAGTTTCTCGGCATCTTCCTTCAGTGTGAAGTACTCCACGACGGGGTCGTCTTCAACCAGACGTCCGTTGATAAACTGGCGGGTGGTGAAGAGCACCTTGGGCTTGTCGCCATTCAGGGTAAAGATGTCGATGGCAGCCTTTTTGGTGTCGTCGCTGTTGTTGAAGCCACCGGCAATGGTGATGATGTCGCCCTTCTTGAAGCCACCCTCCACGCTAATCATGGCATAGTTGGCGTTGAGGGCATCCTCAGTCATGTAGCCGTTGGGGAACTCGATGCAGGCATAGTCGGTCTTGTTTATCTTCAGTTTAACGCCGGTAGTGGAGATGGTGCCGCTTTTCGTGAGACCGTCCATAGAGGTGGGATAGCTGAAGATGTCGTAGCTCACGGGCTTGTCGCCTTCACCGCCGGGTGTCTCGTCGCCACGGATAACCTTCAGCGAGGTGATGCAGGTGCCGGTGTTGCCTGCGCGGCCTAAGAAAATCTCCCAGGTGTCCTCCTCCAGGGTGTAGGTCTGTTCCACGGGTTCACCGGCCGATGTACGTCCGTTGATGAATTGCTCTGTTGTCCAGACGGGCTCTTCAGACGTTGGGTCTATGCGGAAGGCCACTGCTGCTTTCTTCGTGTCGTCTGCATTATTGAAGGCACCGGCAATCTTGATGACGTCTCCCTTCTTGAAGCCGCCGGCAATCATCAGGTTGATGTAATAGCCCTCGGCACCATTATCGCCGAACTTGTAAGACTTGCCAATCTTGATGCAGTCAACGGCATCTTTGTTTGTGTGAATCTTCACCGTCGAGTAGCCAACGTCTTCCGTTTCTGCCGTGCCGCTGTTGCTGTACAAGTAGATGCCATTCTTGGATGCCGGATAGTCAATCAGCGTTTGGGCGTGGATACTCATGGCTGCGATGGCCATGGTCAAAAGAGTAAATAGTTTCTTCATAATTATTAATTAGTTGTTATTAAATGTTCCCTTTTCGATGCAAAGATAACAGAATTATTTGTAACAACCAAACATTTTGCTCTTTTTTCCATTTTTTTTTGTAACTTTGCAGCGACGTTACACTACAATGATAGCAGATGAATTAACATGAAGATAAGAAAAGCAAACAAAGAGGATATTAAGTGTATTATTGAGATGTTGCATCAGGTGAACATGGTGCATCATGTGCTGCGTCCTGACCTGTTCAAACCCCACACAACCAAGTATAATGAACAGGAACTCGAATCCATGCTCGATGACAACAGCAAACCCATATTCGTGTATGACGACGGTGGAGTATTGGGCTATGCATTCTGCCAGGTTTCTGAGGTTAAGAACCACTTGCTGCTGGAAGACATGAAGACGCTGTATATCGACGATATCTGTGTAGACGAAAATGCTCGCGGCAAGCATGTCGGTAAAGCGTTATATGAATATGTACGCGAATACGCAAGATCCATAGACTGCAACAATATCACCCTGAATGTTTGGGAGGGTAACACTCCCGCATGGCATTTCTATAAGGCTATGGGTATGAAGGTGCAAAAAACTACCATGGAGATTACTTTGAAAACGAAATGAAGATATCTGTCGTACCGAGGTGATTCCGTTTCAAGCCAAGATAGTTGGTATCCACCTTTGTACTTCTTGCTTTCAGGGGCATAGCTGGTTGAAATGAGTTTCTTCAGTCCCAACAACTCAAAGTTCTGTGCGAAGTAGCGGGTAAAGTTACTCCAATCAGGATCGTCGCAGGGTAATAGTACGGTCTTCCCACGGAATATATCAGGGTTGTAATCCAAGTAAGCCTCTATTTCACGCTCTATATCATAATACTGCGTATAGTATTCATCATACTTGGCATCCTTTGCGTTCTTGAATGTCTGGTTGCTCATACACGATTGATAGTTTTAGGGCATCTGACTATCAATCGCCGACACATAAAAAGGCATGATGCCATCCTTATGCGTTAAGCTGGGGCATGCGTAGGAATTGGAACCCCATCCCGTCCTTTAAGAATGTATCACGCCTAAAGGCGATAATACATAAGCTAAATAGGACGGGAATGGGGATGCCGTTTACCAGCACCCCGCAATCTCTATTACTTCCGAGCGTTTCTTATTCCAAACTGTTTCCTACGCATTTTGGCTTAACGCGAAATAATAGCAAATGCTTCGTTAGTGGTCCGGATTTCTCCCCGAACCACCTGCAAAGTTACACAATTATTCGTAATAAGCCTCCATATTTTATGAAAAACATGTAAAAAGAATCCAACATTTAACCGTTTTTACGTAAAATGGGCAGAAAAGTGGCAAAAAACGTGGTCTTGTCGTCGTGCTTGATGCTTGAAATGGGGCTTGCACTATCTGCTTTACTCATTTTGTCTCGTATTTATTTGTTTATTCCGGAAAAAGTGTTAATTTTGCAAGCAAATTGCGACGTGTTATGACTCAACTTACAAACGAAGAACATAATTTACAAATGGCCGATATGAAGGGGTTTGACGAACAAATGCCGTGCATCGGTATTTTTTGGTATGACCCTAAGGACAAATCTTTCTTTGGTGTTCGTAAGAAGGAAATAACCCCGAAGATGGTTGAAGAAGCTGCCGACAAAGGCCTTCCTTTTATCAACTATCCCCATCTGCATAGACAGGTGTGGACGAAAGAATACTTCAAGGCACAAGCTAAGCATGAGGACACCAAGTTTAAAGGGGACTATACACAAGTGCCCAGAGGCCGTGTCGCTTGGAACATTGACAAGTTCATTGTTCTTGTAGGCCATTGGGCCGAGCCTGTGCTTGATGAACTCACTACCCTGATTGAAGAGGAATTCTCTCTTCCATATTTCGAGTTTGTCTACGATGAGCACTGGGATCTTGGCCATGGTTGGTCTGGCGATATGTAAGTCTTGATAATGCTCTCCAGTTGGTCAATGTCTATATAGGATTTTTCGTTAAAAAGGGTGCAGGGGTGACAGAACGCCGATGTACAGGGCGTTTGCACCCTTTTTAGAGGGTGGCAGGGGTGACAGAAGGGTGACAGGCGTTGGTGCGCATGGATGCTGATTCTTCACGTTTGAATTCTCTTGAGAATTGAAGGCAAACTCATTGAGTTAGTCGCACAAGCAGGCGGCATGCCTCCAAATTCTCGAGAGAATTCAACCTGTCACCCTTCTGTCACCCTTGTCACCCTCAAAAACAGGGTGCATCCCCTGTGTTTATGCAGGTTTTGTCACCCTGTCACCCTTAATCTCAAAACTCTTAGTAAGGCGCAACACCCGCATGAGGTAAGCATTTAACCTGTCAATTAAGATTAGTTCCTGACGATTTGTTTCTTACCGTTCTTAATAACCAGTCCATGGTACGATGCACCTACGCGCTGTCCCTGGAGGTTATATTCACGGTCGCTGCGTGGTGCTGAGGTCTTCACGTTGCCGATGGCTGTGGGAGTATTGCCAATGGCGGGAACGGCGGTGCCGTCCTCCTTGGTGTAGGCTGGGTAGTACTCGTTGAAAGTCTCTAAGGCCTCGCTGTTGCCGCTGAGCATGATGTCCTGCACCAGCGAGTTGGCATACACCTCAAGGTTGGTGTAGTACTTCTGCGGGTCCAGCGTGTAGGTTTTGCCATCGGTAGCGCTGTTGGGGTTCAGACCGTTGGCCGTCTCCCAGGCATCGGGCATGCCGTCCTTGTCGGTGTCGAAGCTGGCATCACGGTTGCCAGTGGGGAAGTTCGCCTCGGTGTAGCCGTTACAGTCGCTGACCCTGTCGATGAGTCCTTTCTTCTTGGTGACACTGCCCGTATAGGTGGCGGTGCCGTTGCGGGCCTCGGTTGCATAGCGTTCGTCCACCTCGTCGCGATAGAGCGAGGCACCGGCAAAGCTCAGCACCTTCTGGAAGGCTGTGGCGGCAGCGTGGGTGGTCACCTCGCCTGTGGGTGCTGCTTCGTCTAACTGTATGGGCAGAGCGTCCTTGCCGTTCACCTTGGTATAGGTGAGGTCGCTGCCGTAGTAGTGTTTCGGGTCGTAGGTGTAGTACTTACCGCCGCTGACGGGCACGTCAGAGTCGTAGCGCATCTTCTCCCATCCTACCGTATTGCCGTCGATGGCGTTGCCGTTCAGGTAGTATCGGCTGGTCATGTCCCAGTAGGTGGAATTGTCTTTGGAATTGCCGCTGTTGCAGTAGGAGACGGTTGTCAGCCGGTCGATGCTCGCAGCAGGGCCGCTCTTGTAGTAGTTGCCCACCATGTTGATTTGTCCGCCGCCGGGGCCGCCGTAGCAGCCGTTGGCGTTGTAGACAACGCAGTTGCGGAAGTCCACATTCTCTGCCTGCACAGCATTCTGCCACTTATAGGTAGAGTACAGCTTGTTGCTGGTATATCCGTTCCAGTCGTAGCGGGCACCGTTGAAGCGGGGCGAGCGGTTGGCCACGTGCAGAATCATGTTGTGGTGGAACGAGGCCAGCTTGCCGCCCCAGATGCCGCCATAGCCGTGGGCACCCTTGCCGTGTCCGGCATCGACAAGGCTCTCGCCGATGGTACACCACTGCATGGTGAAGTTATTGTTATCGTAGTAGGAAGCCACCTCGTCGATGCTCCACGAGAAGGAGCAGTGGTCGAGGATGATGCCCGTCTTGTTGCGCTGCCATGAGGCATCGGCTCCGTCGTCAACATCCTTCTCCTGTCCACGGCGGAAGCGGATGAAGCGCACGATGTTGTTGGCACCGGGGCGTACTGTGTAGTAGCGCAGGGTGATGCCTGGGTAAGGGGCTGTTTGTCCGAGGATGGTCAGGTTGTTCTTGAAGGAAATCTCGGATTTGAGGGCGATGACACCGGCAACGTCGAAGACGATGATGCGATTGCTGCCACCGGTAACGGCAGCGCGGAACGAGCCTGTTCCCGAGTCGTTGAGGTTAGTGACGTGTACCACGGTGCCGCCGCGTCCACCGGTGACATAGCGTCCGTGACCTTCGGCTCCGGGGAAGGCGGGAGCCTGCGCCCCTGCGGGGTTAGATAATAAAGAAAAAACAAAAAATATCAAAGCCCGGCAGGCATA
>Ga0326512_10001110_pt1 | contig 21682 bp, 19 predicted proteins | sample 1_2617_0518_D_FD_203652 | JGI IMG/M metagenome (GOLD analysis project Ga0326512, IMG submission 203652) | Bovine rumen microbial communities from UC Davis, California, United States - 1_2617_0518 | ecosystem: Host-associated > Mammals > Digestive system > Stomach > Rumen | place: USA... | reverse complement strand
ATACAAACGATCATTTGAACTGACAAATTAGATTTTATTAGAAAGGTAGGTGATGCCACATGTCAACCGGATTTGAAATTAGGGTATATGCAACCAGTGTCCGTATCTATCCTGGAAGAGAGGCTGTTGAGCCTCTCTCTCCACTCATTAACTTATTAACGTATGAGGATGAGTTTCAGGAGATGACAAAGACACTTGGATATATTCTCGATGAAGAACAAGACTTATTGTATTTCCATAAAGGTGTGGATATCTCATATATCCATCGTTTATTGGGGAATGCAAAAGTTGTTCACATGCCAGCAGATGATGCTCGTCATATGCAATTTGAATACGAGGAAATTGTTCCACCCCGTAACAATGAGCAAGTGGATTGTATTAATTTTATCATGGGAATCAATCAGCATAAAGACAACGAGAATGACCGCCAGATATTCTTAGTAAAGAACCCCGGTTTTGGAAAGACCTTTTGTTCAGGTGTGGCAGCTTGTAGGTATGGTGTGAAAACATTGATTATCATGCATCGAGATTCTTTAAGAAAACAATGGTTGCATTCATTGTATAAGATGTGTGGTTTATCTGAAGACGAGGTTCATGAAATTCAAGATTCTCAAGAGTTATATGATATTGCTCACGATTATCATGAATTTGATTATGATGTATATCTGATGACACATGCCACATTCCGTGCTGGGTTAAAACGAATCGGGAATCTAAAAGATGCATCGAATATCACAAAGAACTTAGGGATTGGATTGAAGATTATTGATGAAGCACATTTGGAATTTCGTGATACACTACTCATGGATTTTGTATTTAATGTACAACGAAATCTGTATCTGACAGCAACAGATGGTAGAAGTACAAAAGCAGAGAACTCCATCTTCAAACATGTGTTTGCCAATACCACATTCTATCGTCCATCCACATTGTTAACATCAAACCAACCATCCAAATGGGTGGAATATAACATGGTGCAATTAAACACACATGCCAAGCAAAACATTGTTCGGTATCGTGTAGAGGGTGGTCGTGGAATGAATCCAGCCACGTATGGAAAATGGGTGATTGCTTATGATAAGAAACAAACCCATTTCAAATGTTGCCGAGATATTCTCAAGATGATTTATGAGAAAGATGCATCAGCCAAGGTATTATTGTTTATGCCATTGATTGACTTATGTACCGAATGTTCTTACTTCTTAACGAAGAATTTGAACTATGATGAATCATTCGCATATGACTTAACCATTCGAACAATTAATTCCAAGAATACGAAAGCAGAGAATGAAGAGAACAAACATGCGGATGTGATTGTGACAACAGTTGCATCATGTGGTACCGGTACGGATATTCCTGGGATTACAGATATCATCAATTGTTCTCCATTTGTATCTCAAGTAACAGCCAAACAAGTCTTTGGTCGAATTCGTTATTGTGGGAAAAATTGTCATTTCTATGATGTCTATGATGTTTCTGTGAGGATGGATGGATACTGGATCAAGAGTCGTTCTAAGGTATTTAAGTCATTGGCAACAAAGACGAACTATATCACATGGGAACCTGATGACGAAGAAGATTCCGAGAAAAATAAAATTTGATATATATATAATTAATATGATATAGCAATATATCGTATTACTCATCATAATCAAAAAAATAAAATAAAATAAAGGAGGAAATTATTATGAGTAAAAAGAGTTTTATCGCAGGCGCATTATTTGGAGCAGCAGTTGGTGTATCTGAAATTATCAAGGATTCAGTCAGAGAAACATCATCTGACAGAATCTATATCATCCCCCAGCAGCCCCAGCAGCAGTATCCGCAGTATCAGCAGGGTGGTCGTCCCGTACAGCGTGGAACCTACAGAAATTCGGTGCCGCTGTACAAAGTGCACAGGGAGACACTCGATGTCTTGGACGGCATCAGAGATGTCTGTGATGATGCCAGCCATTCAATCGGAAGAGAGTTGGCATATCAGATTCATCGTGGCTATGAATCTGGTTATAAAGACCACTATGATTGCAGTCGCCTGGCACGTCGCGAGTTTGCTGAAATGGCAAGACTCGCTGGCGTCTATAATGTGCGCCCGCATGACGGCGATGCAGCATATCGCCGTCTTTACTGGGGAATCACTCGTTTCATCAATACGAATTGCGAAATCGTCTATTGATGAAAAGTATCACCGTGTAGGTGAACCCGGAGCAATAGCTCTGGCCGCCGATAGGTGAATCAATCATCCAAACATCCACACAGGATGGGTTATCATATGATAACCCATCCCACAAAGAAAATCATGATACTGTCCGCGTCGTGATTTTCTTTTTATCCGAAAGGAGTATTTATGAGAGCAAAAGCAACAACAGCCAATGGAATGTTATCAACTTATAAATGTATTGGTGTGGTATGCGTGGTTGGTACATCGCTTGCCTCGATGTTGATTCCAACTCAATTGTCAAATCATTTTAACATTCCAATCACAACAGCAAGAATTATCACATTCTTATTGACATCGATTACATCATATGGCATTCTTAATCATATCCAACATATTTGGTTGGAAGCATACAATCGTTTGTTGGCTAAAGAAGCATATGACATTCAACAAATATTGAAAGAATGTGGACGTATCGATATTGAAGACATTGATACTGTCATTAAAACATTACAGATGATCAAGGATGCAACAAATCCAAATCAGAATAAATAACACACGGGGGCATTGGCCCCCGTCCTTAATATTATTCTGAATCTTCTGTAAATCCTTGCGGTGGTGTATCCGGTGCATCATTTTCAGCATCCATAAATTGTTGAACAAATTTGGGCGGTTTTCTAAATTTAGGAAATTGAATATTGGGTTCTCTTGCCAAGAGTTCTTTCTCCAACCATTCCTGATATCGCATCGAGTCATACACAACCCAAGACATCAATTGGTTAATCTGTGTCTCGAGATTCCCTACTTGCTGTTTCAATCTCTGCTCAAGTAATTCATTTTGCTGACGTAATTCCTTGAGCTCTTCCGTTCTGCTCTCAAACTCCTTTTTGTATGTATCCGAAAGCTCCAACATTCGCTTTTGGATATGGTCGTCTATCTTGATTCTGGTATCAGCTTCAGCATCTGATACCTGTTGTCGGAGTTGTTCAATTTCCGCAGCATTCTTCTTTCTTTGGAAGATGGTTGTGATAACTGAACCAACTCCTCCGGAGCCGAGAACCGCAATAATTAAAGCGGTGATTTGTTCTGTGTCAAACATAAAAATATTCTCCTTTCGTGTGAATGACTAATGGGTGTTACAATACCAAAATTATCATTCCGTGAAAGGACCACAATTAGAAAGGATTTTAGTTATGAATAAAAAGAATAGTGTCCGTGTAAAACTTGCCATGATTGGCACAATTGGAATGATTGTTATCGTACTTATGATTACGGGTATCCGTACCGTACTTGTAGGACACGTATATGACTTCCAACATGTATACCCTGTCAGAATTGATGATGCGGTTGTTGTACGTGATAAGGAATATACAACCACATGGGATGGAACCCATATTATCAAAGTTGATGGCAGAGATGTTGAAGACAATGAAACTGTGTTGATTCTTGTCGGCTGAACCATTAACAGTTATATATCCAAAAATCATATGAAAGAGGTAATTCAAATGGGCAGACACAAAAAGGGACTTGCAATCGACATTATCATGATTGACAAACTTGGAAAGATGCAGGTCATCACAGAGGATGGTGCTGAGATGAAAACAACACGTCAAGAACGTGCAATCCTCGGGAATTATAAAAGTGAGACATATGAGGAAGACATCAAGAGACTCTTCAACAATCCAAACATCATTGGTGAAGAATTCCGTGTTGTCTATAACGGAAAATATGTCTATGGACAACACGTTTAATCAAAATCAATCAAATCAGTGGACCCGGCATATGCCGGGTCCCAACATTTTTAAGGAGGAATTTATTATGACAAAGAACGCAAAAAACCGTATGTGTGATATTGATAACTGCATCTGCACAATTCCATTGACAGTTGATATCTCTCTTGTTATTATGGAGAGATGTGAAGACATGGTAAGAACATGCTTCTGTGATGACCGAATCTCATCGATGTATGGCTATAATCCGAGATGGACCAAGCTCCGTTATTACAAAGAAGGAGATAAAACATCTTGTTTTATCCAGAGAGATGGCGTGAAATATGCATTTCTCCAAGGAACAGATGGCAAAGATGACTTGAAATATGTCGGTTAAAAGTCATCTGATTTCTTCAGCTGTTTACCAACCTGATTAATACCCGTTGCAGATGCGCCACTGCTGATGCCGATAAAAATAGCTTCAACTAGATTTGTCCCCATGTCTACATCTTCCATAAAGTATCCGACGATACCAAGGAGCAATCCGAAGAAGATGGAGATAATGGGGATATATTTTTTGATGTCAAATCCAAAAGTAGTTTTTGCCACATAAATTACGATTTCATCTAACATTGTTACAAATGATGTAATGGTGATGATACTGAATTGCATCATAAAAATCTTCCTTTCATATATATAATATTTTTTTGATATCACGAGATATTTACATTTTCGTGATACACAATCAAATACAATTTTATCAAATAGGAGGAATTCGTTATGAACGAAGAACTGAAAACAACCGCACAGATGCTCGATGAAGCATTGACAGAATCCACAGATACCATTGAGGTAGATGCATCAGATGTGGAACTGTACACACCGGAAGAAATTGAAGAAGAAGAAGCAGATGACACATTGGAAATCCATTTGGCATCTGGAACCAGTCTGACGATGGAATATTCATCAATGGATTGGGAATCCGTTTGGTTGAACAATGGTTCAACCATGTTAAGCAATGTGCTTGCGATTATGGCAAAGGCACGTGACATGCGTCAAGCACCCATTGGTGATGACAGAACCAATCTGGCAAATGAGATTATCGACCTCGTACAGAACGCATTCAAAGAGATGGGAGTACCTGAATTGGATTATTCCGGATTCATCTTTGAAACAAAGGCAGAAGAAGCATTACTGTATATGGAAGACTATGTCAGATTGGTATCCGAACTCGTGCATGTTGCACAGGTAGAAGTTATCATGAAACCAACAGATGGTATGTCGTTTGATGACATCATTTCCAAACTCTCCGACTCTATGAAGCTTGATAAAACAGAATAATGAGATAGCGGGGCTTCGGCCCCGCTATCTTATATAAATTAAGTAGCTTTAACTAAAATAATACATGGATTATTCTCCATGCACATTATTTTTTTATTATAAAGGAGATATTTGTTATGAGTATTGAATTAATTACCCCAAGTGCCCAGTTTGTTGATAATGTAAACGGTTTTCACATTATGAGAAATCTGGAAAAATGTGCAAGGACCTGTTACCAGTCTGAATTCAAGCAACATACAAAACCGACGGCTGAGTTCCTTCGTGGGATTATCAAGAGTGGACACACGTCTGTATTGGAACACCAATCTGTCACAGTGGATGTGATTACATCACGTGATGTACTTGCAGAATGGACACGCCATAGAATCGGTGTTGGATATTCTGTTGAATCCACACGTTATGTCAACTATTCTAAAGGTGTTGAATTCATCATTCCCGTAGAATATGACAAAAATGCAAAGGTATTCCCTGATGGAAAAGCCTTGGATATTCGTTATAAGATTTTCCAAGAAGCTTGTGAAACTGCTGCCTATGCATACAATCAGCTTATCAAGAATGGTGCAAAACCTCAGGAAGCAAGGGCGGTACTTCCCCAAGCACTGAAAGTAAATATGAAAGTCACCATGAATATTCGTGCATGGAGACATTTCTTTGAACTCAGATGTGCTTCGTCTGCACACCCAAATATCAGAGAAATCGCAATTGCACTTCTGCTGGAATTCCGTAAGAAGATGCTTCCTTTGTTCGAAGACATCGAATATGATAAAGACTTCTACATCAACCACAAAACCAGAATCGATAGCATTTTTCATGTTTCAACCAAAGAAACAATGCAAACATCCAATCAGTCCGTTCTGAATCTTTCGAAAGACGATTATGAAGAATACATGAAAGCTACAGAAAAAGAAAAGATTGACAAAATGACAGCAGCCATGGAACTTGATAAAGATGCGAAAGACGAACCAGAATTCGAACAAATGGATCTTGATCAATTGATTGATATGGTATTTGGTAACAAGGTTCCTGATAAGAGACAATTGAAGGGGCAGTTGTTTGAAGATATGGAATATATGGAATCATTGCGTGACCTAACCGAAATATTGTTTGATTGGGATAGGAATGGAGGATTAACATTATGAAATCAGAAAAAATTGTAATCGTAAGTGCAGTAGATGCTGGTCTTGCATTATATGCGAATCATGAAATCAACACCAATGACATCAGAGAAATTGCTATGGTAAATAACCCATTGACAGATGTGACATTTGTTCGTGCAAAAACACATGATGGGAAACTCATCATATGGGAATATACCAGAGTCAGCAAGACTGTCAAGAGACAATATCATCGCACATATCGTTTTAAGATATTTGATTTCAGAACCTTTGATGATGAAGTCATGACAATCAATGTCTTATTTGATATGGGATATCGTGTACGTGAGATTGCGGCATTTACTGGTTATTCACCATCTACATGTACTCGTCGTAAGAATGCAATTCAGAATGAAGCTGCATATCCGTCTGAGAAATATATCGATTTCAAAGAGAATGCAATGAAACATTTTAAGAAGTAAGGAGTGATATTATGATATGTATTTATCACAATGATGCAGATGGACATTGTGCCGCTGCCATCGTTGCCATGCAGATTGCAAATGATTTTGAACCAAAGACATTTATCGAATATGGACATCAAAAAGCCATTGAATTGGATGAAGAAGACATTCATAACAAAGAACGAGTTATGATTGTGGATTTGGCATTGGATGAACATGTGATGCAAGTAATTCGAAAATGCTTAAAGAAAGATTGCGATATTATCCATATCGACCATCACATTGGCGGAAAAGAATTTGAAAAGAATCTGAGTGAGCGTGACAAGATTCTGTACGAACGTGTTACAAACTTTTATCGCGATGGCGTTTCTGCATGTATGTTGACATACGTTTATTCTTCTATGACAATGGATGAGCAGTTGAATCCCAATTCAGTAGAATATGATTTCATGAAAGATTATACTCATTTTGCATTTTATCCAAATGACAAAAGACGTATGAGAGAATATGGTGTCCCAGATGCCGTTCGTTATATTAACGACCACGATGTATGGACACATCAATTCGACAATTCCAGATATTTCGTGACGGCATTAAGAACGCTCGATACACAACCTTTGAACAATGAGGTGTGGGAAATGTTGTTATATGAGCGCGATTATAAACAGATTGCTTCATTGGTAGACCTTGGTCGTGGCATTGCCAAATACCAGAAAGCCATTTATGAACAAGCAAATCATAATGGATTTGAAACAGAAATCGATGGATTCAAGGGATGGGTTGTAAACTGTCCGATTGGCAATTCTCTATTATTTGGCGATAAGTATATTGAATATGATTTCGTGTGCAAATTCTCATACGATGGCAGTGTTAATAAATGGCAATATAGCTTTTATTCCAATGGCAATTCACACTTTAATTGTGCTGAAATCTGTCAAAAGTACTTCAATGGGAATGGCCACGCCCATGCGGCATCTGGGTTTGTAAACTATAACTTCTTTCACAGGGTGGGTGCTGTATCATGACAGCAATTGTCTATAGACAGATGTACTTTTCCGAAGATATAGATTGTTCCAGATATGCTGTATCAAATATTGGTTTCATCAAAGATAAACAGACATCAATGATGATGCCAACATATCAGTCCACGAATGGTCAAACGTATGTTTTACTTGAAAAGAAAGACGCTTCAAAACAGTATTATTTATTGGATAGAATCGTCGCCGCATCTTTCGATGTTGCTGTTAGATCAAATAAACAAGGAATTCAATTAACTGTGAATCATCTTGATGGTAATCCTGAAAATAATTTATCAGACAATCTTGAATGGATTGAGGATGAAGAGATATGGAAAATTATAACATATCCAGGAATAAAATATGGTAAATACACCATATCAAATCACGGTAATGTTAAAAATATTGAAAATGATAAACTTATTTCTCAGAACATAGATAAAGATGGATATTTAAGGTTAGGCCTTTATGGAGATGATAAACGAATATGCGTTCCAGTTCACAGGCTTGTTGCATTTGAATTTGTTAAGATGCCAAGTGATTGTTCAAAGTTATCTGTAAACCATATAGATGGAAATAAATTGAACAATCATTACTTAAACTTGGAATGGGTTGATAACACAACTAATCAAAGACATGCTTGGTTAACTGGATTAAAAACAGCTCCTGCTGGAGAAGATTCTGTGATGTCAACATTAACAAATAATCAGGTTCAATTAATATGCGAATTGATAGTTAAACATAAAAAGAAAGTGATATTAGTTATGGATGATATTAAAAACTATGCAGAACTATCTAATGTTAGCCGTAGTATAGTTGAAAATATAAGAAATAAACAAACATGGTGCAGTATTTCGGATAAATATTTTAGTCATGATGATTTTCGTCAAAAACTGAAACCTGATGAAGTTCGTGAAATATGTGAGTTATTATTAATCAATAATATGGATTGCAATATCGTATTAGATGAGTTTAATAATTCACATGATTATGGAACAACATTGCGAACAATTCAACGCATAAAGGATAAAGAAATGTGGAAAACTGTTTCTGGAGAATACTTCTAACACGCCCATGCAGGTGGTGGAAATCTGGAATGCAATTATTTTGATGAAATTACGGATGCTTAATAATGAAGGGGCCATTGGCCCCTTCCATATAAAACGTTTTCATAACTTACATGAGAAAGGAGCTTATTCACATGGCAAAACGAGTAGACCTTAATGGTGGGGGACCGACACCTCATCGTAATGACCCAAGGAGACTAAATCACTTGTGCGATGGTTTGATTAAGGTAAGAAAACATGTCTCACGTAAAAATCATAATCCAGTTGATGCTAGTCCAACCCCATCTCTGGAACCAGACCCAATTATCATTGATCCGATTGATCCGGGGGCCGCCGGACCCCCTCACTTTATTGATCGAACATTATTTGTGACAAACATCGGTCAAAATAACAAATCTGTAAAGATTGAATCTTTTACAGAACGAGAAGATGGACCTGTTATTGATTATGATTATCTGACTGGGTTAACTAATTTTACATCAACAGGTTTAACATTTATTCAATTATCACAAAATACAGAAGATGCACATAATGCCGATTATCTAACTGGATTGACTAATTTTACATCAACAGATTTGTCATTCTTGAGGTTTTCAACAAATAATGAAAATGTAAAAGATAAAAATTATTTGAGTGGATTGACAAATATGACTGCTGAGGGTATTACAATAATGCAATATCAACCAAAACAATCTGTGGAGATTCCTTCTGGTCCACCATCATTACAAATTAAGAGTTTTGGTGGTACAGCTGCTACTGTTGTAAATGCCATATAAATAAAGGAAGAATACAAGGGGTAAAATGCCTCTCACTCAATTTTAAATACTTTTATCATGAAAGAAGGTTTTTATATGCCAAAATCAATTCATTTAACAGGACAAGGTGGGACATCAAAAACGATTGATCGTAAACGTTTGAACCATCTCAGAAATCATCTAATTAAATATCGGAATCGAACTAAGAGTGCTAAATAAGTAAGCGGGGCTAATGCCCCGCACCCAATTTTAAATACTTATTTTAAAGGAAGTGATAATATGTCAAACAAACTTATTGGTTATGATAATGCCTTATGGAGAGTAGAACAAGAATTTTTTTATACTGGTGAAGACCAACCATTTACATTACAACCTGGAGAATACTTGTTCATTTGTGAAGGAGCACGTGGTGGAAAAGGTCTACGTGATCAACATGAATATGGGGCAATTACCTTTGGAGAAATCACATTGAATGACACAACCTTATTTCATGCTATCGTTGGACAAGACGGTGGAGACTGTAGTATGGATGATGTACGTGCAGGATATGGTGGCTTTAATGGTGGTGGACATGGGGGCTTGCATACCAATGCAGCATCTGGTTATTACCATGGAGCTGGTGGTGGAGGTGCCACAGATATTCGACTATTGCCATATTTTGAAAACGAATATCCCACACGTGGATGGTGGGGAGACACGGATGATGATCCCGCGAATGCCACATTGACAATGGAGGATTTTTGTGAAGAGGATGATACCGTTTATCCAGAATTGCCAGATGGCGGATATGAACGACTTGATCGGTTATATATTTCCAGTAGTAATTTTCTTGACTTGGGTTATTCGATACCACAGAATGTGAATGAATTGACAATTATGATGGATATTATGTGGCTGGATTATTCCGAACATCATTTATTTGATTATCATGGTTCTTCCGTTGTAGGTGCCTTTTCATTTGAAATTAGGAATTTCCAATTATATGGGTGGATGATCACACCATCATCATCTTCTACATCATGGACACAAATTTCATCATTTCCATTAATGGCATATCAACGTCATCATTTACGGTTTCATATTAAAAATCCCACCATTGAGATATATGATAATGATGTGTTGATCGGTACATTGAATGGCACATCTCCAACATTCGATTCACGATTACACTTACATTTTGGAAGATATAATAGTAACACAGGTGGATTTCTGGGATTGGTTCATCGATTCCAAGTCATAGAAGATAATATAACAGTAATCGATTTGTTACCATGTAAGCATTCTTACAAGGATGGAGATATTTCAAAAACAGATTATGGCTTTTATGATGTGATTCGACAATTGGATTTTGTACCAAAGAATGCACAATCTTATTTTGAGACATCGTTATATGTTCCTTTGGAATATGTGCAAGCATGGGCCACTTCTTCAACAACCGCATATCATAGTGCGGAAATCAACACTTATTACATTCCAAAACCAAATACCAAAGTCACAATGGATGTTGTATGCTTCTGGGAAGGCGTTACTTCAAGTACGGCAAGAACACAACAATTGTTTGGATGTGGTGCCAATACCACTGAAACAGCTGGTAATAAACAATTTACGTTCGGAATTCGTTACACCAATTCTACAACCGATTACCAGTATGCCTATTATGCACGTGACGGGCAACTTTCCAAAACAAATGAATTCCATTATCATGAACGATTACACATTGAATGTTTTGAACGAGAAGCAAGGATTTATCAAAATGATACATTGTTGCAAACCATTGAAGTACCTGATGCCGGGTTAGATACCGCAACAATTCCGATGTATATTGGTTCCATTGCATATGGAACTTCCGTAACATCTCCATCAAAACCAACATCTTATGTCAATTTCCAAGTATGTGAAATGACCATTTCAGAGATTGATGAAAATCATAATGAAACGGTGATGCGGCATTTTATCCCCGCAAAACAAGGTGTCAATTCTGAGTCAATTGGATTATATGATACGGTCCATCGCATCTTCTTGCAAGGAACATCGTGGAAAGCCGGACCTCGTCGAATGTCCCATCCAACCATCCAAACTTCTCAGTCATTGCATTCCCGTATCATGGTTGCTGCTGGTGGCGGTGGTGGTATCATGACAACCCAAGCATCTTCCATCAATTATTTACAACAAGACGGCATTTCATGTGGCGGTGGTGCATATGGAACAAGGTCATCGCAGTCAAATAATAGTTATACATCATATAATTCACAAACGAATTACAATCGATATCTATATCCAACACAATCATCTGGGTATATGTTTGGATGTGGACAAACTGCGGTAAATGCTTCATCTGATACGATACATGGAAGCAGTGGTGCGGGTGGAGGATGGTATGGTGGATTTGCAAACACACCATATGTTACTTCGAGCACCTATACGGGAGAAGCTGGTGGTGGGGGCAGTAGTTATGTCCTCACAGCGCAATCATACAAACCAAGTCATTATATTCCCAATGAAAAATATTATTTCACGCATGCACAAATGTATGCTGGTTTGGCGATGGGTGATTTGTTTGCGGAAAATAATGTAAATCATGAATGGGAAAATGGTCATATCTACATTTGCAAACGATCTTCTATACAGAAGAATGATGTTGTGGTATACCCATGTACTGGTTCTGTTATGTCACATGTATTACCTCCCGGTAAATATCGGATTAAAGCATGGGGTGGAGATAGTGGCTCCAGATGTTATATGAGCAATTGTGCAAAGGGTGGTTTTTCACAAGGTGTTCTTGAGACCTCTGACACGCATACCTTATTCGTTCATGTTGGTGGAAGTGGTGGACCATATCCAAGTATTGGAAATGATGAAACTTCAAAAACAAATATTGCCATTACAAATTGTCCATCACATATGTACAATGGTGGTGCAGCAATGACTAATGTACCTTCCTCAATTTATTCTTTTCCGAATACCATGTATGATATGTCAGGCGGTGGATCCGATGTTCGAATTGATGTAGATGATTATTTACACCGCATTATTGTTGCTGGTGGAGCTGGATCCGAAGGAGCATTGGGTACAATTGGTGGACCCGGGGGAGGAACCTCTGGTGGAGATGCAAATGGAACCATTGGTACTAATAATGGACCCGGAACACAGATGGAAGGATTTGCATTTGGATATGGCGAATCTGGTAAATATTATGGTGCTGGATATGGCGGTTCCGGTGGTGGTGGATGGTATGGCGGACATGGCACCACACCAAACGGATCAGGTGATAATGATAAAAGCGGTGCGGGTGGTTCTGGATATATTTTAACATCAACATCCAACAAACCAACGGATTATGGTTGCGACAATCCAGAATTGTACATGACAGAAGAATCTACCATACAAGGCGGCAATACATTACCATTATGGCATACAAAAATCAGTATCGAATGTTTGGAAATTGCTTCAAAGTGTCTATGTCAAGATGCAGAAGGTTATAAGTATTTAACCGAAGATACATCTGTTGATCCACCAGTGAAACGTTGGACATTATTAGAATCACAAACCATCACTCCAGAAACATTTGCCACATATGGTTCGAGTTTCCAAACAGATAATGGATTATTGAATAAATACAAAATCCTTTGTTATGCCGAAAATGATAATGTGGATGCAATTGATTTATGTGTGATACCAAATCAGCAAACCATCCACGTCGATATCGACAATTCCGTTTCCATTCTGGATTGTGCAATTGATGATATTTACAGTACAACATCATTCACTCGATATTGTAACATAAAGAAAGATGATGAAAGTAATACAATTGAAATTCAAGTAGACCATGTTTTGAATAATGATAACATTTACAAAGCATATCAATTAAATTTAAATATTGCAAATAAAGCGGTATCAAATGATTATGTGAAGTTTGATGAAAATGGTAACCGAATCTTCAAGCATTATTATTTCGATATTGACAATCCAGAAAATCTCATTGTAGAAGAACGAACAATGGAAAGAAAGAACCCAGAAGATTATCGAGGTGAGGATGGTAGCATTCAAGTTGCACAATGGTTGTTACCAGTTGGCTCAAATTATAATATTCCCGTTGAATATTATACTGGAATATTAGCGGATGATACACAAGGCTTGTCGAATTTGGTACTTTGTGAATATGAACGTGTGTTATACATGGCATATGCTTCTAATTCAACAATAGACAGTGGATCTTTCATTACTATAAATGCGATGAATCTAATTGATCACACCGTTTATTGTGTTCATAAATTCCAAATTGCAGACGTATATCCACAATCTGAAGCAAATGGTATATATCTTGGACCAATGTTAATGGATGAACATTATTTTTATTTCAATCTATCACGGTCAAACAGTAATCTGTCCCCATCAAATTATACAAAATGCTTGGTGAGAATTAATCGAGAAACGTTTTCTGTTTTTATCACAACATCATGTGATGATGAAACATTTATTGGAAATGGATGGATGGAATGGTGGGATGAACACACAATCATCTGTCTTGGTCAGAAATCTATTCTGCTATATGATACAAATGCAAATATGTGGACAAAATACCCACATACACTTAATGGAACATCGAATGCAACTGTGACAGATTGGACAGTTGGTAATACACAAATTATCACAGTTGGGACAAATAATAACAACAAAAACGTTTCGATCATAGACAAAGAAACATTCGCATTGAGCAAAACAATACAGTTGACAAATGCCGCAGAACCACCTTGTGTTTGTCATGATGGTAATCACACATTCTATATTGTGACAAAATATTATATCTATGCATATGATGAGAAAACATCTGAAATTACAAAGACAATTAATATTGGTTCCATGGAATATCCGGAGAATGTCCGATATTGTAAAGGGTCTGTTATTATTTCACAATGTAAAGACAAACGAGAGTTGTTCATTTATCGAACAGATGTCAAACAGTATAATGTTTCTGGAAATGAAATACCCGCATTCATAATTGTTTATTTGCCATGGAGTCACAATAATAATTATAAAATTCCTGGTAGTTGTTATCTACCACTTGTTGTGGGTGATGTCTATTACTATGGGCATTCAACATTATTATCCATACCTTATTCTGGATATGAGAAATATAAATTTGGTCCAAAAACAAATAAACAAACAATCATATTGAATGCATCAAATGCAGATATCATTCATTGTGATGATCGCTTCGTATCATTATTACCAAGCGGCATCCAAGTGCATGAAGGATACATGAGATATATGTTTGAAGAATTTTCTATGGAACATGTTTATTTGAGTGAGGTCATATCCAAATCCGATTATCGATATCTATTACCGAGATCAAAAGAAATTCTAAAAGAGGGGTGATTTCATTATGAATCAGAAAATGGAAGACTATCATAAGATTATGACATTTGCAAAAGCCAAATCCCCACATGGTGGATTTGGCAATTTGTATCTTGCGAGAACCATTGATCGAGATGGGAATGTGACTTCTGAAACATATGGTATGAATATGATGACAGAATATGGAATGAACCTGTATTTTGGAGATAATTCCAAACCAGATTGGCCAAATTATTTGTATATAGGAAATAGTACAGATAGAAATCAATCGCAAATCAATGACAATGTCACTGTCACAGGTGGTGGTCATAAATTATTCTCATATGATACAACCGAACATGACGTTGATAATGCAAGAGATACCACCGTTGATTATCACTATCCTATGTATTATTATAAAATTCCTGGAACCAATCCAGAGAATGGAATCGTCACATGTGTTGCAAGATTCCGTAGATGTAAATTCGGATATAGTATCAATGGAATCGGGCAGCCAATTCAAATTACCGAATATGGAATTGGCACAGGTCCACAACAGCTTTGGACACATTCTTGGGTGTATGACAAAACTGGTCGATATACCCAAATCACAAAATCTCCAAATGAAGAATTGGAGATTACCATCTTCTTATGTATGTCTTATAAGACAAATGTAATTACGGATGAACATGCGAATGGGAGATTTCCTGTGATTACAACATTGGAACGATTCATCAGTAATCGAATGGATGAAACAACGTTTGGCACATATGGTCGATATGATGCCATCGTAGATCGAAATAATGCTAGCAGTGTTTCATATTCAGAAGTGAAAAACCATTCACAAACCAGAACAAGGTATTTGACATCATTCAATATCATGAATTCAGCCGACAATGATCAAGGGTATATTGACGGATTCTATTCATATACAAATGGTTTTGTTGTGATTGAACCACAATACTTGAGTGCAAATAACGCAGAACAATTCTCATCGGAAATACATGATACCTTTGGCAACTTCTATCCATATTCGATTTCTAATTTATTCGGAAAGAAAAGCGATCCGCAAATTCCAGTCACACAATTATCCATCACACCAGCAAGTGGTGAAGGTTGCTGGTTGTATAACCGATTCCATGAAGCAAATCAAGATGGATATTCCAATCCTATTTCATATACCAATGATTCTGATTATTGGTATACGGAAACGCCAATGCAAGCTAACATGGCTTGTCCAATTTATGTAACTGATATCAACGATACAATTGTGGAATTATATGTTCATCAGAATCTGCATCCAGAAAATCCAATATTACAATTTAACAATACAACAATTGGTACGATCTATGGCACAGATGACTATTGGAATCGTGCAAAATGGACACGTATTGAAAATCCATTCGCAATACCATCGAACCTGCGAACATGTCGGTATTATATCACAAATTCAAATGAAGTACCTCTACAACCAGTTCGAGAAAAGAAACCATTCACACTGACTCCAAGTGTAGGTGAAAACAAAACATATGAATATGATTTACAAACATCCGATGTTGAATTTGCATCTCATATGTCATGTGAAAACTATACCAGAGGATACTTTTGCAAAAACAATCTCCTGTATATTCCATCATCAGGTTTAATATATCAGATTGGTGTCTCTGGTGATAAACTACCGAAAAGAAATCCATCTAGTGATCATATCCAACATTTCTGTTATGACAAAATAATTGTAACAACAGATTATGGTACTTCAAAGAGTAATGTTATATTGACAAGTGTCGATGATATCACAGCTCCCACAAGTGTCAATTATGAAATGATGGGAGTTTCTGAAGGATTCACCACAATCAACAATTGGAACTTGGGTAATTACACATACAAAACAGAATCCAATACGGGATTGATCTGCTTCCAAAGTTTGAGTGCTAATGAGTGCGTTGTATTGGATTTAACACGTAGGGAACATGGATCCGTCAACCCATATGTGAAAAAGTTATTCCAATCAAAAATTGCATGTGCTATTTTTGATACACGTACAACAACATCTGCAAATCACTATCAACGAATTGCTTATTTGACAACAGATACAACAAATCCTTCTATTAAGATATACGATTTCGATCAATCCAGTGATGTATTGGAATTACAACCTCCCAATAGTAGCGGGACTGCTTTAACAGATATCACATGTATTTGGGGATTGAATGATCACTTATGGGCATCTAATGGATCCACGTGGACATGGCATTGGGATTTATCATCCGGAGACACTGTTGGTGAATCTTGTTTGAATAACTTTAGTTTATTCTCAAATAAAGCAAATTTGTATCGTGCTCGCATTACGGCTGTTAATGATATCATTATGCTATATGATGTGCAAGATGTTAATCTATCCCATGTATATTTCAATCGTATTGATGAAAGGCAAACGACAATATTTGATTTGCGAGATTTTGAATTCTCCAAAAATAGCTATGCTAGGAGATCTTATTATAAATTAAAATATATCGAGAATGGGAACACATTGGCATTGATCGGAGATATTTATACTGATTACTATTATGGCGAAATCTATCATATCATAATTGATCTTGGGCAGTATGTCAATCCTCCAACTGGATATGATCCCATATATTCAAAGATATATTACGAATTAGAACATAATACATCTTCGAATGATATTCATCTGTCATTTATCACGTATGGCGAAAATGTGATATATGGAAAACGTCAAATTCCAATTGCATTGATGATGCCAATGCAAATTAAAGGAAAAACAAGAACAATATCTGCTGTGAATTATACGAAACATTTGTCGGATAAAACATTCAATGTGACATTTACAAATACTCCACCAAATGAATGGAGTGTAGATAAACCGGGCTATCCGCCTGGCACATTAAACTGATATGGAGTGATTGTATGTCTAATATCCTTTATGCAAAAGAAATATTGAAGAATGCAAATAACTCCAATACCCATTATGAATCCGGACAACATATGAGAGTCATACGTGGGTTATATGTAACGGGGGTCTGGCGACCCCCTCACTTTATTGATCGAACATTATTTGTGACAAACATTGGTCAAAATAACAAATCTGCAAAGATCGAATCTTTTACAGAACGAGAAGACGATGTATATGATACCGACTATCTAACGGGATTAACTAATTTTACATCAACAAATTTGACATTTATTCGATTCACACAAAATACGGAATATACACATGATACTGATTATCTAACGGGATTAACTAATTTTACATCAACAAATTTGACATTCTTGAAGTTTTCGACAAATAATGAAAATGCAAAAGATAAACGTTATTTGGAAAATAACGGTTATTTGAGTGGATTGACAAACATGGCTACTGAGAATATTACAATAACACCATATCAACCAAAACAATCCGTGGAGAGTCCTTCCGGTCCACCATCATTACAAATCAAGAGTTTTGGCGGTACAGTTGCCACTGTTACAAATGTCACATAAAGAAAGGAGATCTTGAGATGAAATATCATGAATTAACAAATGAAATGGTTGATAAAAAGATATTGGATTTTCAAAAGAAGAATCCAAATTTGATTGGACATAACTTATATTATGCAATTACGGTAAATGAAGATGATACAATTGGAGAAGAAAGATATGGTGCAAATTTATTAACTAATAGGGGATTTCGTCAACAATATTTCACTGCAACCAGTGGTCCAGATGGTGGTGAAGTTTTGATTGGTAGTCATAATGTAACTGGTCCTAATACTCCAGAATGGTATCAATCTACATGGTTATTGATCGGGACAGGTTATACAGATGATAACGGTATCACATACACGGGTGCTCCTAAATTGACAGATCAATGTATGGATGAATATGCAGGACGTGCAAATGAATGTTCATATAAAGATGTATTGTCTATTATTGAAACAGGGTATGATAACAGAGGAACCACGAACAATGGATTCATTTATACGACTGCATGTGTTGGAAAAGCAATGTTTGATTATCAGCATAGGTTACCTGCAACATCAGTAGCTGGTCATACTGGAGGAACACCTGATGATGAGACTGTTGATACGAGGTGGCAACAGGATCCATTAGATGGATCGTGGTATTTTAACATTACGGAAATCGGCGGTTGTTCATACTGTTATTATAGTTCACAATACAGTTCTGAGGTTACATTTACAACTAATGACCCCAGTTTTGTATATGAACAAAGTGGCAGTACGTCGACTTCACAAGCTTATTGGAATACATTATATCCAACAACAAATACAAATACGCGAGATTTTTCTAAACGAAATATTGCATATCATTTTTTGTTGGTAGACCAGAATAACCAACCTTCTCCAATAAAAAAACGACAAAATCAAAAATTGTATATCTATACTTATCTCACATTAACATTACCAGAAAAACTGATGATAGATTTATGGAAAGATAAAAAATATTTATTATTGAACCCCACGGGATATAATAAGGGCCTCAATAGAGAATCCAGTGGTAGAAATCTTTGGGACGGGACTATTTATGTTTGTCCGGTTTCAGGAAATATGAGGTCTGAAGCATGGGCTAATCAAAATCCAATTACTAATTTTTGGAGTAGTAGCTCTGCTGATTATTCATATTTGAATAAATATGAGGGGATATATGATTATGGAATAACCGAAGAAGGTGGGGGTTATCCGTGGGATAGTAATCCATATGGCACAGACGATGGCGTATCTGTCACATATCAATTTACAACAACTCCCAAATTAATGGAAGATAAATGGTGTTTTATTTCACATTTTGTATTTGGTAATGGATACTCACAAGAGCTATATCCTGCAAGCATAACAAATAAAAATATTATTTATGATTTCACACAAGAGTGTTGGTTGACCACATTTGATGAATTAGATGAACCAGAAACAATTACAACAGATATCTATTGCAATTCTACAATTGATCTGCATTTTAGTGATCAATTTGGATTGGCTGCAAATGTGACAAACAAAGATGGGTTAATGCCAATTACGCATATTGAAAATGGATCATCTGTTACAACCGCATATCTGTTTGATTATGATACGAAGGAATATGACATTCCTGCCGATGTAACGATACCGTCTTATTATTATGGCGGATGGAGAACCTTCGTCGAACATACTTATTTAAAAAAAATTATGTGCAAAGATAATGTGAAACGTGATGTACTATGTTACTTTAATCCATTTGCACACAAAGATGGTGAAACTGATTACGATGGACCATTTCCAGGAATGATCATATCGTCATTCAATGTGACAAATGTACAATTGTTTGCTGCGGATAAATATTGGGATACATCAACATGGATACAATTTACAGTTCTCGATGATACATCAACACAAAAAGATCCATCCAATCAGCAGCTTCTAGTACAGAAAAAATATTTTGTAATGTATGTGCCTTCTGATACAAAAAATCGTATTATGAATATCACATTTAAAGAAGAATGTTTACCCAAGGTGATTCCACATACAGACGTCACATATTTAACAAAGGATAATGAACCATTAACCATCGAAAGAAATAGTCGCATCGAAATGATTGGTAATGATGAATACAAATACTTTACAATCGGGAATTATGTAATTAAAATGAAAGGTCAACCAGATAAAGATTCACAAAACACATTAGAATGTGATAAAAAATATTTTATTCAACATGATAAATTATTTGGTTCCTTATTTCATTCTCGAATTGCAAATGGTAAAAACATCATGTATCGTTTCAGAAAATATAATGATTCAAATAGTTATAATACTTATACACAACCGATTGCATTTCTCACATGTCAAGATATCACACAAGAATCCACTATACCTGGATATGATGATACAGGTGTTTCAGTTGTTTCATTAAAGAATCATTTCTTTGGACCAAAATATCCAACAATAGATGCATATGAAGATCACAACAATCGATTTATGATATTATCCACAAATACCATTTCCAACTCTACTGAATATTTTGATGATGAAGGAAATGCTTTGACAGATTATCCGGCATGCATCACAATATTCGATACTAATATTGATGTGGAATCACGTTATCCCACAACAGAATCAAATATCAAATCAATGTTAGAACGAAAAAGCATGGGAACAGAATGGAGATCTGCTGTAAATAATTTAAATAATTATTATGGTAAAAACCAATGGGTGATGAAAGATGAAGAATATCTTGAGATTGAACCAGGCGATTGCATTATGGTCTTCAACCAGTTTTATTCAAGCGCCAATCCATTTGAGGGAGCTGAATGGTGTGGTATTGTATATGACGAAAATCATAATATCTTACATGATATCAAACTGAGATATGCACCATATGTCATCACACATCCAGATGCAAAATATATGAAAGTTGCAATGGTGATAATCAATAATAATATGGATGCCACCATCCGTGATGTTTGGTATACAAAAAACAAGAATTATGGAAAAGATTGTCCATGTATTAAAAATGCAAAACATGGCATTGTCATCAAAGGTTCTTCCAATAAAATGATCTATAATGACATTTCTGAAGGCGTGGAATTACAACATTGGAACGTGATCGATATGACAGATCCCGTAGATGGAAATGGTGATCCAAAAGTTATTGATTCTTTTGAAATTGATCCAAACTTCATTGGTGGGACATATGGCGGTGGAATTGGATTTTCGCATTATGCTTATATCAGAATGAATGATAAAAACAACATATATT
>Ga0326512_10001108_pt1 | contig 21710 bp, 32 predicted proteins | sample 1_2617_0518_D_FD_203652 | JGI IMG/M metagenome (GOLD analysis project Ga0326512, IMG submission 203652) | Bovine rumen microbial communities from UC Davis, California, United States - 1_2617_0518 | ecosystem: Host-associated > Mammals > Digestive system > Stomach > Rumen | place: USA... | reverse complement strand
TGATATTTGGGTTAGCAAGTGTGATAACATCATTTGTGCATGGGTTGATGATAGGATTTAGACGAGCAAAGATTAGGAAGGAGATAATAGATGGGCGAAGAAAACGTGAAGAACGAGATAGCACCACAGAAAACAGGTAAACCAAGGCTAATGACAAAGGCATGGGATGAACTGAAAAAAGGTGGTGGCCTATGTATACCTGCAGATGTGGCAGTACAACTAATGTCAGAAAATGAAAGAGTACAGCTAAATGAAGAAGCTGTTAAAATGAGAGTAGCAGAGTATTTTGCATCTTGTCAGCGTGAGATAATCAATGAAGAAACAGGGGAAAAGGAATGTGTATGGGCAAAAGCACCAACAAAGAGTGGTCTAGCACTTATGTTAGGTATAACAAGGCAAAGTCTATATGATATTCTTAATAAACCTAAAAGCGAAAATGGAAACAACACAACTAAAATTCTTCCAGAAGCGATACCATTCTTAAAACGAGCAATGGACTTTATCGAGGTCTACTATGAAGAAAAGCTAGGCGAGAACCGCAATAATGCAGGTACGATATTCTGGCTGACAAATAAGAGTAACTCAAAATGGTCTAATGAGCAGGAATTTAAGTTTGGAAAACAGGAACAAGTTGAGGAAAAACAGCTTACACTTGAAGATTTGAAGCAGATGGAGGACGAAGAAGATGAAATTTGATAATAACCTTGATATAGAAAAGGGCATTGTAGAGCAGTTAAGCGATTATAAGGTTGCTGTCAATAAGTTCAAACCTAAAGATGGAGATTATCATTACTCATTTGCTGAATTAACAGGTGATTTTAATAAGGGTGCAATATGGGGAATGGCATTAGTGCTGGATATTCTCAAAAATGAGGATGCGAACCATGAATTTGAGCATTTAGATGATAAATCCATACTAGGACAGATGAAATATGAGGTTGAGGAAGATTATCTTAACGATATTTTCAATACTGTTATGGCTACAATGGATGAAAGTATAGTATCATTCTTGGATGAACAGAGTTGTAACGAGGAAATCAATAAAAATGGCAAAAAATAATATAGTTCCATTACATTTTAAGGAAAAACAGGCAGAATACATACAATATGCCACACAAAAACTATCAGAAACAATAATGAATGGCTTAACGGATAAGAGTTATGAATTATTGCTAAAGATAGCAAAAAGTGGCTTTGGAGTGTATGATTGCAAGGGCAAAGCACTAGAAATCACCGATTATCTTAAAACTGAACTAGATAATAAGGTTGGTGGTGTCTGGAAAAAGGAAAAATGGGCATCAAAGAACCATATATCCTTGTCACAACTTCATAATATCAAAGAAATCAAGCAATATTATGAGGTTTTGAAGTTAGAAGCACAGAATATGCGATTTGAAAGCTATTTGCTGTACCTAGAAAAGAACAGACCACCAAAAGAGCGATTTTATGCACCAAAAATCAAGCAATATCAGAAAATTGGTGTTATCAATGCCCTACAAAGGCTAATTGATGATGAAACAGACATATTATGTATATCAATGCCCCCAGGCACAGGTAAAACAACACTTGAAAAGTTCTTCCATAGTGCTGTAATGGGGTGGTTTCCAGACGATTACAACCTATTCTTTAGTCATTCAAGCGATATAACAAGAATGTACTATGATGGTGTGCTAACCATCTTAACAAACGGACTAGATTATACATGGCATGAGATATTCCCAACACTAGCAATCACAAGCACCAATGCGAAGATGATGCAGATAAACATAGGCAAGTATAAGCCATTCCAAAACCTTATGACCGCTTCGGTTGGTTCTGAAATGAGTGGTAAGGTCAGAGCAAGTAAGTTTCTGTTTGTCGATGATATGATTGGTAAAATCGAAGAAGCACTTAACAAGAATACCCTTGATAAGTTGTGGGGAATATACACCACAGATGCAAGACAGCGAAAAGTAGAAGGCTGTAAAGAACTAATCATAGCAACAAGATGGTCTGTAAATGATGTTATAGGCAGATTACAAAGAGCCTATGCTGATAGTGACAGATGCGAGTTTATAGCGGTAGAGGATATAGACGAAGCCACAGGACAGAGTAATTTTGATTTTGAGTTTAATGGATTTACAGTTGAGTTCTTTCACGACCAGGAAAAACTTATGGATGATATATCCTATAAGTGCTTGTATAAGAACCAACCTATTGAGCGTGAAGGCTTACTGTACCATGAGGAAGAATTAAGAAGATACCTAGAAATGCCACAAAATGAGCCAGATGCAATAATTGGTGTGTGCGATACCAAGAATAAAGGTACTGACTTCCTTGTATTACCTTGTTTTTATCAATATGGTGGGGATTTCTATATGATAGATACCATTTGTACCGACAGTTCTGATTATGGTGTGCAATATGGCAGAATGGCTAACCTTATTGTTGATAACAATATGCAACAGGTTGAATTTGAGTCAAATAGTGGCGGTGATAGAGTTGCATTTGAGGTTGAAAAGTTGGTTAAGGAAAAAGACGGCAGATGTAACATAACCACAAAGCCGACAGAAACCAACAAGGAAACAAGAATTATTGTTAATGCTGATTGGGTTAAGAAACATTGTTTGTTTAAGGACAAGTCAATGTATGGTTCAAAAACGGACTATGGCAGATTTATGGATTGGCTACTTTGCTATTCATTAACAGGCAAAAATGCCCATGATGATGTTCCAGATACATTAGCCAACTTTGCATTGTTTGTAACAAAACTAAACAGAAAGCCACACCCAACAGCTATTATCAGAGGAGGATTGCTTTAATGACAGCAGATGAATATTTAAGCCAAGTAGGAATGATTGATTGTAAAATCAAACTATTTCAAAATCAGATAGAGAATTTAAGACTAATGGCAATAGGAACTACTTGCCCTAGTGATGGTGATAGGGTTAAGTCGAGTGGTTCACAAGACCCAATGGGAAATTTGGTTGCTAAAATTGCTGATTTGTCCGCTGAAATTATCAGTTTGCAGAATAAGCAGGTTGAAATATTGGAAACAATAGAGTGTTTGCCATTTGAGCAGTACGAAGTGTTATTCCAAAGATATTTCCAACACAGAACTATTCAGCAGATAGCAGAAGATAGGAATTGCACAACAAGCAACATCCAAAAAACCAAGAAAAAAGCGTTTGATAACCTAAAGAATATGAAAAGATTTTAGAATATTCCACAAAATTCCATAAAATTCCACTTGATTTACATAATTAAATATGATTATGTAAAAGTGGATATAGTTGAAAAGGACATTTAGGTGTCCTTTTTTATTTAGGAGTGCAAAATGTTACAGTTTGGAAGAAAAGTTATTACAACAGATGCGACAAGCATTGATTATAACAATATCATAGATGTATTAAGAAAAGCTGTATCAGAACACGAAAATAACGCTAGTGATTGCAAGTTTCTTTTGAACTATGAAAAAGGCAAACAGCCTTTGCAAAGAGAAAAGACAATCCGTAGCGACATTGACATTGAAGATATAGATAATGTTGCCAATGAGATAACAGTATTTAAGACAGGTTATCATTGGGGAAATCCTATAACCCTAGTTCAGAGAGGTAGCAAAGACAGCGGTGGAGAAAAAGAAACCGAAGCTATAACATTGTTGAATGAGTGCTATTCTGACTTGGGTATAAAGAATAAAACAACAGAACTAGCAAGATTTGTTGAGATATGCGGTGTAGGATATACCTATATTGATACAAATACAGATGATAGCGAAACAGATGTGCCATTTACTGTTGATGTACTTGACCCACAGAACACATTTGTAGTTCGTAGCCAGATATATCCAGATAAAAGAGTGATGCTTGGTGTTTCATTTAGCGAAGATGAAAACCATAACAAGCATTATACTTGTTTTACAAAAGATGCTCGATTTGAGATTGAACATTGGGTAGTTATCAATGGTGAACCTGTTGACCCAGAAGATGAAAAAACATGGTTTCATGCTGAACATAGTGGAGAAAAGAACCCACTTGAAATGATACCTATTGTAGAATGGATAAGAAACCATGACAGAATGGGTTGTTTTGAAAGACAAATTGCTGATATGGATGCACTAAACATCATGGAGTCAGATGTATGTAATGCAACAGACGAAGCAGTACAGGCAATATGGCACACTAATGATGTTGATTTTCCAATGGACGAAGAAGGCAACGAAATCAAGCCTAAAAATGGTGATTGGATAAAGACATATACAAGCGAAAATGGTAAGACACCATTTATAACACCATTAAAGTCAGTATTTGATTATAATGGTACGATAGGTGCTATCACAAACAAGCGTATGCTCATATTACAGAAATGTAATGTGCCAATGAGAAACAATACAAGCGGTGGTTCAACAGGTATCGCTATGAGTGATGCAAGTGGTTGGTCTAATGCCGAAGTTGAAGCAAGTTTTTTGCAGGGCATACAGGAAGATGCTAAAATGCGTGAAGTACGCATTGTATTAAAGGCAATTAACAAAAGTCCATTAGTGGATGCTAATAGTCCTTTACTTACACTTAAATCAAAAGACTTATCACCTAACATTAAGCGACAGAAAACATACGAACTTGCTACAAAATCTAACTTTATTGCGACATTACTGTCACATGGATTTGATGGTGAGTCAGTTATCAAGACAGCTAATGTATTTGACGACCCAATGCAGGTATGGCAGGATAGCAAAGAGGGCATACTTAAATATCAAGAAACCCTCTATGCTAAAGCTGATAGTGGCGAGGGTGGCGAAGGTGAGAAAGCACCAGATGCAGGTAAGAAATTACAGGATACGTCAGACCAAGCAGGTAATAGTCCAAACATAGATAAGAATAGAGCATAGGTATGGATGAACTTAACGAGTTAGGAAATAGCATAGAAGTTGAGGACATAGTTGAGTATTTCTCAAAGATGGACTTAACCGAAGAACAGAGAAAAGACAGGGAAGATATGGCAGAAAAGTTCAATGATTTCCTGTTAATCTTTCTTAACCTTATTGCTATTGAGATTGAAGCCAATACATTTAATCGTGAATATCTTGCTAATATGCTCAATGATAGATTTATTGAAATAATATCTGAAACAGTTGTTGTTGATGATTATATCAATAGATATGTTAATCAATTTGCCAATGATTATGTTGATACAACATATCTTCACATGATGAAAGACGAAAATAAAGAATGGTGGACGAGTTCAGATAGGGCAATGCTTACTTCTGAAAACGAAAGTAACAGCGTATGCAATTACAAAGACTTTGCTAAAGCTGTTGAGAATGGCTACACAAAGAAAAAGTGGAGAACTGAAAAGGATAACAGGGTTAGAAAGACCCATAGACCGCTTGATGATAAAATCATTGATATTAAAAAGCCATTCCAAGTAGGAAATAGCCTTATGTTATATCCAAAAGATAAAACATACTTTGCGAGTGACCGAGAGATATTTAACTGTCGTTGCTCAATAAAGTACATTAAGTAATAAAGCCAATAGGCTTTTTTATATATCGCAGAGAAGCGTATACCACAAATAGACAGAGAAGTCATATAAAAACACAGGGAGGAAAACAGAATATGGCAGAAGAATTAAACCCAACAAATGCAGGTGGAGAAGGCGGACAGGGTACAAACCCAACACCTAACCCAACACCAGACCCAAAGACACCAACTATCGAGGACTTACAGTTACAGTTAGCCGAGGAAAGAGCCAAGGCACAGAAGTTTAAGTCAAGTTTTGATAAGGTGGCATCAGAGGTAGCAGAGTACAAGAAACAGCTTAAAGCTAAACTTACAGAGGACGAGCAGAAACAGCTTGAAATCGAGGAAGAAAGAGCTAAACAGGCTGAATACATCAAAGAACTTGAAGATTTCAAGAAAATGTCAGATGCTACAAACAGATATTTAACAGTTGCAGGTATGAGTGCTGAACTTGCTAAAGAAGCGGCAGAAGCCGAACTTAATGGCGATATGGATGCACTTACACAGGTTTACAACAAGCACAATGAAATGGTTAAAAAGAACCTTGAAACAGAGTTCTTAAAGGGTAGACCACCACTTTCAAGCGGTTCTAATGGTTCTGTCAAAACCAGAGAAGATATTTTAGCAATTAAAGACCCTGTTGAAAGACAAAGATTGATTGCTGAAAATATAGAACTATTTGAATAACATATTAGGAGGAAAAGAATATGGCAGTACCTAGCAATTTAACAAAGTCAGCCAACATCGCTACTAGAGCGAGAGAAATCGACTTTGTAACATCATTCCAGGATAATTGGAAAGCATTACAGACAATTCTTGGTATTTCTAGACCAATCAAGAAAGCACCAGGAACAGTTCTTAAAACAAAAACAGCAAGTATTACACTTAATACTTCATCAGTTGCAGAGGGTGACGAAATTCCACTTTCACTTGCACAGGTTGTAGAGTCAACATTTGGTTCTATTACAATCGAAAAGTATGCAAAGGCAGTATCAATCGAAGCTGTAAACGAGCATGGTGCAGAGGATGCAATCGTTAAGACAGACGAAGCATTAAAGAAGCAGTTACAGAACAAGGTAATGAACGCATTTTACACATTCCTTGCAACAGGTACACTTACAGCAACAGCATCTACATTCCAGATGGCTATTGCAAACGCACTCGGACTTGTTAAGGATAAGTTTGAGAAGATGGATAAAGACTCAACATCAGTTGTATGTTTCGTAAACACACTCGATGCTTATGATTATCTTGGTGCATCATCAATCTCTATTCAGACAGAGTTTGGTGTAAACTACATCAAGAACTTCATGGGAGCAGATGTTGTAATTCTTTCATCAAAGATTGCAAGAAATAAGGTTATTGCTACACCTGTTGATAACATTATGCTTTACTACATTGACCCAAGCGACAGCGACTTTGCTAAACTTGGTCTTGAGTACACAGTAGTTGGTGACACAAACCTTATCGGTTTCCATGCAGAGGGTAACTATGGTAGAGCAATCGGTACAACATACGCTATCATGGGTATGCAGTTACTTGCTGAATATCTTGATGGTATTGCAGTTGTAACAGTTGGTGCATCAACAAAGTCTATCACACTTGATAAGGCAGTTGATACAGTTGCAGTAGAGGGTACAACAACACTTACAGCAACAACAGTTCCAGCAGGTGAAACAGTAACATGGGCATCTTCTGATACAACAGTTGCAACAGTTGCCGCAGGTGTAGTAACAGGTGTAGCAACAGGTACAGTTCTTATCACAGCAACACTTGCAGGTGGTGAACAGGCAGCTTGTGCTATCACAGTAACACCAAAGAACGCTTAATAAACCAATGGGAGGGTAAAAGTAATGAAAGAATACAAAGTTCTTATCGCTTTTACTGACTCAAAGGATAATAGGTATGTATACCAGGCGGGGGATAAGTACCCTCGCCTTGGTTATATGCCATCAAAAGAAAGAGTCGCAGAATTGAGTGGCAAAAATAACACTTTTGGTAAGCCTTTAATTGAGTTAGTGAAGAATGATAACGAAGATGAAGAAAAGTCCGTAGATGAGCCTAAAAACGAGGTAAAAAGATACACTAGACGTACAGTTGCATCTAGGACAGTAAGAGATTGACATTAAGGAGTGAGAAAATGGCACTTGCAGATGAAATATTGGCTGATTTAGGTTCTGAACTTGAAGCGACAGACCCAGATTATAATAGTGCTATTTTAAGCACTAAAATCAATATAGCTATTAAGAAAGTTACCAACGCTAGAAATTATCCAGAGTATTATACACAGGAACGTATCAATGCTGATTTGGAAAAGTATTATACACAGATAAGGGATATAGCCTTGTATATGTATAACAATGTTGGTGTTGATTTTGACGAAAGTTACACAAGTAACAAGATGTCAAGAACAGTTATAAGTGAGAGTGAGTTGTATCGAGGTATTCCAAAGATAGCGAGAGTATAACAAACGCAGGGAGAACGTATGGTAAGTTTAGTTTCAGCATTTATAGTAGGTGTATTAGCCTTCCTAGGAACAGTAATAACAGCTAGAGCAAATTTCAACAAGACAAACGCTGAAATGGATAAACACATGGCTGTTCAGAATGAAAAATTAAGTGAACTTACGAGAGAGATTAGAAGTTATGAAACTATCGTAAACGAAGTTCCTGTTCTAAAACAGCGTATAGTTGCACTTGAAAAGACCACATTCGGTTAAGGGGTGATATTATGAGCAACAAAGTATATGATATTCTTAAACAGATAGCAATGGTATGGTTACCTGCACTTGGAACACTATATTTTGCACTTGCAGGAATATGGGGTTTACCTTATGCAGAACAGATAGTTGGAACAATAACCGCTATTGACACATTCCTTGGTGCTATTCTTGGCATAACAACAGTACAGTATAAGAAGAACAAGGGTAAGAAATAATGCGACAGCCTAGACGTGATAAAGTTAAGATGAAATATTCATTGTTCAATTCTAGTACACCAGAATATGAACGTGACGAACAGGGTAACATAGTTTACACAGAGGTAGACGGACAGCAAGTACCTGTTTTGGTTGGTAATGAAACACCTACCTATGCAACACCTGTTGATTTTAAGGCTAGTATATCTAGTGAACTTAACGAAATGCACGTTAAATCTTATGGTGTAGACCAATCGAGCATTTATGCTGAACTTGTTACAGAAAAGAACCTAGTGCCTATTACAGTAGGTACATTGATATGGGTTAAAAGTCCTGTTGAATGGGAAGATATAGGGCAGACAATTCCTAAAGCTGAAAGTGCTGATTACACAGTTGTAGGCTTGATGGATGAAAATATGTACTGCGATATGTACTTGTTACAGAGAAAGAGCAACGAGAAATGATGCTGAATTTTGAAGTCAAGGGATGGAAAGAAACAAAAGAAAAGTTACAAAAGTATCAGAAATCCGTTGATGATAGATTAGAGGTTTTTATTAGCAAGTTGCTAGATGTAGGTATTCAAACAGCTAACCTATATAAAGACAGTAGCGTATTAGCTGAAAACAATACACAAAATTTAGGACAGTATGTAACCTTTACTAAAGAGGTAGAGGGCAATACAGGTAAGTTAATAGGTGTTGATATTCCAATACAAACAGCTTGGAAAAATAGTTCTGGTATACACACCGCCACAGTATATCCATTGTTAATGCTTGAATTTGGTTCAGCATTTTTTGGTGTAGAGCCACACGAAGAATATGGTGGTTTTGGTGGTAAAGGCACTATGGCAACAGCAGGTCACGAAAATGATTTGGAATGGTGGTGGATAGACCTTGAAGGCAAACGTCACAAGAACTATGCTATTAGACCTACAATGCCAATGTATGAAGCATATAAAGAAATGATTATGCAGGTAAATAACGTAGCAAAGGAAGTTTACGGAAATGGCAAATAATTGGATTTATTCAACAGAAAATTCAATATTTACAATCTTATCGACAAAGATAAAGAAGAAATATTCTGATATTAGTTGCACCAGAGATGGAAGTCCAAGCGACACAACTAATAAATTTCCTTGTATGTATGCTATGTTTCTTTCAATAGAGCAAGGGGAAACCCTTAATGATGATGAAGTTAATGCGATAATGTCAACAATAAAGTTGTCAGTTATCGGTAACAAAACAGTTACAATGAACAAGACAAGGCAGATAGCCTTTGATTGTGTTACAATCCTTAAAGGGTTGGGGTACAAAGCAACAATGTTACCACAGATACAGCAAACAAACAATGAAACAATAGTTTATGTTTTTGAAGTCCGTAGAGTAATAGGGGCATTAGACACGATTAAAGGATAAAAGGGAACAATCCCATTATCATACACTTAATAATTATTAGGAGGAAAAAGAAATGGCAGGTAAAGCACTTTCAACCATTGGTGTTAAGTTTGGTTGGCAGTTAGCAACAGCAACATCTAGTGGCTACACATACGAAACCGCTTGGGAACAGATTGAGGAATGTGTATCTATTGGTGGTGTTGAAACTACTAAAGATAAACTTGACGCTACACCATTAGAGTCAGAAGTTAAGAAGTATGTTGGCGGTCACGCTGATACAGGTGGTGAACTTGTTACAACATTTAATGCTAGTGACACATTTGAAGCACAGTGGGCTAAAATGATGACAGCATACGATGCCAGAACAACAGGCAAGGTACTTGCATTTTGTGCTTATCATCCAGATAGAGCAAAGATGCACATTTACATTGTTGAGCCTGGTGTTCTTCCAAGACCAGAATATTCAGTAGGTTCAGTATTACAGTACAGCGTATCAAACGTACTTGTAGACTTACCAGAGGATATTACAAAGGTTGAGCCAACAGTAACAGCTTAATAAAAAACATCCCTAGGGAATGGGGTGGGGGAGAAATCCCCTGCCCTCCCAAGGGGATAATAATTTACTTTGGGAGGAAAAAATAATGAAGAAATTTACAGTTAATGGAAAAGAATATAATGCCAAGGAATTAACTTATGGCGATATAAGAAAAATGGAGTCATTTGGACTTAACCTTATGACAGACATTACATCAATCCAGGCAAAGGTATTTTCATACACAAGTGGTTATCTTGCTATTTGTGGTGGATTTAGCCTTGAAGTTGCTGATAACGAAATGAATGAGCATATCATCAATGGTGGCGATTTCACAGATATTTCAGAAGCATTTGTTGATAGTTTGAGTAATTCACGTTTTTTTCAAGCAATGCTCAATTCAGCGACAGAGAAAACACCGAAGAAAACAGCAACAATCAAGAAGTAATCTACGATTGCTTTACTGATTTAATATACAAAAACATCTTACCATACGCACTTGCAATAGGTGTTGATTATTCGTATTTTTGGGATATAAACCCTAAAATATTAGAATGTTTTGTTGAAGCACATAGGCTAAAGCGTAAAATGGAAGATGAAAAGCAATGGACTAACGGACAATATACATTTAGTGCTTTAATGACAGCATTAGATAAGGCATTTAACGGACATAAAGCAGTATGTGAATATCCAGATAAGCCAATGTATTCAAGTGCGTTAAGTACAGAGCAAGAAAAACAAAGAAGTGAAGAAATTGAAAATCGCAAGGCATTGGAACAGTTTGAAGCAGAACAATTTACATTGCGACAGAATTTCTTGCGATATAAAAAGCAAAAAGCAAAAGAACAGGGCAATATCCAATAGGGTGTTGCCCCTTTTTTTCTAGGAGGACAACATGGCAGATTTAGAATTAAAAGTCACAGCCGACACTTCACAAGCACAAAGAGCCATTAACAGACTTGAAAAAAGTCTTGCTAACTTGTCTAACACAATGAATACTTTTACTGCTGGTAAGGCAGGAAAAGGTCTAAATGAACTGTCTAATTCACTTGAAAAGATTTCCCAATCCAACACAAAACTGAATACTAAAGGTCTTAACAGCCTATTAAAAACACAGAATGGGTTGGCACAGGGCAGTTATAATGTGGCTAGGTCTACTAGAAGTCTGTCTAGTGCATTTGATGGTCTTATTCCAAGAATAGGTAAGGCAAATAGGACAACAAAAGGCTTTGTTAGTTCTATTGGTATGTTCTATGCCAAGTTTTTCTTGGCTATTCGTGCGGTTAGAGGTCTAGGCAATTCTATTAAGTCCGCTATGGGTATGCTTGAAACTTACAACTACTTTGATAATGTTATCCAGACTTTATCAAAGAAACAGGTTGAAAGTATGGGCGATATTGGTACAGATAGTGCCAAGGCTTATTATGACAGTTTCTATAAGGAATACTCTAAACAGGCTAGAGATTTAACTAGAAAAATGAGTGGTTATGAGGTTGACGAAAGAGGTATGATGCGTCTTGGTGATGCAACAAACCTTGGAATAGATCCTAACCTACTTATGCAATACCAGGCACAGTTCGCACAGTTGTCTACTTCAATGGGAACAAGTGCTGACAATGGTATGAAACTGTCTAGGGCATTATCTGAAATATCAGCAGACCTTGCATCCGTAAAGAATATGGACTTTAAAGATGTAATGGATAATATGTCAAGTGGTCTTGTTGGTATGTCAAGGGCAACGGATAAGTTCGGTATCAATATCCGTAACACAGCATTACAGGAAAAACTGTATGAACTTGGAATAGATAAGAGCATTGCCAAAATGTCACAGGCTGATAAGGCATTACTTCGTACTATTGTTATCTTGGATAGTTCAAGATATGCGTGGGGGGATTTGAGTAGAACACTTGATGCACCTGCGAACCAATTAAGAGTATTACAGGCAAGTTTCGCTTCACTTTCAAGAACCATAGGTAGTATGTTCCTTGGAGTATTACAGCAGATATTACCATACATCAATGCTGTTGTAATAGCATTACAGAGATTAGCACAATACATTATTGATTTCTTTGGAATAAAGATACCTAATGTAACTTCACAGGCAGGTGATATGTCAAATTTTGCTGATGCGATAGAAGAAGCAAGTGACAACCTTGGTACAGGTGCAAGTAACGCAAAGAAACTTAAACAGAACTTACTTGGAATTGATGAACTTAATGTTATCAATGATAGTGGCAGTTCAGCAAGTGGTAGTCCAAGTACAAGTGCTACACCAGAGTTACAGGCGGCATTAGATGCAATCCTTGACGAGTATCAGAAAGCATGGGATGAAGCCTATGCACAGGTTGAAAACAAGGCACAGAAACACGCACAGGCTATCATAGATGCTTTTAAGAAGGGTGATTGGAAGGGTCTTGGCAGTTATATTGCTGATAACCTTGCAAAAGCACTTGAAGCAATACCTTGGGATAAAATCAAGAGTGGAGCAGGTAAATTCGGTAAAGGTTTAGCTGAATTTATGAATGGTCTGTTTGACCCTAAACTGTTTGAAGATATAGGTGTCACATGGGCAGAATGGCTTAATACAAAGTTCACATTCATAGGAAACTTTGTTAAGAACTTTGATTGGGTTAATGCAGGTTTCAGCCTTGCAAGTGCTGTTAATGGATTTATAAATACCATTGATGTAGTTTTAATTGCACACGCTATAAGTGATGCTATTAAGGGTGCATTAGATATGGCTATATCATTCTTGGCAAACGTAGATTGGTATAAATTAGGCTATAAAATAGGCACATTCCTTGCAAATATTGATTGGCTTGGAATATTAAGAAAAGTTGCAACAGCTTTTTGGACAGCTTTAACAGGTGCTTTATCAGCATTTAGTGGAATGTTTGATGCAAACCCAATAGCCACAGTAATTATTGCAGGTATTGTTTCTAAACTTGCTTCTAACAAATTACTTGGAATTTCCAAGGCAATAGCAGATAGTTGTACTTCTTCTGGTGCATTATCTATCGTTGGAAAAGCGGCACAAACAATAGCGTCACATTTCAACACAGTATTGCTTGGTGCAATAATTGGTTATCATTTAGGTGATAAGATAGCAGAAGCAATATATGGAGAAGAATGGACTTTAACAAATAACCTTGATATGGTTGCCGAAGAATTAAGCGGTAAAGGTGCAGAAGATAGAGCAAAGATACAGAAACAAGGCTATTATGCTGAAAGTAGACAGCAAATGTTACCTGCTAAAGATGCACTTGCTAACGCAGGTCTTGATGTTGATAACATTTATAACAGCATTGATGCACTTACTAAACTTGATGAAGCACTTAACCATTTAGCTTACCAAGAACTAGATTGGTCTAGCATGGATAGTTTTGAGTCAGCATTGTATGATGTTGAAAGTGCTTATGGAGAATTGGATAGTGCGACAGTTGATTATCTGTATACATTACAGGAAAACTATGCAAGTCTTTCTGATTATGACAAGTTGTTGTTAAATCAAGCCTATGGAATGGGTGAGTTTACCACACAGGAAGAAATCAACATTCAGACACAGAAAGAACACGCAGACCAAACAGCAATAACCACACAGAAACTTGCAGACCAACGTAATGAGTTTAAGAACTTGCCTAGTGAAATGCAAAAAGGCATTGAAATGTACGAAAAGAGTACAGGTAAGTTAAGTGGCTATACAGAGGAAATCCAAAAGAATATTGCAATGGAAAACCTTGCTAAAGGTGCTTATGAAAGGTCAGCCGAAGCTGTTAATGCTACACAGGATGCAATTAGACAGTATGTTGCTGAACAGGGTGGATATGTTCAAGCACTTGATGATAGTATTCAAGGCACAAATGACTTGGCTACATCATTACAAGAAATGGGTGTATCAAGTGATGAATTATCTAGTTATCTTTCAGTTTTGAAAGACGAGGATATACCAGAACTTGAACAATCAGCACAGAGTATGGTTGATTTGCTTAATGAACAAATACCAACAACCATTGATACCTTTGAAAAGTTTGCTAATGGTGCTAAAGGCTATATCAGACAGGTTAAGACCTATTGGGAAAGTAGTTTCTTACCACTCTTTACCGCAGATGCAATAACACAGGCATTTGTAGATTTAGAACCGACAATGACAACTATTTTTAGTGGAATGGCAAGTGCAGTTGTGGGCATAGTCAATAGAATGATAGATGCTATCAATGATGCGTTTGATATTTCATGGGACGCTGTTGAAGTAAATGGTAAAAAAGTAGTTGAAGCAGGTTCAGCACAAATTGTTAAGATAAATCATATCGAAGGCTTTATGAATGGCGGTTTTCCAAGTGGTGACATCTTCATGGCTAATGAGTACGGAAACGCTGAAATGATAGGTAGAATTGGCAATAACACAGCGGTTGCAAATAACGACCAGATTGTAAATGCAGTATCAAGCGGTGTTAGAGGGGCAATAGCCGACATAATGATACCTTATCTATCACAGATAGCTAACGATACAAGAGAGTGTGCTAACAAGGATTTGGAAGTCAACATTGGCGATAGAGAGATTGCGAGAGCAAATGCTAGGGGAGTATCTAGCATGGGTAGAACTATCATACAGACAATATAAGGAGTACAAAGATGCAAAGTCCAAGTAATTTACTAAAAATAAATGGAGTTGCTTGTCCTTGCCCTGTATATGGCATTGAAATAATAAAGTCCGTTGTTGTAGACAGCGGACGAAATGCCAATGGGGAAGTTGTAGGGCAGAAAATCGGTAGAACATTGTATAAGCTGAATAACCTAGAGTGGAGAGGACTAACCATAAGTGAATGGGATAATATTGAAAGTGCCTTGAACGCTAATGGTTTTTTTGCTAAAGTTACATTTGTAGATACCGATAATTCAACCAAGACGATAACAATGTATCCTGGTGATGTAACAGCCAAGCCATTGTTTGCTGAAAATGGCGATTACACTTTGTTTGAAAGTTGTAAATTTAATTTAATAGATGTAGGAAAAATGGGAGAAGCATAATATGATAGTTGCATCAAGTCAATACAAAGAGATAATGAAAAGACCTATGCGAAATAGAGCATATTTATCTATTGGTGTTGGTGTAATATCACAAGAAGCACAAAATGATGCAGTTGCAAGTGGTTCTTTTGATGCAGAAAGCAAGTACGATAGAGTGTTCAAAGATAAGAAAGACTATAACGAGTATGCTTGTTATGATGAAGATTTTTGGACAGCAGACGGAACTATGCTTTTTGCACCAAGAAACCATAGCAACAATATTGAAAATGGTATTATTACAAGTGGTAATGTAAGAGTTGATTTTGGTAATACTTATAACATTAGAGGTCTTACAGTTAATTTTGGTAGTAGCTATCCAACATCATTAAAAATAACTACTTCTAGTGGTAGTGAATATACATATAGCAACAATCAAAGTATATTCTCTTGTGATACGATTTTTGGCGATATATCATACATCATCATTACACCTATAACAATGGTAGGTGGAAATCAAAAAATGAGAATACATACTATTTTACTTGGTGTAGGTTTATCATTTACTAATGTTGATATTCAAAAATCAACCCAAAATCAGAGTATTTCACCAATAACAAGTGAAATATCATTTAAGAATTTTACTGTTACTATATTTGATACAGAAAACTTATTTAATGTTGAAGATAGTAACTCTTATATTGATTATCTTGAAACTGAACAGCCATTAACATTTGCGTATGGTCTTGAACTTGATAATGGAACTATTGAATGGTTAGATAGTCAGAGATTATACTTATCAGATTGGCAATCAACTAAAGGTCAAATGACATTTAAGGCAGTTGATAAACTAACACAAATGAATGATAAATATACTCTTGGAAATACAATTCATACAAGAACAGCTTATGCAGAAGCAGTTAGTATTTTAACTGATTTAGGACTAGAACCAGACGATTATGAGATAGACGAGTATTTACAAGATGTAACATTAGTAAATCCAATGCCAGAAGCTAAACATAGTGAATGTTTGCAGTTATTAGCTAATGCTTGTAGGTCAGTTGTTTATCAAGATAATGAGGGTAAGATTGTTATTAGAACAAACTTCGCAAGAGTAATTGACCCTACTGATATTCAAGTAAGTGCATCTAGTGGTACAGCTTGGTCTTTACTTACTAACTTATTCACAGGTGCAGATGTTACTTATGCTGATTTATCAGAAAACTTTTATAAAGTTAATGATACAATGTTTATGTTACCTGCTGATAATCAGTATTTAACAAGCACAGGTTATGTAAGTGCTGAATTATCAAGTGAAACAGGCTATTTCACGAACAATCCTTATGTAACATTTACATTCCAAGAAGCATATAGATTTTATTCATTAAATTGTAATTTTGGTGGAAATCCACCTAAAGAAATAATAATACATACATATCTTAACAACACATTAGTTGAAGATGTACCATTCAATGATTTAGAAAATGAAAATGTATTATTCCACAATTTTGAACTATTCAATAAATTAACAATAGAATTTATTAGAACAGAGCCATATAATAGAATTATACTTAATAAGTTTAATTTTTCTGAATTATCTGATTATGAATTGACTAGAAATGATATGCTTAACAATCCTAATGGTTATAAAGAAACATTAGTTAAGAATATCAATGTTAAAGTGTTTACATTTGAAAATGACGAGCATAACAAACCTAAAGTTGTTGAAGATAATGTATATTATACCAATCAGCTTAATACAGTTGGCAACAACATTGAAGTTCAAAATCAGTTAATAAATACATTAGCATGGGCAGAAAGTATTTCAGAATGGCTTAAAACATATTATAATAATAATATCTATTATGATGTTAATTATCGTGGTGAACCTAGAATAAGTGCTACTGATATTATCAAGATGGAAAGTGAAGTTATTGATAATCTAGAAGTTGAAGTAACAGATGTAAGATTAGACTTTAATGGTGCATTTAAGGGTACATTATCATTGCACAAATACTCATAAGGAGAATGAATATGAAAGTTATTATAAATGATTATCTATACGATACAGACAAAAGCACATTGATATATATTGATGTAGCTACAAAAAGAAGTCTGTATAAAACGCATAATGGCAATTATTTTATGCAGTATAACAACGGAGAAATCGTACCTAAAACACTTGAAAGCACTAAAGAATATCTAGGAAAACATGATGTAGAAGCTTACATAAAAGAGTTCAACGAACCACAGGAGGCTTAAAATGGAGTGGATAACCCCTAAAACAGATTGGCAAATGACAGATAAAATAAACTTATCTGATTATTACAGATGGAGAAATAATTTGCTTTTCTTAAAAAGATATTGTTATAGCATCTTTCACATTAACTATGATAGTATGGCTAATAATAAAGTGGCAGGTAGTTATCCTTATGCTGACGAAATAAATGCTATTGAGAATAATCTTGATAAGCTGAACAAAGGCAAATATAATTTATCTATTGGTAGTAAGAAAACATATAGTGAAAATAAAGGTGGCTTTAACTATATGGAAATCAATAGAATAGAAACTGCTATGCTTGAATTGTATGTAAGAATTGGTATAGATAGAAAGCCATTAGATATGATGCAATTTACTTTAGGAAAACAGAAAGGATTTAGACCATGAGTTTAAGAACAGATTATGTTAATGCTGAACTAAATACAGAAGTCAATGCCAATACAAAATATGAAATGACAGAAAATCAAGATGGTTCTGTATCATTTACTGATGTAAGTGTTTATTCTGTAACAGGTGATACTTTTGGTGCAGGTGACTTAAACGCTACTAACGCAGAGATAAACAAGTTAGAAACACAGGATATTTTATCATTAAATGCTGGTAGTTGGAGTAGTTCAGCACCATATACACAAACAGTAAACCTTGCTAGAATTACATCTAATGATAAGCCTATTATTTCAATGGGTACACCAAGCACAATTTCAAGTGCTAATTATAAAGCTATGAAAAAGGCTTATGGTTATATTGATAGAGTTGTTAGCAATAATGGTAGTCTTACATTTTATTGCTACAACAAGAAACCTACTGTTCAGATAAATGTATTAGTGAAGGGAGTATAATATGGCTGAATGTATGTTGATGCAAGGTGGCGGTGGTATAAAGAGTGATGATGTCACCGCAGTAGCAAGTGATGTTAGACTAGGTAAAACATATCTAGGTTCAGATAGTGATGATGATATTAAAACAGGCACAGCTTATATGATTGATAATCTTTATAATCAATCTGTTACAGTGGATAGATATCACAGAGATTCAAGTGGTTTTGGTGTAAACTTTAATTTTCCACATGGAGTAGTTGGTGTTGTTAGTGTAAATTTTCAATATATAAGTGGTAATGTTTCATTTTATACCCCAGGTGCTTATGCAATTAGTGGAAATACTGTTTATGTAAGAGCATGGGCAGAATCTTTTAGTGATGATGGTCATGTCAAAGTTACTGTTACTGCTAAAGGTTATTAGAGGATAAATTATGTGGAGAGAACCTAAAACAGATTGGAATAATGAAGATTATTTTAATACAGAAGATTACACAAGAATAAAAGATAATCTTTTAGTATTAGGAGATTTATTCCCAGATGTAGAATTAGTTAATATGGGAAGTGATAAAGCTAAAGGTGCTACACTTAACAATGCAGAATTAACTAAATTTGCTACTAATCTAAAGATATTAAATGATGCAAGTTATAACTTCTTGGATATTATATCAAAACAGTACAATGGAAATGTTGTTGCACCTAATTTCAATGAATTTAACTATCTTGAAAGTAAAATAGAAAAATTATATATAACCACAATTATTAGAAATCAAAATATACCAAGATTAGCTATTACTTTAGGTGGTAATAATAAAATCAAATGTTAGGAGGGTATTATGGCTGACTTAAAAACAGATTATAAAGATGATGTACTTGATACTACACAAAACACTAAAAGAAAATATCAAATGATTGATAATGGGGATGGAACTGTATCATTTGAAGATGTCACAGAATACTTACAACAGGGTGACAGCTTCGGTGCTGATGATATTAACGATACTAATGAGGAAGTCAATATTATAAATGATAAATTAACCGATGAACAATCAGCTATTCAAGCAATAAATGATAAATTAACCGATGAACAATCAGCTATTCAAGCAATAAATGATAAATTAACCGATGAACAATCAGCTATTCAAGCAATAAATGATAATTTAAATGATAAAAAGTATTTTATAGATACATCAACCATTATTAGTAATATTCAGTCTGACACTGATTGGGTTAATGCAACACGAACTATCACATACAATGCAACTCAAAACTGCTCAATAAACGGACAAATTGCAGCAAAGTTGAGCGGAAATGTAAATATACATATAAATGATGTGATTATATCACGCATAACTTGTGACGTTGGAGCAGTATATACACCATGCAACTTCTTGTTAAAATCAGGTGATACTATAAAGTTCGTCACAAATGGAAATACTTATTTTGTAATAAAGGCTTTTGGATTGAAGTAATTTAGTTAAATAAAAATTTACTTGCAAACATATTGCTAGTATGGTAATATGAAATTGCCTTTTACAGTTGTTTTGTTTTAGACAAACATAACTTGTAACCCCAATCAATGTGAGAGAGCCATTACTTCGGTAGTGGCTTTTTCTTTACAAGTATGTTAATATGATATTGATTTGGTATGTTTTTACATATCTTTAATAGATTACCCCTTGCGCCAACAAGGGGTTTTCTTTTTGCACTTTTTTTATAAAATATTATAAAAAAGTGTTGCATAATATAAAATAATATGATAATATTAAGACAGTTCAAAGAACGGAGGTAAAAAATATGAAGGTATACGGAAAATGGTTAGTAAAGGCATACGGAGAAAATATCAAAGTACAGGGTGGTGTTGTTGGTAGTTTTATGACAAAGAAAGAAGCAATCAATTCACTTGATGCACTTATGACACCATTAAATGATGGTACATGGAAATCAGCAGATAGCAAAGCAATATTCAAAATTGAAAAAAACACAAAGGAATATAGATAGGAAGGAGGTGTAACACATGAGTGATTTAATCAAAGCAATTCGCAGATACAGAATTGAGCATGGGGTAAGCATGATGGACTTATCCAAGATATGTGGAGTATCGTACCCAACTATTCAGCGTATTTGTGCAGGTAAGTCAAAGGCTAACTGTCTTACCGAGGGAAAAATCAGAAAGGTGGTAGGTGAGGATGATTAGTAAAATTGGAGTTTGTTTCTTTGTAATTGGCATGGCGAGTTGCGATAGTGAATGGTGGTGGTTTCCACTTACCATGATGCTCATAGGGGCAGGACTAACTTGGTTAGGAGAACATAGGCAGAATGGTTAAGTTATTGCTTATACTGTTACTTGTGGCATACAGACCACATGAAGAACAGTTTGTGCCAAGTGTGGAAGAATATATTTCACCACATGAGGATTTAAGACATAAGGTAAATGTCACTTGGTACATTAACCCTAATGGTAATCATACTGCTAATGGTGGCAACACTTTCATTGGTAGTTGTGCTAGTAACCGAGAACATCTTGGTGATGTAGCTTGTCTGTATAGCATTGAAGGATATTTTATTGGTTATCTGGATTGCAACGATACAGGTTCAGCACAAGGCTTAAAAGATGGAACTACTATTGACATCTATGCCGACAATTTGGAACAGATTTACCGAACTGCCGAGGAATGGGGTACAGAATACTATGTACTTTGGGTTGAAGCAGACGGATAGGAAGGAGGTTAAAAATTGAAATGTGACGGAGATTGCCTTAACTGTAAATTTGATGATTGCATTGCATCCACAAAGGATATATTGGTAATGGAGTCACAGGAAAAAGGCTATTACACAGGGTTAGGAACTATTGACGAACTTTCAGATGAACAAAAAAAATATCTGAAGAAACGTGATAGGGTTCTTGCCAAGGCAAAGGCTGATTATGCGGCTAACAAAGAAAAATACCGAAAACGCAATAGAGAACAATATCTAAAGCGTAAAGAGGATAGGATTGCCAGGGCAATTCAATGGCAGAAAGAACACGCAGATCAAAAGCGTGAATATGACAAATTAAGAAAGCGGAGGAAGCGAAATGAAATTAAAGAAAATAATAGTAAAACAGTTTAAGGGCATTAGTGAGAAAGTTGTTGACTTCTTTGATTACACAATTATCAAAGGTCAGAATGGATCTGGTAAGACAACTATTGCTGATGCTTATTTTTGGGCATTAACCAACAAGGACTATGCTTTGAATGATAACCCTAACATTAGACCAATTAACCTTGA
>Ga0326512_10001107_pt1 | contig 21756 bp, 32 predicted proteins | sample 1_2617_0518_D_FD_203652 | JGI IMG/M metagenome (GOLD analysis project Ga0326512, IMG submission 203652) | Bovine rumen microbial communities from UC Davis, California, United States - 1_2617_0518 | ecosystem: Host-associated > Mammals > Digestive system > Stomach > Rumen | place: USA... | reverse complement strand
GACTTCTGAAGTCTAAACTATATGGGAGAAAACGGTTACATTTCTGTAACCGTTTCTTTTAATAGTTGAAATTTTCCACAGTTCCCAACATTCTAAAAGGAAAATACATAATACCGATTTCAAACTTGTTTTTTGTCATTTCGATAATTTTTGAAAAAATGATACTTTCGATAATGGTATCTTCAATAGCGGTATGACTTTCTACAAAATCATTGTCCTGCATTAAAAATCGAAATGCGGTTTCTGCGCTTGTTTTGAAATATTTTCCGCTCGCTGTTTTCCATTGTTGCTCTACGCACATTTTTTTATAATTATCATTATTCAATAAATGTTTGCAACTTAAACCCCAAAGGTCAAACAATGGATAAACTTTATCACGAAAACGAAAAATTTCGGGTTCAAAAACTTTTTCCTTTTTCCGATTGCTTTCGCTCAAAATCTTCTTACAGTGTGCAATTTGCGCCTTTTCCCATCTTTGATAGTTAGGAGAATATAACGCTTTTATATAACTTTCGGTGAATGGAATTGCTTTTTTGTAATCAAACATTGAGTTATAAGCACCAACGGCGCAACAAACTTGCAAGTCCTTTTCAAGTTCTGCGGTTGCTGTATTCCAATCAGTTAAAATAATTTCTTTACGCTCTAACTTTTCAAGATAAATAGGACGCTTACTTGCATAATATGCAGTATTGAAAACTTGAGGCACTGAAAAAATTTCACTGACTAAAAACGAGCGACGGCGGTAAACATTGCCTTTTCTGTCAATTACTTGCCACCCTAAATCATAGATTAAAGGTTTAGCAATAGCGATAGTTTGCTTGTCTTTACCCTCTAACAAATTTGCAAAGGGGAGTGTTGCGGTTTCACAATCAAAAACAAGATAGTATTTTTTTCTGCGGTCAATTTTCTTTTCAAAGTTCAATTTATCAATCCTTTCTGTCAATTTAGATTTGGCGTCCCTCTCTAACTGACATATATATAATATCATATATTTTTGGATTTGTCAATAGTTTTTTGAAAAAAATAAAAGTTAGTCTATGCTAACCGCCAGCAGTGGATTTAGACTTTTGAAGTCTAAACTAATTAAGATACCCGTTAGGGCATCTCTATTAAATTATTTTCTTTTAAGTATTGTGATGCTTTTTTAGCATCGTGCCAATTAAACACTTCTTGTAATGAAGGAGTAAATTCTTTATAATAGATTTCGAGTGTAATATCCAAGTTAGGCGTTTTACGCTCTTTAATATCGCGATATTCTCCTTTAATTAAACTGATAAAGGTTGCATCAAACCAACTAATAACCCGACCTCTCTTAAAATACCAAATGTTAAACGGCAAATAATTAGAATATTTAGAGTATATCTCGCTTAAATTATCCCACGTTATATTTATAGTGTGATTTTTTATTTCTTTTTCTTCTGCAACAATAGTTGCATAACCTTGAATACCGTATAATTTTCCTTTATGATAAGTTTTACCATAACAACGATAAAATTTTAACATTTTTATCCCCTCCTTATTGTATCTATATTATATCATCTTATACTTTATTTGTCAACTTATGTTTAGACTTATGAAGTCTAAAGTAAAAAAGTAGGGATAAACCCTACATTTTTCTTTGGACGATTAAAGCGACAGCGACAATGATAATCAGAATGATGACGTACAGAACCATCAAAGCGCCAGCGACGATAAAGGGAATGCAAACGCAAAACCAACTCCAAGTTATCGCGCCGCAAAGCTTCATAATGGTAAAAACGATACCGACTATAATCGCTATGCTTACGAGCGGCACACTAAAAGTGCAACCTTTCTTATTATCTTCCATTTTTGTTATCTCCTTTCTTTATTGTGTCTATATTATATCACTATTTTAATTATTTGTCAACTTATATTTAGACTTTTGAAGTCTAATATCTTCTAAAAGAAAAATTCCCTTAGAGGGAATTTTCCAAAATTTCGATCATATCGTTTACGTCGATAACGATTTCTTCGCCGTCATAGTTCCAATAATAAGGTTGGTCGGCAATACGTCCCAACTCTTTCAACCTAACGCAAATATCGCTTACCAACTGACGGGCGCGTTTTTCGACTCTGCGTTCAGCCTCTGCGATTACCTGTCTTTTGAGAGCGACAACCTGCTCGTCGGTCAAGTTCTCTAAATTAAAGTTGGAATTAGAGTTTGAAAATGGATAAGTTTCTTTCATTTGGATTTCCCCTTTCTTTATTGTATCTATATTATATCACAACTATTTGAAAAAGTCAATCTATTTTTAGACTTTAGAAGTCTAAATTAATTCTAATAGGATGGCGTGGACTATTGCCCACGCCTACCTATAAAGTAAAGGAGGATATGATTTAGCCGAAAAATGCTCGGATAATAATTAAGCCAATAGTAATTGCAGTAAAGCAAGCATCTCGAACAATGTTAGAGGGCGGCAACCGCAATTTAATATCACGAATGACGGATACTGCGTTACAAAACAAATAGATGATTTGTGCAAAGATATACGCATAACCAACAGTGATTTGACCGATAACAAGACCAACCAAACAAATATAATTTATGATTTCCCAAAAGCCGAAGGCTTTTTTCTTTTCTTTCATTTGCTTCTTCCTTTCTGTTTCCTTCCCTTTACTGTACCTATATTATATCATAAGCAATTAAAAAAGTCAAATCGTTTTTAGACTTATGAAGTCTAAAGTAGAAATAAGTGGGCGACCCACCTATTTTTGAGATTTTCTAATATTTTGCAATAATTGTTCTACAGTACCATCTATATAACGTTCACGATAAAATTCTAAACAATTAATAAAATCTTTCCAATCGTCATCATCTTTTAGAAGAAAATCATCAAGATAAATTATGTTATTAAAAGCATCAAGAACTTCAAACGGTCGTTTTTTAGAACCGGTGCAACGAATCATCATTATAATATCATCTCCTTTATCTTATATATAGATTATATCATTATTTTTATTTTTTGTCAACACTTTTTTAGACTTTAGAAGTCTAAACATAGTTGGAGAAAAAGGGTTACATTTCTGTAACCCTTTACTCTTAATCTTCGGCTGTGTCCTCGGCTTCCTCGGTGTCCTCTGCGGTGTCCTCGGTGTCCACGAGCGTGTACGCCTTGCGCTTGCCCTGCTTGGGAACCTTGACCTCTGCCGCGGTTGCTTCGCCGCCGTCAACAAGCAACTTCAACAGACCGCTTGCCTTCTGGGGCGTGACGTCAAGATGTGCGGCGACCTCGGCGGCGAGGACGTTCTTCTTGCCCGTCAGGAAAGTGCGGATTTCTGCCAACAGCGGGACGTTTGCCTGCTGGGACTTGGTCGGCTTGCTTGCGCGGGTAGCGTTGCGCTTATCGAGCTTTACAATAGCGTCAGCGGCATATGCCTGAATGTCAGCGTTAATAGTGCCATTTACGATAGCGGTGAAAAATTCTCTCTGTGTCATAATAAACCTCTTTCTTGCGTTGGTCGCAACCCAAAATTTTTATTCAGTAGGGCGATCCCTTACTGTACTTATATTATACCATAAGGTGGGAGATTTGTCAAGAGTTTTTTCAGAAATTTTTGAAAAAATTTTTTCGGTTCGCTTTTTAGCATTTTCGTTTCCGTTCTCCTTACGCCGCGTTCGGTATCTGTTTCCAATGCTAAAGGGTGCCGTCCTCGGCTCCTCTCTCAACCTTACAAGTATATTATAAACTATTTTTGAAAAAAAGTCAATACTTTTTTTCAAAAAATTTTTCACGGTTTAGACTTTTGAAGTCTAAAAATAAGAAGGGGGAAAACCTTAATCAAGATTTTCCCAGAAAGTATTCGCTTCCTCTACATTAAATTTATTTTCTACAATAAAATCTAACCTATCAAGGACAAAGCGTTCAAAACTTTTTTTGTCAAAAAGCGGGCGCCAGCGAGAATCTCCAATAACATATCCGCTCTTAAATTCTAATTTGATTTTTTCAAAGAAGTTGTGCGGAGCGTCGTGTCTATCTCTTACGGTGATGTCGAAATAATCCCCAAAATAGTCGCAACCTTTTTTTATTTCTACGGTGAAAAGATATTTCCCAATTCGGTAATTTTTGTATTTTGTTTCTTTACACATTATGATGACCTCCTTTATTACTTATATTATATCACATTAAATTTATTTGTCAATTATAATTTAGACTTTTGAAGTCTAATATAAAAAGAAGAAGATTAAAAATCTTCTTCCTCGTCGTCATATCTCATTGCGTAGTCGTCACATTCTGTGGCGGGATTTTCCAATGTGCAGTAACCCTGTTCGTAGTATGGACAAGTAAAATCTAATGACGGGCAAATGGGCATACCTACTATCATTTTGTTCTCTCCTTATCTTAGCTATAAACGATTGTTTGCTTTTCAAGGCAACGGATAAAAGCAGGGATAACTTCTTTATAAGTCAACCACAGTTTGCAGAACATAGTCAACTCATATTCCTCATTACCAATCAAGTCGGACAGTCTTTTTAACGCTCGGCGTCGAAAACAATATTCCTTCTTAAAAATTTTTTCTCCAATATCATAATAACGGATAACATACATATTTTCTCTCTCCTTTCATTGTCTATATTATACCACATAATTACGGGAAAGTCAACTACTTTTTATCTTTGTTTAGACTTTAGAAGTCTAAAAATATTAAAAAAGTTTTAGCACATTAAAGTGCTAAAACCATTTGATGGAGAACGTCAAACATCTGTTCGGGTGCGTAACTCTCGCCTGACCAATTCGCCCTAACTCGAATATCATCATCAAAGAGCAAGTCATTACCACGATTAAAAGAATTTTTTCCTGTGCCGTATGGTACAATGTTGACTTCATCAAACCATACTGACGGTAAATGATTGATTAACCAATGAATTTTTGCGGCGGCGACTTCGTCCTCATATTGTGCGCTTGACTGCATAGAGCACCAACTAATCACGCCGATTTTGTAACCGCCTGCCCTCAACTTGTTAAGATAACGAGCCAAAAGGGACAAATTAACATTTGCCTTTGCCACTTTGTACGGTCGGGCAATTTCAGCCCTCAAATCCGCGAGCCAATTCTCCACGCCGTAGAGGTCGGCAATCGTGCCGTCCATATCAAACCAAATCATTTTTTCCAAGTTTATCAAATCCTTTCCTTTATTGTATCTATATTATATCACAATTATTTTGAAAAGTCAAACTGTTTTTAGACTTCAAAAGTCTAAACAATGAAAAGGGGAAAAAGGGATTAACCCTTTTCCTTTTTCTTCTGTTCGGCTTTCTTGCGGCGGTATTCTTCATCACGCTTGATTTTTTCCGCCTTTTTCTTCGCTGCCTTTTCTGCCTTTTCTTTTTTCTCTTTTTGCTTCATCTCGTATTCTTGCGCCTTGCCGTAACCGTCGAAAGGTTCGTTATCATCACGACTGCCCGTAGGTACAGCAATAGTAATTTTAACAAAATCTTCGTTGCCCTCTTCGTCAAGTACGGGGAAACAAATCTCGTTAGATTTAATCTGCAAAACATCTTCATCATTCTTGCAGAAAAAATCAATTAACTGTGCGGTGTAGTTTTGTTTAATTTTTTCTCTTAATGTTTTTCGGGAAATAGCCATAAGAACACAACCTCTCTTAAATTTTCTATAAATATTATATCAAAAATTTATTAAAAAGTCAAATTATATTTTGCTAAAATTATAGTGAATTATTGCGATTATAAAACACAATTTAGACTTATGAAGTCTAAACTCTAAAAGGAAGTAGAAACTACTCCTTTTCTTTTTTCTTTTCTTCTTCTTTTTCTTCTAACTTGTTGTTGTAATAGTCACGGTCGATGATACTTGAAAAACGTGTACCGTCTTTTGCATAATAAACATCTTCATTACTCATATCTCTATCCCCCTTTATTGTATTTATATTATATCATAACAAAACAAAAAGTCAAGTGATGTTTAGACTTATGAAGTCTAAACAATGGAAAAGGAAAAGAGGGGTATTACCCCTCATTCCTGCACAGTCTGTATCCCTTGCGCTTACCCTGCTTGGGGACTTTTACCTCGGTGCTCTCGACTGTGCCGTCCTCAACCATACGGACAAGAACACCGCTCGCCTTCTGCGTCTTTACCTCAAAGTGTGCGGCGATTTCGGAGCAGAGAGTGTAACCTTCCTTGTCAGAAAGGAACTCGATAATCTGCGCCTTGAAAGCTTCGTTTTCTTTTTGCGACTTGGTGGGAGTGGTCTTGCGCTTCTCGTTGCGCTCGGTGATTTTCTCGATTGCTTTAGTGGCGTAGGCGGTCATTTCCTCGTTAATGTTCGCTTCTACTACCTTCTGGAAAAATTCTTTCTGTGTCATAATAAACCTCTTTCTTGCGTTGGTCGCAACCCGAATTTTATTCCGTAAGGTTCTTATCTCTCTCAACCTTACAAGTATATTATACACTAACCTATTAAAAAAGTCAATACTTTTTTCAAAAAAGTTTTTTCAACTTTAGACTTATGAAGTCTAAATTTAGAAAAGGGAAAAGTAGAACTTACGTTCTACTCTCCGCCTTTGCTTTTTGCTCTGCCTTTTTTCTGCGGTACTCCTCGTCACGCTTGATTTTTTCAGCCTTCTTTTTTGCCTTCTCCTCGGCTTTGCGCTGATTTTCTTCAAGCTTGAGTTTGTAGCTCTCTGCAAGTCCATAGCCATCATATGGCTCATTGTCATCGCGCGAGCCGGTCGGGATTGAGATGGTGATAGTGATGAAGTCCTCGTTGCCCTCGGCGTCTACAACAGGGATAGCCAGCTTATTACTGCCGACAAGCAAAACTTCCTCGCCTTCATTTTCAAGTCCATCACGCACTTTAGTGAGATAAAGCGACTTGACCTGCTCACGCAACACCTTGCGACTGATTTTTGCCATTTGAAAAACCTCCTTTTTGATTGTCTATATTATACCACAGTTGCAAGCAAAAGTCAAACAAAATTTAGACTTATGAAGTCTAAAATTAAAATGATAACTAAAGTTATCATTTTAAAATAGTTATTCAATATTATCTAAAATATCTTGAATTAAATTCTCAATACATTCATCTGCATTTTCGCATTCATCAAATTCATATTTACACTCTCAGAGTATCTCAAAAACCTGTCTTAAAATATTATTCATAAAATTCCTTCTTTCTATATTTTAGTGGACTGCCTAATTTCCGCCGCCTTATGTCCGTGCGGCATATCGCATTTATAGGATAACTGGGTTTGTTCGTCGGGTATTCCGTCCCCTCTCACTATATATAGTATATCATAAAATATTAAAAAAGTCAACAGTTATTTGAAATTTTATTTTAACCTTTAGACTTATGAAGTCTAAATCACACAAATAAAAAAGACAACTCAAAAGAGTTGTCTTAGTTGGCGTGTCTACAGCGATGTATTCCCCTATTACTTCAGCCGTGGGGTACTGGCTCACATTTATATACCGCAACGCTGAGACCCTTGCGGTGGTAGGACTTTATCAGGCGGGCTTACACGTCTCTCGTGGGACTTCCTCTTCGTTCTGCCGCCATCCCTTACCTTGTGTATACATTATACCACACCCAAAACAAAAAGTCAACCCTTACTTAGACTTATGAAGTCTAAACTATGGATAAAAAAGAGAGGGATTACTCCCCCTCCAAAAGAAACTGTGCGGCTTCCTCGCTAATGCTGTATGCCCATCTGCGTCTGCGCTCCCACCACTCAGCGGCAACGTAGTCCTTGAAAAAGTCGTAGACCTTAGCCGCAAGTTTGGCGTTCTCGCCGAAATCGAGAGCAAACGGATCGTTGCAGTTTTTGGCGTACTCAAAAATGAGAGTCGCTCTGCCGTTAGCGATACGCATATTGCATTTGGAAACCTCGCCGAAAGTGTTGATGACTTCCTTCTTATTGAAGAAGAGTCTGCCGTTGATGATGTCGAATCTGCCATTGGTGAATGTTGTCATAAGAACTTCCTCCTGTTCTTGTTACGCTACGGGGAACTGTTTTCGTTCCTGATTTATCTTACATATATATTATATACTAATTTTCTTAAAAAGTCAATAGTTTTTGAAAAATAAATTTTATTTTTCTTTTAAATTTAGACTTATGAAGTCTAATACTTGTAAGAATAAAGTTTTGCAACTTTATTCTATATTATGGAAACGGCACTCGATAATGTAATTCATATTAGCATATCTATTAAGTTCTTTTTTTATTAAATCAATGTGTTGTTCATAACTAACAAAATTGTCTGCGCCGTCTTCGTCATATTCAAACTTCCAAAATCCCGCCGTTGGTGGCAAAGAATATCCGTAGTCTTCGTTTATTTCTTTTATTATTTTAAGGCTGCCCTCTGAACCGATATAGATATATAAAAATTGTTCCATATCTACAAAGAAATTCTTTTTCTTGATTTCCTCTCCCTTGCCATCAAAGAGTAAAACATCTTTAAGGGAAGTAAAAGGAAGTTCTTTCTTTTCGTATTCAAGACATTCTTCTTCTGTTGCGAATCTCGTGCCGTCGTCGGCTATGTAAGTGCTGACAATTCTCATTTATTTTATTCTCCTTTCTTTATTGTATTTATATTATACCATAAAATTATAAGAAAGTCAATTATAGTTTAGACTTTTGAAGTCTAAATATAAAAAGGGGTTTTATCCCCTCTTAATAATATCAAGCAATTCGCCTGTTTCGCGGTCAATGAGATAGATTACTTTGATTTGTTTGTATCGCCGTATCATTTCTTTTGCGATATATCTCGCGGAAAAGAGTGACGAATACACATAGTAATTTGTATGTGAATTATATCTAACTTGTAACTGTACCATAAGAAATACCTCTTTTCTTTATTGTGTCTATATTATATCATATAGAAAGGAAAAAGTCAAATCAAATTTAGACTTTAGAAGTCTAAATATAAAAGGGTAACATCAAATGTTACCCGCGATTCTGTTGAAGAAAACTTCTTCTGTGATTGGATAGCAAGCAAGAGTTGCGTGGGGTTCTGGTTCGTCCCCGAACGGAGGAAACTCATTAAGCCCGACTTCCATAAACTCATTCATAGTTTTTTCTATGTCCGCGTCAATGAGTTCTTCGCCGATTCCGTCGGGGTATGCTTTGAGAACCTCATACTCGTTGTGGGAAGTGATAAAACTATTTTTAATCTCTACAGTAACATCAAATAAAAAGTATAACATATTGATTTCTCCTTTCTTTACTGTACCTATATTATATCATAATTATGGGAAAATGTCAAGTATTTTATTTTGGGATATTACACAAAGATAGAAAATTTTCCAGAAACTTTTTTAGGAAAAATTCCAAGAATTTTTCTCTTAGACTTTTGAAGTCTAAAAAGATTATAGAAAATTATTGTGATATTATATAACGGTAAAAGAATGGGATTACTGTGTAATCCCATCCATAATTGCTGTCTTTGCTTCAAGTAAATCATTGAGAAGAGATTGATAATTATAAATATAATCATCTAATTCTGTCCATTCATCGTCCTCTTCATCAAAATAATATGTAACATTTTCTTCAAAGTCTTCTGCGAAAAACTCTGATAGTATCTCTAATGCTTTTTTATCGTTACAATGAAAATAATAGATATTTTCCATAGTGGTTTTTAATTCTCTATGGTTGAGAAAATCTCTCTCCCTCATTACCTCCGCATTATATGAAAGCACTCGCAACTTTTTCTCTGAGATTGCATTGCATATTCTTCTTGATTGTTCATAGTTGCGGCACCCTGCCTCACTCTCAAATGTTGCCCCATCGTCTGCTTGATAAATAATCCTCATTTTGTTTTTCTCCTTTCTTTATTGTATCTATATTATACCACACTCTTTTTGTCTTGTCAACCCTCTTTTTATATTTAATATTAAAACTTTAGACTTTTGAAGTCTAAACCTAGAGTGAAGTAAAAAGTTACATTACTGTAACTTTTTACTCCAATATTGAATAGAAAGGCTGCAAACAATCTACAAGAACTCATTATAATCGGTTTTGATTAAACCATATATTTCCTCTGATAGTAACATATTTATTTTACTTAATATCATTTTATATTCAAAATCTGATACTTCTTCTTCTCTTAATTTATATTTAATATAATTGACTGCCTTCTCTGCAATCAATTCAATTTCCATTTCTTTCGGCATTTTAGAATCTTCCTCCGTATCGTGTAGTAACGATAATATCATCAAATATTGTTTCTGTTCCATTATCGTTCATAATTACAGAACAAATATCTCCTTCTTCCCAATCTTCTACGCCGTAAAATTGCCAAACAAAACCGTTATTATCTGTGATAGAAACCACATCAATTTCGGGATTTGTTTCGGTGACGATTGTGGTGAGTGGATAATTTTCTGTCTTTTTCTGAGAATTTTCTGCGGTGCAACCTGAAAAGTGAATAATAAAACCAATGACAGCGGCAAGTGCGCCAAGAATAAGAATACCTTTATCAATTTTTGCAATTTTCATTTTTATTTCCCCTTCCTTTATTGTATCTATATTATAACATATAATTTTGGGAAAGTCAACCCTTTTTTTATTTCCCTTAGACTTATGAAGTCTAAATTTTGCAAAAATTTTTTCTTATTTTTGGGAACTTTATTTCTTTTTAAAAATACGATTTTTTATTAAAAAGAAAAAATACAGAATTTTTGAAGTCTAAATTTTTGCAGCTCGACAGCGGCAAAGCGTAGCTCCCGCAGCGACAACGCAGCTTCGATGCAGCTCCAATTGATGTCTAAACGCAGCTCCGATGCAGCTCCCTGACGCAGCTCCTTTTGCAGCTCCTTTATATGTATATATATAGATATATATGTATGTGTGTATAGAATTATGGGAGAGCAACCGATCCTTTTCTCCGGCGCGGTTACAACTTTGACTTTTTTCTGTAAATCTTTTGTAACAACTGTTACAACTTTGTAACTTCTCCATATTGCACAAAAAACCACAAAATATTGACGCATTTTTGGGACTTTTAACCAAATAGGAAAATCTGCACAAAAATGTGTCATTATTTTGTGGAAATTGTATAGTCGTATGTGCAATATGTACAATAGAGTTCACTTAAACCCCTCACTTTCACCTCTATTATACCACATATTGCAATATAAGTCAAATATTCTTTAGACTACAGAAGTCTAAAACCGCATAGATAAGCCATTTTTGGCTATTGTATAATACTATATTGCTATTTGTGCAATATGACGAATAATAAAACGTGAAGTCTAAATTCCTATGTATCGAACATATGTTCGATATACGTTCCGGTGTTCGATCGAACATATGTTCGATCTATATATGTGAACATATGTACATATGTTCATATGTTCATATGTTCGCCCTGCATAGTGTGTGATAGAATATAACGCTATAATACCTCTAAAACGTCCAGAATTGCCCTGTATCGCGTTTTTATAATGCGGTAATATAAAATTATGCCTACGATTAAAAACGCTATACAAGGCGAATTTCGGCGTTTTAGAAATAAGCAATAAAAAAGGGCTTGTTTACACAAGCCCTAAAATGATTAAACTGTCGATACAATCCGCCAAAAAGTCCTTGAAAATTGGCTTCATCAAAGTGTATGAACCTCTGAAAATGTGAGTATAAGCCCCATCAAAGAAAATCTGATTTGTGTACATAGTGCCGATAACAACACGAAGACGGTCATCTTCTTTATCCGCTAATGCGTCAATACAGTCGGCGTTGAGAATACCTCTATCGTAGAAGTCAAAGAAACTGCGCTGAATTAAGTGGCTGAATGTGTCGCAAGCGTTAATGAATGTGTAGTAGTTGGAATAAGTTGTAATAGTCATAATTTTCTCCTTTTCCCCGTGGGGCTTTTCAGCCCCACGGATTAGTTTTTTTAATAGTTGTAGATGTTGCTGATTTGATAGGTTTCACAGAATGTCTGATAGTCCATACCTTCAAAATAGAGGGTATCACAGAACTTATGGAATCTGCCCGGCGATTTCTTATTGAACATTGTCTGAATCGCCTGCTGATTGTCGTAGTAGGGCAAACCAGCCTTTTTATTGTCGTTTTGTGTACCCGTGCATTTTGTGCGGATAGCGTTAAACCTATTCAGGATTTCAAGAAATTCTTCAACAGTGAAGAAAACGCACTCTTCAACTGCCGTGTCTACCACATCACCACAAGGGATAAACCGAGGGTGATAGCACACAAAGTGTGACTTTCTCAAGGCTGAAGTCTTAATGCTGCCGTCGGGATTGAGAATCGCCAAAGGTGATGCGCCCTGCTTGATTTCGATGCGGACCTGCTTTTTCTTTCCGTTGATAACAGCGTATTTCACGCAATCAATTTTGCCGAGCTTTTGAGTGACTTGCGAGCGTTTTAACAAGCCAAAACTACAGTTTATAGCGTGTTCAAAAACGTCACCAAAAAGGCGGTTGGAAATACCCTTTTGTGCCTGCCGTAAAGGATTCGCAATAATAGCCTTTTTTGCCTCTACGTCAATCTCAGTCTTGCGTACATCTGTTTTTGTCATAACAGAAAACCTCTTTCCTATTCAATTTTTTGTTCCTTGCCTTTGGAACACCTATATATTATCATATATCTTTTTATTTGTCAATAGTTTTTTTGAAATTTTTTTATTTTTTTTTCAAAAAATTTTTGACGCGCCCGCGGGTACATTTTAGGAAAACGGCAACACCGGAAGATGTGCCCTCCGGGCCCTGCAACATTCGCTCCTCGAAACAATTTTTTAAACCTTAACCATTCCTCGTATTAAACCTTTTAAAACCCCTCCAATAATTTAAATTCTTAAAATTTGACAAAGCGAACGCTCGTGTGGTATAATATATATAGAGAGATTTACAGGAGGGTTATAAAATGAAAAATAGACTTAATTTAGATTTTTCTCTAAAAACTTCAAAAGAACGTTCAGCTTTTCTTTCCAAGTATATAGACGGTCTAAATTTCTCTCTAAACCCCGACGAACTTGAGACTTGTGCAAACTATGTTTTATGGGGGAAAGAAGAGGACGGCAAAAATCTCGTCCAAAAGAAAGAAATTGAAATTGAAACTAAGAATAAGACTTGGGATAGAAGAAAAGAGGAAGAATCTCTTGATGCTCTCTTTGAGTCTCCAACTTTTAACGAACAAATTATCGTACCTTATAGTGCGCCGACCTTGAAACGAAAAAAGGAAACATTCGATCGGTCCCGCGCACTCAACGAAGCTCCTTTAGATTTAGTTCCTCGTTTTTTAGAACTTTTTAAAGAAATTGATAGACTAGATTTAGAACTTTCTTTCTACGATCTAAAAACAGGAAAAAGAAAACTCCCACCAAGGGAAGAACTTCTAAAACGCTTTACTTCTGAAGAAATCCAATCCTTAAAAGAAAAAGGAGAAGCTCTTTCTCCTTATGTCTACTTAAAACTTCGCCACCTTCTCGTAGAAAAACGTAGAGAACAATTCTACTTAAAAGATACATATTCGGAACCACTACAATCAATACTCCCACCTTTACAAGCAGTTCCAGAGCATTTTATCTTTGGGGCAGATATTCCAGTTTTTCCACTTGGGTTACACTACGGGGAAGGTTTATCGGAAAAGGTTTTTCCACATCTCCATAATATTCCCATCGAAATATACGGAGAAGAAGATTTAAAAGAGATTTCAAAACTTTTTTGGAGAAAGAAGGAAGAAGAAGAAAATTTAGGAGAAAATCAACACTTTTTTAGCTTTAAAAATTTAGAGCACGTCTATCAGCTTTTTCTCTTCTTTTATGAGGTAGAGGAAGAAGGACTCAAAAAAGAGATCGAAGGAACTTCCCAAGACTTACTTCGTACATTACAATTCTATATAGAAGAAGCAGATTTAAACGAATTACAAAGAGAAATTTTAGAACTTAAAAAGAAAAAAGTTCCTAATTCTCAGATTGCCGCGACCATCAACTCAAAGTACAATCGAAATTATACAGTTAATTATATATCTACTATTTTTACACAACAGATTATTAAAAAAATTACCGAGGCGGCACAGCTCCACGAACTTATTATTTCTAATATATTTTTTAGGGAAAATTTTAAGAAGTGTGTTAGATGTGGGGATATGGTTTTAAAAGATGCGAGCTTCTTTATGAGGAAGAGTAGGTCTAGCGATGGATTTGCAAGTCGTTGTAAGTTTTGTGAAAGAGAAATAAGAGGAGGAAAAAAATAAATATGAGAACTATAAAGAATAGAAATAAGAAAGAAAAACAATTAGAAAAGTTCTTAAAGTTTATTATTAAGTTACCCCATGAGCAATACTTTGGAATTGCTAGAATTTTAAATGTGCCCTTTACAGAAACGATGAGTAAAGAAGAAATAGAAGAAGAAATTAAAGCACTTAAAGAAGAATTAGAAAAAATTGAGGAAGAGAAAGACGTTGCGCCCGACCGTAAGGAAGAGCAGGATCAAGTAGAGACATCTGACGAAGAAGCTACTGAGATCGAAGAAAAAGATGACCTTGCGGCAGAACAAATCAATCGTGTAGAGGCTATGAAGAAACGTCTAGCTTATCTCGAAGAAGAAAAAGATAAAGAAGAGGGAGAAATTAAAATTCAAAAATTCCGTACTGGTGAAGCTATTATGGAAGATACAATTAAAAACTTTACAGAACTATCAAGTACAAAAAAGAAGAACTTACTAGCTATTCTAAAGGCGGGGGCGTATTAATATGGGTATTGCGCCGAAAGTTAAAAAGAAAGGTTCCTTTTTCCTTAAAACTTGCAGCAAATGCAAGGGTAACTTCGGTCCAGAAAATTTTACTCGAACAAAATCCCGTTTTTACCCTGATGGCTATCTTCCCACTTGTAATCAATGTATTGAGGAAATGTTGAAGGAAGAGGAATTTTCTTGGGATTTAGTTAATAAGTTTTGTCAATATGCAGATGTACCATTTGTACCTCGTGAGTTTGAGAGAATTAGAGAACTTGCAGGTGACGCAGCTTTTACTAAGTATGTAGATGTATTTTTTAATGAGGAATATGAAGGACTTGGTTGGCAGGATTACTTCGAGGAATTTAAGAAATTAAAAGAAAGAAATCTTCTAGAAGAAGAATTGCCGCTGATTGCAGAAGAGAAAATTCATAAACTTCAAAAGAAATGGGGCTTTAATTATTGTCCTGAAGATTTAGTCTACTTAGAAAATCTACTAAATGGTATTACTACTACTCAAAACATAAATAACGCTCTACAATCTGACCAGGCTTTAAAAATTTGTAAGATGTCTTTGGCTATTGATAAGAAAATTGAGGCAGGAGAAGATTTTGATAAATTATTGAAATCTTATGATACTACTGTTAAAGTAGCCGAATTTACTCCTAAAAATGCTAAAAATGCAAGTGACTTTGACTCTGTTGGAGAACTTGTGATTTGGCTTTGTAAAAGAGGATATAAGCCTAAATTTTTCAACGAAGTATCACAAGATGTCGTTGATATGACTATGAAGAATATTCAAAATTTCAACCAACGTTTATATACTAATGAGAGTGGAATTGGAGATGAGATTACTCGTCGTATTGAAGCACTTAAATCTTCAAGAGAGTATGAATCTTTAATTGATACTACTTATTCTGCCGACGAGCTAGATAAATATGATAATGAAGGTTGGGAAAATTTAATGAATAATGATTTTGAAGCTGAGTGGGATTAAATTATGAGTAATAAAAATTTAATTAAAACAGATATAAGCGAAGCCTTACAGAGCGTTGAAATTATTTTAAGAGAGGGCATCCCTCTTTCAAAAGGTGTTATTTTAACACAAAAATATTTAGAATCAGAAGAAGATTTACTAAAGCAATATATGGATTTCTTTATTCAGTATCCTGATTGCTTCTTAGATATGATAAAACCAGCTGATTCTAACTTTAACCTATTTTTCTATCAAAGAATTGTACTGCGCGCGGTCATGAAATATAAAGAAGTATATATTACAGCTTGTCGTGCGTTCTCAAAAAGTTTTATCTCAATTCTTGGATTGATGTTACAATGTATTTTTATGCCTGGAACTAAACGTTTTATTTGCGCGCCAAATAAAAACCAAGCGGCTCAAATTGCGAAAGAAAAAATTACGGAAATTTATGATACTTTCCCACTACTTAGAAAAGAGATAGTTGGAGGTAATGTTAATAATACTCCCGGTAATTTTGGTAAGGATTATGTTACTTTAAAATTCCGTAATGGTAGCATTTTTGACGTTGTTGGAGCTTTAGACTCTCAACGTGGTGGACGTCGTCATGGTGGTCTAATAGACGAGATTCGTGACCACGATGAAACTCCAATTAATGAGGTTGTACTGCCGCTGATGAACGTTTCTAGACGATTACCTAATGGAGAGGTTAATCCAGAAGAACCAAATCGTCAGGTTTTGTGTATGACATCTGCTGGTTCCAAAGCAACATTCGCATATGATAAATTAATTGATATGTTTGAAAATGCTATAATCCACCCAGATGAAAGTTTTGTGTTTGGTTGTGATTATAGAGTTCCGGTTATGCACGGCTTATTGGATAAGATGTATATAAATAAATTGAAGATGTCACCTTCTTATAGTGAAACATCTTTCGCCTCAGAGTATATGTCCATATGGGGCGGCGGAAGTGATGAATCTTGGTATGATTATGAGAAGTTAATGAAGCATAGAAAATTAAAAAATCCAGAAAAGCGTGCAAAAATTAGAGATAACCGAAATGAATTTTACTTACTATCAGTAGACGTAGGTCGAATCTCTGACCAGACTTGTGTTTGTGTTTGGAGAGTAAATGTAAATGGTTATGGAATTTATAATGCAGCCTTAGTTAATTTAATTGTATTAGGACGTACTCCTCAAACCAAGCTATTTTCTCGTCAAGCCGCAGACCTAAAAGAAATAATTAGAGATTTTAACCCGCGCGAAGTAGTAATCGATACAAATGGTTTAGGAGTTGGAATCGCTGATGAAATGATCAAACCTAGTGTCGGTTCAAATGGTGAAGTATTACCAGCATATGGCTTTATTAATGATAAAAATTATAAAGCTGTTCAACCTAAAGATTCAATTTGTATTCTTTATGGAATTAAAGCTGGAAATTCGAGTATTAAAGTAAAAGATGGAAGTCCGGCAGTATCAAACTCTGCGGTTGACTCTAATGCTTATGCTCGTATTGATAGCGGAAAAGTTAAGTTTTTAATAAAAGAACAAGAAGCTAAGAGTGCGCTTCTTTCTACTAAGACAGGTCAAAAGATGGATATAGTAAAACGTACTGAGCGCTTACTACCCCACGAAATGACTTCTAGACTTTTTGAAGAAATGATAAATTTACGATTAAAGCCAAACGGAGTAGATATGTCTGTAGAAAGAATTAATCCCCACAAATCACGAGATAAATACTCAGCTATGAAGTATGGCTTGTGGAGGATTAAAGAACTTGAGGAAGAGGCTTTAAAGAAGAGAAGCCGCGGACGCGCTCATAGAAGATTAGTCTTTTTTAATTAATAGTGGAGGGTTATTATCGTGAATGAAGAAAAAAGTAAAGACTCTATCGCTAAAAGAGATTTTGCAACCTTCCGCAAAATGACAGATAGTATGATTGGTACTAGTAACCAAGCATATCGTTCTTGGGAGAGATATGAAAGAACTGCTCAACCATCAGACAGAGAAACTATTGAAAAGATTATTAAACAAGGTACATTAAGTGAAAAAAGAGAACTTTCTAAACGTTATTTCTTAATGGACGGTTTCTATCGTAGACTTATGATTCACCATGCAACACTTTTAACTTATGCTGGAATATTAGTTCCAAAGGTTAAGAATGGTCAATCAATTAACTCTACGAAAACAAAAAAGCGTTATTACGATGCAGCTACTTTTTGTGATTATGCTAGTTTTCCAGATATATTTACTCACTGCACTTTGCGCGCGGTGGTAGAAGGGTGTTACTATGGCGTAGTTCAAACCTTAAATAAGACTAAGTTAGTCTTAATGGATTTACCTCCAGAATTTTGCCGTACTCGCTATAAAGATTTGGAAGGAAACGATATTGTTGAATTGGACTTATCTTATTTTAATACTTTTGGTGTAGAAAAAGATAAGAAAGATATATTTAAGGTTCTTCCAAAAGATGTAGAAAGAGAGTATAAAAAATTCTTAAAAGGAAAAAGAGATAGATGGTATTTCTTTGAAGGTGGTGTCGGAGTTTGTTTTCCACTATTCGATGGTATGCCGCCATTCTTGGATATTCTGCCCGCTAGTTTAGATTATGATGACGCTATAAAAACCGAACGAGAAAGAGATTTAGAAGAAATTAAAAAAATTATTGTTCAACAGATACCACATAACTCAGATAATGACTTCTTATTAGAGCCTGATGAAGTAGATGAACTTCACCGCGGAGCGGTTGAAATGATGAAAGGAAATAAGAATGTAAGTATTCTGACAACTTATGCTGATGTTGATGCAATCGTTTCTAAAACTGCGGCAGAAGCTGCAAGTTCGACTTTGGATAAAATGTTATCTAATATTTATTCTAGAAGCGGAACAAGTATTCAACTTTTTAATAGTAATAGTAATTTAGCGATTGAATATAGTTTACAAAATGATACAGCTTATATGATGGTATTAGCAAATAAATATTCTATTTTTATTACTAATATAGTTAATAAAATGTTTAAAAACGCTAATATTCATTTTAAGTATCAATTCCTTCCAATTAGTTTCTACAATAGTAGTAAATATTTGGAGGATTCTTTAAAACTTGCTACGAATGGTTATAGTTTTCTAATTCCTGCTTTAACGCTAGGTATTACTCAAACTGACCTTTCAGATATAAAAGATTTAGAAAATGATTTGTTAGAGCTTGGTGAGAAGTTAATTCCGCTAGCTAGTTCTTATACTCAATCTGGAGATGGAACCGGAAAAGGTCCGGGCGCGCCAGAATTGGATCCGACTAAGAAGTCTGATAAAACAATTAAGAACGAAGAATCATTGCAAAAACAAGGAGGAGATAAATAATGGGACTTTGTTTTGAATTTCCTATTACTGTTTACTCCGAATTACAACCTTTAAGTCCAACACTATCCTTAAGTCGTTGTCGTGTTTTTTATAAAGGTTTAAATCGTAATGGTTCCTATATTACTGATGAATTTGCAGAGAGATTAGTAAAGTCTTTGCCTTATGCACCAGTTAAAGGAATTTATGATAATGGATCTGACGATTACACCGATCACGGTGAAAGAAGGGATTTGGGCAGAATTTATGGAGTAGTTCCAGCTGATAATAATTTTGCTTGGGAACCTCATTTAGATTCTGACGGAGTTACTCGTCTATATGCTTGTACTGATGTAATTTTATATACAGCTCTTTATGAAGAGGCTTCTGATATTACAGGAAAGGCGCAATCTATGGAGCTTTATGAACCTTCTATCAAGGGAGATTGGGAAATCAGAAACGGGCAACGCTGCTTTGTATTTAGTGATGGTTGTTTTTTAGGATTACAGGTTTTAGGTGATGATACCGAGCCTTGTTTTGAAGGAAGTTCCTTCTTCAAACTAAAAGATAATTTAGAGGCTATAGTAAAACAAATGGAAAAATTTGCTTTCTTAACAAAACGGGAGGAAAAACAAATGGATAAATTAAATTTCAAACTTTCTGATGGTGCAAAATTTGAAGCTATTTGGGCACTTCTAAATCCAAATTGCACTCCAGAAGGTAACTGGACTGTTAATTATGTTGTATGTGATGTATATGATAATTATGCTATTGCTTGCAATATAGAGAATGGTCAGTATGTTAGAGCTTATTATACAAAAGATGATAGCACTGATTCAGTTAAGATTGATAAAACTGAGGATTGCTTTATCGTAGATGTTAGTTCAGAAGAGAAGGTTGCTTTAGATGCATTACAGGCTTTGAAAGGTACTTATGCTGCCGCAGTTACAGAATTTGATACTATGAAAAAAGCTAAAGAGAGTGCAGAAACTACTCTTTCTACCGAAAAAGAGAATTTTTCAAAAATTGAAGATGAATTAAACACTAAAATTTCAGATTACGAAACTAAAATTAACACTTTAGAAACAGAGAAAGATTCATTTAGTGTACAAGTTCAAGATTTGACAGCAGATAAAGAAACCTTAACTGCACAAGTTGAAGAGCTTAAAACTTATAAGCTTTCCAAAGAAACAGAAGAGAAGAAGGCTGTGATTTCTTCTTATGTTGGTAAGTTAAGTGAAGAGAAGTTGGCTGAATATACAAAGAAAATTGATGAATATACAGACTTAACTTCTTTGAAGAAAGACTTAGCTTTTGAACTAGTAGAAACAAATCCTAGCTTCTTTGAAAAACAAGAACAGATTCTAATTCCAAAGGGTCCAGAGACTCTAACGGGAATTGAAGAAGTATTAGCAAAATATGCTAACAAGAAAAAATCATAATGGAGGAATTCTGATATGGCTTTAAAAAGATATACAATTGACGGTTATGGTCAAATTGAATTAAATCAGGTAGCTTTCCGTAGAGATGGTCGTATTGAGGCTCAGTGTAAATTAGATACTGAAACTGATTTCGGTCCAGAAGGTACTCTTGAATATGCAGAAAACGGTATGTTATTTGCTGTTGATAATATTGCAAGAAAAATTAAGCTAGCTACCGATGGTACTTATCCTATTGCTCTTAACTATACTACAGAGCATATGTATGATGAAAGAGCCAACGCTTTGAGTGATTTCAAACTAGCGCCTGGTACTTTCTTACCTCGTCTTGGCTATTTAGCTATTGGCGACAAATTTACTACAAACTGTGTGTGCTATGATACAGACGAGTTTGCTAATGAAGACACTCTTAATACAGCACTTGACAATTTAACTACTGCTGTTTACGGTGGTATTAGTGAAATTGGTGCTATTAAATTAAGTGCTACTGCACCTACTGCTGGTCCAGTTCTAAGAGTTATTAAGAAAACTACAATGCCCGATGGTACTTTTGGACTTAAGTTCCAAGTATACAAGGCTTAATTAGGGAGGGTGAATGACTATGTTTGAAAATTTAAGAGAATTAGCCCTTCATTGTGCTAAGGGCACAGCTCCCGCTAACTTCACTAACGAGACAGTACAGGAAGCTTTCCAAGGTGAACTTGCAAAGTATTGTTCCTCACTAGCTCAGTTCATGAAGAATAGATGGGATTTATATGAAATTATTATTGAAACAGTAGATACTATTGTTCCTGCAAAGGTAATCGATGCACTTGCTCCTTTCGCAGAAGTAAAAAGTGTTCCACAGGGACAAGCTGCTATGTTCCAGAGAAAAATTGGAAAAGCAAGAGCAAGAAAGTTCCTTACTCAAGTTGGTCTTTCTGGTGTATACGAGACATTCCGTCTTGACAAAGAGAAATATAGCGTTACTCCTATTTCAGTAGGTGGAGCGGTATCTATCGACTTTGAGCGTCTATTAGACGGTGCGGATGTTCTTTCAGACCTAATGGAAGTTATTACTGAGGGTATGGTTGATTCTGTCTATGGACAGATTCAAAGAGCTTTGAGAGCTGTTGCTGACGCTAATGGTCCTGGTCCAGCTCAAAACAGAGTTATTGAAGCTGGTTTTGACGGTTCAAAGATGTTGAAACTTATTAATATTGCAAAAGCATACGGCGGCGGTCAGGCTGTAATCTTTGCTCCACCTGAGTTCGTTGGAGAGATGGGTCCAGATGCTATTATTCCTGTAGGAGTAGGTACTGGTCAGGGTGTATATCATCCACAAGATATCGATGCTATCCA